>P_A23_Liq_1_FmtDRAFT_1000078_pt1 | contig 16464 bp, 11 predicted proteins | sample PonA231FremontCA_FD_10235 | JGI IMG/M metagenome (IMG submission 10235) | reverse complement strand
GGGCTCGTGGTCTAGTGGTTATGACGCGGCCTTTACAAGGCTGAGATCGGTGGTTCAACTCCGCCCGAGCCCATTCTTGCTCTGAACGGTTCTGAAACGCCCCAAAACGGCCAGTAAACGCTTGTAAACACCGAATAGCTCGTTTACCAGTCGAAATTGCCGGTTTGAGGTCGCGCGAGCCCATTCATCAGCTGAACGCGGGTCGTCGCCGTCTGCGATTCGTATTAGCCGAAATGCACGCAATGCTAATTAAATCTTGGATATCTCCACTCAAACTTCACTAATACCCCTATTATAGATGAATTTTTGATGTTTAGGACAAGGGTTTAAAAGTAACTGGTTAATTAACTCAGCCGCCTCACAAAATGACTGATAATAATAACAACGCGGAGGACGCACAAACATTACCCGAGAAGTTGGCCGCCCGTATCGAGCAATTTCAACACTCTGGTGTTGACGAAGAACCAATCATCGCAAACGGGGAGGCTGCTCTTACCAGTGAGCACCCAGTTGAAGTGGTCGAATATTTTCTCAACACTCATCGTAACCGCTGGTCGGCAGCAACATTCGCTGACTACTCCTACGACTTGACGCGGTTGCTCGAATACTGTGAGTATACTGATATCGAAGATATATCGACCATCTCCTCACGTGACATCGAAGGATTCCGGGACTGGCGGAAACGAGATGGGAACATCGTGCTGGCGACTATCCATGCTCAGTTGTCGAATATCCGTGTGTTCATTCGGTGGTGCGAGCGCGTCGAAATCATCGAAGAAGGGCTAGCCGAAGAGATTGTACTACCCGACCTCGAAGCGTCCGATGTCGTCTCACATACCCGAATTGAGCCAGAAACGGCTGCCCGAATCAGAGCGTACTACGACGACCTTCCGTACGTCCCACAGGAATACGCGATGTTCAGCCTCATGTGGTCGGTCTTGATTCGACTCGGTGGCTTACGCTCACTTGATTTAGAGCACTACCATCGGGACGAAGGATACATCGAGCTTGAACATCGACCCGAAGAAGGAACTCCGCTGAAAAATGGGGGGTCTGATGTCGAAGGTGAAGGCGGTGAGCGTGAAATCAACCTACCCGAGTGGGTCTGTAATGTACTGAATACGTATATCGACGGCACCGGAGACCCCAACCATCCGAAGCGAAAAGACGTAGCCGATGAGTTCGGTCGGCAACCGCTGTTTACTACTTCAAAAGGGCGGGTTTCGAAGACGACGATTCGACGACAAATCTACCGGATAACCCAGCCCTGTCGTCATGGAGGGGACTGCCCCGAAGATTTGAATCCTGACACCTGTGCTGCGCGGAATGAACATAACAAATTGAGCCGGTGTCCATCAAACGTATCGCCCCATCCGATTCGCCGCGGGGGTATCTGTTATCAGCTGAATCAAGGAGTATCAAAGCAGACGATATGCGAACGAGCAGATGTGTCACGCGGAGTCCTGAACAAACACTACGACCTACGAACGAAACAAGAAGCAAGAAAACAGCGTCGGCAAAAACTACAGCCGCATCTAGATGGATACGAGGATACTTACACAAATCACGGGGGAATCAACTCTTATTCTCCTATCAGCAATTTTGTCGCTAATCCAACTTCAGTCGAAATCAACGAGCTAACGAAACAGAGCCGGAGAATCAAAGGTACTGTTGGCTTCGTCTGTTATCTTCTGTTCATTTTCGTTGATGTTTTCCTCATAACAATCGGAAACGTACCCAGTTTAACTAATGTCCTAGTGTAGGTCACTGTTTGTATCTACGTATAGTATTGATTGAGCACAGAAATCGGTGCTCTGTCTGAATTGTTGGATAATAACAGATTACGAACTTTCCTCTTGAGATTTGAGTATAATAGCGGACATACCTAATATAACACCGATTACAAGCCAATATCCAGCATACTTTGTATCTGACCCATTATTATCATCAGCATTACTTTGGTCATCGTCTGTATCAGTGCCATCATTATCACCATCAGTTTGGCCATCGTCTGTATCGGTAGAGGCCTCACTCTTGGAATTAGTCCTAGTTTCTAGAGTATAATCCATGTGTTCAGTATAGAACTCATGGAGGTCACGTTCAACTCGGCTGTCATATGGAGTGTGTCCAATACCGCTGTAGATTTTGAATTCAGCGTTTGCACCAACTTCATTATATATTTCTTTCACTTTTAGGAATCGGTGTTGTAATCCTCTTTCTTCTTTTCCATAGACTTTTTTAGCTATTTCTTTGTCTTCATCTACACGAGTTGGTGTTGGTATATTGTTTTGTTCTTCTGGTGGATTAGGACGGTCTTCTTCGCCTATGAAAATAAACTTATCAATAGATTTCCATTCTCCTAAATCAAACTCGTGTCCTGTTATTTGTTCGTAATCAGCTGTCCCAAGAGGGAATGGGAGTTCAACTGTCTCACCGCTATCTAATTCGTAACTGTCCATTGGAAGCATACCTATTCCTTTTCCGCCAGAGACATACACATCAACGTATTCAGGATGTAGGGCTGCAAATCTGTTGACGAAATTCCCTCCTGCTGAGAAGCCGAACATGTGAATCCCATCACCACTGATGGTATATGGCTGTGTAGATTCGATAAGTTCTGTTGCATGCTCAATCATGGCGACGAGTTGTTTATCGATTCGGCGGAGTGATTCGGGTTCAAATTCAGTTTCTTCTGTGTATTGTTCTAATGTGAAGTAACTTGAGATATTTGGGTGGTTGTCTTTTCGATATCCCGGTAGTTCTAACTCGGCAATATCTTTCGGGCCATCGTTAGGAGTAGTCGGAAACAGTGGAACAAGAATCGGAACGTTGTCTTTGTAGTCTTTTAAATAGGCATCAATGACTTCTCCTTGAGATTTTTTCGCAGTTGAAACAAGTTCGTCCATCGATGTAACATAATGATTGGAGCCTCTGGCTGATTCTTCGTAGAATAGTGGTCGTTCAGCGTCAGATGGATTTGGCGGTAAGAGAAGTTTGTAGGGGTAATTGAAATCATCGTCCTCATTTGGGTGAATAATCCCAAGCAGTCTATTCCCGTTGTTTGTCTTCATCCAGTCTCCATCATCAGGTTGTGTTGCAGCAACGGATTCTGATGAGAGGGTCGTTCCAGCAGTGACTGCTGTGGTTGCTGCTGTTGCTTGGATGAATCGTCGGCGTGCTATCTCTGTCATTTCATTACCTCTTTTAACTTTATAAAGAAAATCAAATTGATTCCTTATTAATCTCATTAATAAGAAATTTTATACTAATTAACACTGATTTCCGCAGCTAAGTACTACCGTGAATCCATGAGGTCGATAGTATAACTACTCTCGATTGTCTCAAACTGATTGTTATCGATTGCTCCAGTGATAAAGTCCTCAGCGAGCTGGTGAACTGCCCGCGGGTCATCGATATTCATTTTCGATGCGACTTCATGAGGAGCCGCATCAAATCCATGGAGCAGCAACGATGCCTTGGCAGATTCGAATTCACCATCGTGCTGCGAGGCTATTTCTGCGATATCTGAATCAAGATTCTTGATTTGAATTATAGCCTCAGTAAGATTGCCTTCTGTCTCGTCAGTTGGATAGAGAATTCCACCAGGCATCCCTACCACAGTTCCACAAAAGTATTTGGGCCAGTTAATTTCCGTATTTCCATCAATGAAGATAGGGCTCCACGCATCTCCCTCTGCGTAGTAACACCGAGCATAAGCGTGCCCACTGTAATCTCGTCTTCCCAATTCTACCCGATGAATATTAGCCAGGTTGAACGTCATAGCCGCCTGGCTTGCTGTTTGTCATTGGTTTATACGCTCGTATTTTGATTCACCTGCAAACCCATATGACGACAATATTCATTTAACAATAGGTCAGTGGACGTGTATAGTGGTAGCCAAGCATACACAAAGGATAAAGATTACACGGTGACAGATTGAGTTGCGACCAATGAGTGATGACCGCCGTATGACGACTGACCGGTTCTACGGTGGCGTTACGAATCGACTGCAGAATCTTCGAGCGATGCTGAAGTTTGTTCGAGATGAAAATCCCTCCCGTGATGACCTCACTGAATGGGTGATGGATAATACACGGGCCAATAGTGCGGATGCAGTCAGCCATCATCTGACCTTTCTGGATGCAATCGATGTGTTTCATCTCTCTGCCGATGAGTGTGAACTCAAAAACTACGGTGCACAGTGGCTACAGAGTCGTGACCCGATAACACTCTATGAAGCCTTGAATTCGGGTGTCAAGGGGTTCAATGTTATTGTTGAATCATTACAGGATGAGCCCATGACTGATGAGAACATAATGAACTTACTTGTTCAAGAATTCGATGAGGCTGAAATGTCCACTTCCGGGCCTGCAGCCCGTCATCGAGAATGGCTGCAAGTGCTCGGGTTTGTTGACCGCGAAGACGGAGTGAATCGCCTCACTTCTGCGGGACATGAACTATTGACAAAGGATTCTCTGGGTGGAGATATTGAAGCTGATAGTAATGTACAAGAGGAAATAACGGAGATTCGCCGAGCTGTCAAGTCAGAGCCACAGCTCACTGAGACGGACACAGAGTTCACAAAAAATCGTCGGCGGGTGCGAGATGCAGCGTTCACTGAATTAGTTAGAGATACATACGATTACCAGTGTGCGGTCTGCGGTAGTAGCCGGGAATCACCTGACGGTAACCCAGAGGTTGAAGCAGCTCACATTTACCCAAAACACGAAGGCGGCAGCGACGACCCCCGAAATGGAATCGCTCTGTGTAAGTTGCATCATTGGGCGTTTGATGCAGGTTGGTTTTCTCTGACAGATGACTGCGAAATTCTAATCAAAGACGCCTCAGACCGCGATGGGTATCACGAATTTAAGCAGTTAGAGGGCGAGCCGATTCGACTACCTACAGAAGCGAGCGCAAAACCACATCCGGTGTTCCTTCGAGAACATCGACAGCTACACGGGTTCCATAATGATTGAAACTCCTCGTCAACGTCATGTTGACCGCTTCTACGAGCTTCTTGATACTCTCAAACAGCGGGTTAGAGGAGCCCAGAAATTGAAGAACTGTACTGGTTACATGGATTGGCCCGACCGGGGCGTCTACTTCTTTCTTGAACCAGGGGAAACACGGGACGCAACTGACCAGTTGCGGGTTACCCGTGTTGGGACGCATGCGGTTTCGGAGGGTAGTAGCACTACTCTCTGGGATAGGCTGAAGCAACACTACGGGACAGGAAGCGGCAGCAGTGACCACCCTCACGGCGGAAATCACCGGGGTTCTGTATATCGGAAACGCGTAGGCGAAGCACTAATTGAGAAACACGACCTTCATGATGAGTATCCTGACTGGGACAATCGTTGGTCGAGTATCGACCGTGACCGGTCAGCTGTTCGTGATGAAGAATACCTGCTTGAACGACGAGTGAGCGCATACATCCGCGAGCAACCGTTCCTTTGGGTCAGTATTGATGACGAACCAAGCGCAGACAGCGACCGTGCCTACGTCGAACAGAACACTATCGCCCTTCTCAGCAACTACGACACTAATACGATTGATGCACGCGACGACGACTGGCTTGGGCGATACAGTCGGAGCAGGCAGATTCGCAACTCAGGGCTATGGAATGTGAATCACGTTGAGGAACAGTACGACATTGAGTTCTTGAATCGACTGAAACAAGCAGTTGGTAACACGAATTCACTCGTTTGAATCATATCCCCACTCTCTTAGCTCATCAGCGATTTCCCCGATATGGTCAGCAGCCACGCGAACGATGGCTTCTCGTACATCGATTAGAGATACATCTGCTTCCAGCTCTTGTTCAATCTCCGCATGAATCTCGTCTTCGGTATCTTGTGTTTCATCTCTTAAAAAGTATTGAACCATTTTTCTATTTTCTTTGACAGTATCTCGTCTATGATAATATGATGCCGAATTATCGCTATCTGACTTATCCTGCGAGCCAAAGTCGATTATTTTTGCGTTCTTTGGCTTCGGGTCTGCGTCTTCGTTTGAGGATTGATTGCTGGTCGACCTGCTGGCTGGTGGATTATTATCACTGTGTCTGTCGCTACCGGTTCTGTTCGCAGAATACCCGTCATCTGAATGGTTCTCTGTCACTCATCGTATTATGTTTGCTCCTTTATAAATGTAATAACTCAACAAGTTAGACTAACCATCTATGATAGGAGCTCCTAAATATAAAACAATCTAAATGAATATCCAGCAAGCAAAACTAAAGCAAAATATCCCTTCGCTGTAGTGCGAATTAGTATTTTGCAATCAAAACTAATGTATAATATTTATTTAGTGAACATCTGGCAACGAAAACTAAAGCATAATATCCTCTCGCTGTACTGCGAATCAATATTTAGTAACTAAAACTAATGTGTAATATATATTTAATGTATGTTTGGCAAGCAAAACTAAAGCAAAGAATCCCTTCTCACTCCAGTAATTATTAAAATTTCATAACCAAAACTCATAACGGAGATTAGTAGGATAAGAATGTATACTAATTAATGAGTATAACCAAGTGGAAACTCGATGGTTATACCAACGCTGTACCGCGGATTAGAATCCTATAGACAAAACCAAAGCAAAAAATATATCACGTTACTTTTGTTTTGAGGCACCGAATAATCTCCCTAGACTTGCTAAGAAAACTAACGAGGCTCTAAAGCAATCTAAGGTCGTAAATGGGGGTCTCATTACTTCTTACTTCCTCTATTTCGTCCGAACTTGCCCCTAGAAGTAACGAAATAATGGGGCATTTAGCCCACCGCATTTGCTATTTCATTCTCTTATCATACACATGTGCTAATTTACGTTTATGTCGGCATCGCGCTCACAATATCCTCTGGTCGGATGACGTTATCCTCACGCTGTAACGCTCGCTTGGCCGCTTGTGTTACAAGTCGCTCCAAATCGGCTGCGACATAACCCTCAGTTTGGGCTGCAACGTCAGCGATGAGTCTATCCGGAACTGTGTGTGGTCGCTCGGCGAGTTGCGCGCGAAGTATCTTCGCACGGGTGTCTCTATCCGGCTTTCCAATCTCTATCTTTTGGTCAATCCGACCTGCACGCATGCCAGCCATATCTATTGACTCCAATCTATTCGTTGCACCAACAAATACGATATTGTACTCTCCCGTGTCCTCAAGATGGCCCAGAAACTCATTAACGACCTTTGTATCCTCAGCGTGTGTGCCGGCATCATCAGCACGCTGTTTCAGCACAGAGTCGACCTCGTCGATGAAGATTATTGCTCCACCCTCAGCAGCAGCGATAGACCGGGCTTCCTCAAAGAGTGTCTGCACCTGCGCGGCCGATTCATTAATCCACTTGCTGTTAACCGCACTCCCAGTGAGGATTGCCACAGGAAAATCGAGTTCTGAAGAGAGAGCCTTCGCTAAATACGTCTTCCCGGTGCCAGGCGGGCCGTAGAAGAGGATATTGGACGGAGTGACGCCTAAGCCTGCTGCTCTCTCGCCGGCACTCAATGGCAGTATGACTTCTCGTTGGAGTTCCGACTTGACATTGCTGAGGCCGCCTACATCGTCGAAACAGACGCCTGTATCGTCTTGCCAATCGTAATCGAGTTCAGCGTAATTAATCTCGTGAGCCTCTCTCTGGTCAGGGCTGCCATCCGCTGTGGGGTCACGTTCAGATGCCTCGTTCGCTGAGGCTAAATCAGAGATAGCATGGATATCCCCTCGTTTGGTTGCTTGTTTGACGTACTCTGGGTGAAACTCGGGTTCACTACGCTCGTCATCCAACGAGACCTCGTTTGGTTCAGCCCACAAGACAAGAGATATTATCACAATAGGAGCTGCAGCAAGCGCACTTGAAACGAGGGGGGTTAGGCTTCCAATTGTAGGTGGTAGCACAGTTGCGCTCAGTAGTATTTCAACAGTAGTCGGCAGCAATGCCGCTCCCGTGCCATACAGCCCAGCAACGCCTAACAATCGGTGAGTATCGTATCCAGCAATACTATTTATCCCGTGTGAATCGAGAGACCCCATCAAGAGGCCTGTAATAGCCGTCGCTACCACCAACACGCCTACACATATTATTGCAGGCACGGCTGGCCAAAGCCACCCACCCAATACTGGGTCACTCAGTTGCGAGGCTATCAAGCCGCCGCTGAACCGGGTGATAAAGTAGGCTGCTACGCCCCCGGCAGCAATAGCTACAGCTGTCGCTACTCGTTTTAGCATGAATAATCCCTCCTGTGTTATCAGCTTGATTGGAGGGCGGGGAGAAGCGACAGTTCGCGCGGCGGAACAACGTAATTCCGTGTTTCCCACGGGTGCCGTTGCGGTTCACGGTCTTGGACAGTAGCTTTCGACGCCGCGCCAATTATCCGGACGCGAGCCCCAGTGCTATCCCAATTAATCACGTGCGCGCGAATGTACAGGTCGGCGTTGAGTGACTTATCGGCGCGGACAAGCAACTCGGGCCGCTCCATGGCGTCGGTCGCAGTTGCCTTCACATCGATAGTCGACCCGTGAAGCACGAGGTCAGTCCCGTCGTCTCCAAGTCGATAAATATCGGAATCAATGGATAGCCCGTAGAACTGTGCGACAGCCAGCTCACCGAGCAGTCCTATCTGATGGCTTGTCAACGAATCTTGACCGCCGAATAAGACACCGCCGTCAATCGGGTCGTAGGTCTCACTGCGTTCTTGAGCGAGAGCGTCAACGCGCTGCAGTTGTTCATTAGTCAGTTCAACGACCGGAAGTGCCCGTAGCGGGACACTTGCCGGCGAAATCGGGTCGAGAGACTTTTTTGGATTGGAATGTGTAGTGGACATTGCTGATTCACTCCTGTGAACAGCACCCGGTCGCGTGCTGCTACACGCGGCCATTACTGGCATCACCGGGGGCGTTCACGCAACATTACAAAGCGGGTGTACTTACTTATAAAGTTGCATTTTGACTCATATTTAAACAATAAAGGCGGATTATAGGGGCATTCTTTCTGTATTAGCTAATATCTGCTAGATTATTCTATCGATAAGTCTACTGACGCAGCCTTCTCCGGTTGCAGTATTATTTTATTAACTAGTCAACAGAATCCTGATGGCCGTCACTTGCCTGGTGCGGCCATATCCACCCACAAGATTGCCATCATCCAACAGGAAGACCCCACTCCGTCTTTCCCTCTCCCCGCATATCTTTCTCCATCATCTGTATTCGCTCACAGAGCGGTCTAACCATCTTGGAGAATAGTGCCTACCAAACTCCATCAAATAAAACAGCGTAGTGATAAGTCACTGAGTATCACCGAATTAGCTATTCCTGTGTCACTATCTTCTTTCCCACCAGCTATATCACACTTCCCTCCAATGACCAGCCAATGCCTCCAGAGCTTCCTGCCCTCTCTGAAGCCTGTACACCGCATGATGATGTCCTCGAAGGAACGCTCTCTGAAAACGAGTTTGCCGCCAAGCTATCAGAAGTAGTGTTCAACCCGGAAGCCGCGCCAGCAATCTATTCTGACCCAAAGTCGTTCTTCCAGAAAACATACGCTACAGATGGGCTGCAAACCCTTCTTACCTTACTCGCCAAACGATATATCGGGCAGTACAAAGGCGAATTCAGTGGCGTTGACGGATTACTTTCATTGGACACGGTCTTCGGAGGCGGGAAAACCCACTCCCAGATTGCCGCATATCACTTTTCGAAACAGCCAGAGGTCATTCAGCATCTCGATAAGTACATTACCGATGAAGAAGCCAGAGAAGAATTTGCAGAAATCAAGGACGACCTTTCGGTCCGCACTGCGGTCTTCGAGGGCGGCTACGTGAGTGCAACAAGCGCGAAGTGTAACAAGACCGACGATAACGCCCCGGAGACGCAAACGATGTGGGGTGAGTTAGCTTATCAACTAGGTGGCGCAGAAGGTTACGCCCAATTCAGCGACTACGATAAGAAGCAGATAGCTCCAGGCGAATCCGATGTTGCTGAACTCTTTGAGTCACTTGATGACCCCGGCCTTGTCCTCATCGATGAGGTTGCACAGTATTTCGAACAAGCGGCAGCCGTAGGAGTGGAAGATTCCACGTTAGCTGACCAAACGAACTCCTTCCTCTGGTCGCTCATGCGGGCCTCTCAGAACACAGACGCCGTGACTGTGATTCTGAGTGTTTCTTCAACGGCCTTCGAAGACCGGGCACAGGAAGTTCAAGACCTCATCGAGGACCTCACCGATATTTCAGAGCGAACGGAACACTCGGTTACCCCTACAAGTGATGATGAGGTCGCGGCTGTGCTTCGTAATCGGTTATTCAAATCTGTTGACGACGATGCAGCAGCCAAGACCGCTGATGCATACCAGAGCTTCTACCGTGATGCCACCGATGAGTTCCCGGACAGAGTCACGAAAGCCGAGTACCGAGAGCAACTTGAGCGGACGTATCCGTTCCATCCGACGCTGATTGACTTACTTGGCAAGGAGATTGATACGCTGCCGAGTTTCCAGCGGACACGCGGTGCGCTCAAACTTGTGTCACGGGCAGTCCACCGAATCTGGAGTATTGACGACGATGCTCCGAATCGGCAGTACGTGCGCGCGTTCGACATGCATCCGTCGGATAGCTACGTGTGGTCAACGCTGTTAGACCTCTTCGAGCACATTGACCAAGACCTCCGTGCTGCTTCCAAGTCAGATATCTACACAAACGATGGGAAGGCAGCGTGTCAATACGAAGATGACAACTGGACACCGATGGGTCATCCACCGATTGCGACGCACCTCGGTACCAGTATCCTCTGGAAGAGCATTGTTTCAGGCGGTAATCGTGGTCGCGGTGTCACACGTCGTAAGCTGTGGGAGATGATTCTCGAACCCGGTACTGAACTTGACCACTACCGAGACGCGCTCAAGAACCTCAATGAAACAGGTTCAAACCCGGATACTGAGGCGTTCTTCCTGTATGAAACAGAGAACGGGCTCCTTCGATTCAAAGGTGAACCCAAGATATCGAAGCTCATCACCAATGAAGCGAAGCAAATCGAACCAGGGGTCGCCCGGAACCGTCTTGAACAGACGATTCAAGGTGCACTCGGTGGCGGGGTCTTCGAAACTATCTACGACCCACAAGCACCCTACGAGGTTCCAGACGACTACGATACAGTTCGGCTGTGCGTAATGGGATTCGATGCAGTAGCCGTTACCAGCGACCAAGACGACCCCCCGGAGTTACTGCAGACACTCGCAAACAAGACGGGCAACTCACCAGGGTCAGAAAAGAAGCGCGTTTATCGTAATAACATCGTCTTCCTTGCTCCCGGTGAACAGGAAACGGGTGGAGCACTTGACCACGCTCGCCGCGTGAAGGCGATGGAGCGTATCCTAAACGGCGAAGCATGGGAAGCTGAACTCAATAGTGCCCAGCGCGACGACCTCGACGAACGGCTCCAGAAAGAGTCCGCGTTACTCGGGGAATCAGTCCGACAGGCCTACCGTCACCTCTACTATCCCGATTCTGATGGGTTGTCGAACGAGACGATTGACTCTGTTAACGACAGTTCCGACCTCCACGACATCGTGTTCGAGAACCTCGAAAGCCTCGACAAGCTCATTACACAGGACGAAGGAGGACTTGGAACAACGTGGTTCCGAACCCGCATCTGGCAGTCGGAGCCGGACTCGATGACGACGCTGGACATCCGCAAGCTTGTCGCAAAACGTACTGATATTCGTATTCTCCTTGACCCGAAACCGCTTCGCGCGACCATCCGCGATGTCACTGTAGGTAAAGAAGGAGCTGAAGATGAGGACTTGATTAACATGTCCTCGTTTGTCTACTGGGATACTACATCCGGGCAGGGCTACTGCTCGGAGCTTATGACTGTCAACACTCCAAAAGGTGAAAAGACACTCTCAGAGGCAGAGGAGATGGCGACTCACCTTCCGATGTCGGGGGTTGTGATTAGTGACGACCATGTCGTCTACGGCGATGGGGAGAAGCTGCTTGCCGAGCATGACCTTGAATTCCCTGTAGAGGAAGAAACTGGTGGAGAAAGTGGTGGTGAAGGCGGTGACAGCGGTGGAGAGGGTGGTAGTGGAGGCGAAAGTGCTGGTGGTGGTCAAGGTGGTGGCACCATTGCACCGCCAACGCGTTCCGAGTTGTCGTTCACTGCAAGCACTGACACTCCAAGTGCTATTCCTGGTGCGTTCTCTGACGTGAACTCGGCTATCGACCAGAAGAAGATGAACTTGCGAGACAACTACGATGTCTCCAGTAGCGACATTGTAGTTGAGGTCGATACTATCGAAATCGAACTCGAAGGCGACCAAGTCTGGGAACGGGCGTGGTTCATTTCGAACAAACTCAAAGATTTAGATACCATTGGGGAAGCAACCTCCATCGTGTTCGAATACGTTGCACAAGGAGCCGATACCTCAACCAGCGTCTTCGAGGCTGGCTTCGAGGGGTCTGCGGCCGAATTCGCCGACCACTTCGGTACGAACCACATTCCAGAGAGCTTCATCAGTGCAGGCGGGGACTCAGAAGGAGAGGCGGTTCTGACAATCGATACGGAGTCAATGGAAGACAACTCTCGTGAGGCAACGCTCGGCGTGCTACAGGAAGCACTTGAAAGCCTCGGAGGGATTAACAACGTCGAACTTGTCGCTAAAGGTACTGTGAAAGAAGCGTCGGAGCAGAGTGAAGAGGTGAGCGCATGAGCATCGAAGCAGAGTCGTTTGCCTATGGCAGCAGTATGTACGGCGGGCGACCGACATTCGCCTTGACGCGTCGACTTGGCGACGATGCCGGTCTCACATTGTACGAACTGATTCCGGAAGACCTTGCAGACGGACGCCAGAAGCGGTTCAGAAAAGCTAACAGCAACCGCAAGCTTGCACGTGTAGCTGTCACAGAAGCGGCCCCGGATGTGCAGAAGTGCTCGGATGGTGTTCTTGACTTCGCCGACGTTGGTGTTCCCTCGGCCCGCACCCCCAACGACTGGCAGTGGAATGATTGGTGTGCGCTGAAGGTTTCGACTCTCTCAAACAGTCGTCAACAAGCTGTTCATCGGCTGGTTCGTGATGTCTTGGATAACAATGGCATTAGTCTTGATTTCGTAACTCGGGGGGAAGGTTCTGCCCTACTATCGGAAGGTGCAGGGATACGTTTGACAATCGCGTTTTTAGCGATGAAACGGCTTCAGAAGTACGAGAAATTGACTACCGTGGCAGATAGTATAGCCCGAATGAGTCTGGAAGAATGCTATTATTGGCATGCAAAATGTCGGTCACCAATGAATCGTAATGCTGTAAAAGCACTCCGCGTTCTCCTCGCTGACCACGTTTAAATAGTAACAATGACACAAGGTAACTCTGAGCAGAGTGAGTTGAAGCAGTTGAAAATCGAAGGACCTCTTCCCTCGACAGCGGTTGGGATTGAGAGTATCAAAGAGTCGTACAGCGACTCAATGTCTCCTCATCGACGCATTTTCAAATGGTTTGCTCGCCGTCCGACCACTACAACAAGGTTGGCGATTCTATCGTCGATTCTTCCGCCCGATGTTTCAAACGACGAATTGCTACGCTTGATGTGCGTTGGCCCTAAGTCTGAAATTGACGATATCGAGGAATTTGTTATTGGAAAAGACGCGACAAAAGACAGCCGTGATGGCACTGTTGAGAACCATTTTGGGTACGAGTACCCACATAGTCGAACACCTTCAGAACAGGATTTAGAAGAGCTGCACGACAAGTTACGAAAACATTGGGATGGTGACTTACCAACGGTGGTTGACCCAACTGCTGGTGGCGGAACTATCCCGTTCGAATCAGCTCGTTACGGGTTGCCAACTGTATCGAACGAACTGAATCCAGTTGCTTGGGTCCTCAATAAGGTGATACTGGACTATGCACGAACAATTGGTTCGCTTGAGTCCGAAGTCCGCAAATGGGGGGAGAAAATCGATAAAAAAGTCGCAGACGAAATATCTGAATATTTCCCTACTAGAAACGGTGTGAAGGCAGATTACTACTTTAGAACTTACAGCATTGAGTGTCCCAGTTGCGGCGAACGATACCCCTTGTCTGATAGATGGTGGTTTGATAAAAACAAAGACATAGCAGTACGGCCGATATATGACGATGAGAATCTGAGATATGACTGTGTCACGGCCTCTGATTACCCAGAATTTGACCCAAGTGATGGCCCGGTCAGTGGAGGTGATGCAGAGTGTCCTCACTGTGGTGTCGTGACTGAACGTAACGAGCTGGTTGAACTCTTTAATCATGGCTCCTACGACTTCGAGGTTTGTGCCATCAAGTATAAGGAGAAAATCAATGGAACACAGTACCACGAGCCCACTGAAGCTGATTTCGAAGCAATCGAAAAAGCCGATGAGAAAGTAGAGAATGACCTACATCTGAGCACGCTCCTACGAGAAGACCGGTACATTGGGTTCTATGACCGAGCTGGCCCTTATGGAATAACCCAGTGGCGTGACTTGTTCACTTCGAGACAACTACTGGCCCATGCAACCTACCTTGATGCGTATCAAGAGGTGAAGCAGCAGATACGGGAAAACTATGATGACCGTGTTTCTGAGGCGGTATTGGTACTTTTGACCCTGATTGGCTCTCGACAAATTAATCATAATTCCCGATTGGCTCCAATTCGCGCTCAATACGGATTTGTGAACGATATGTTAGGAAACAATAACTTTTCCTTCCAATGGCATTTCGGAGAGAGCAATATGCTCGCAGGCGGGAAGTCGTATCAAAGCTGGACTGACAACGTGATGGAATACTATGAACGGGTTGTGGAGTATTATCCAGACTCCGTTAGAGAGAATGATGTTTCGGTATATCAAGGAGATGGGGGTGATTTGCCGCTCGCCGATGACTCTGTTCAAGCAGTCGTAATTGACCCACCGTACGGCGATAACATCATCTATTCAGAAGTCTCTGACGCGTTCTATGTCTGGCAACGGAAATATCTCGACGACGTATTCCCCGACAAATTCAGTCACTCAGAGACCAACAAAGAAGATGAAGCGGTAGAAAACCCAGCATTAGATGAATCTGGGAGTTCCTCAGCACGTCAGAGATATGAAGACCGCATGCGATCCATATTCTCTGAAGCGTTCAGAGTCCTTGAGCCAGAGGGCGTTATAACAATATACTTTACTGACAAGGAGATTAGCGCATGGGATTCGCTCACAATGTCGATAATGGACTCTGGGTTTACCATCACCGCTACCCACACAATCTCAAGTGAGAGCCCAAGCCGTATCGGGGTTCAGGGACAATCCTCAGCCGACTCCTCGCTATTATTGACCTGCCGGAAACCACAAACCCCCGAAGAAGCATCTGGTCAGCCGACCTTATGGAATGATATCCGGGACAGAATCCGCAGCGCAGCGCAGGAGAAGGCGACGGAGCTGCTTGATTCAAATCTGAACCTCACGAAGACGGACGTAATTATTGGTGCCTTCGGACCGACTCTCAGGGTATTCACTGAAGAATACCCTGTCGTCGATATGCATGATGACCCCGTTCGTCCTAAACAAGCACTCGAAGAAGCTCGGACGGCAGTCACTGAAGTGCTAATTGAACGAGAGCTGGAGGACAATTTAGATGATGTTGATGACCTCACTAGATGGTATATCCTCTCTTGGCTAGTCTATGAAAGTGAGAGCATCCCCTACGACGAGGCCCGTCAGCTGGGATTAGGAGTTGGTGTTCTGATTGACGATATCAAACAGAATACCAAAATTTGGGGGAAGAGCAGAGAAACTCTCGTATTAAAAGGTCAGGACTATCGTGTTAGGGACTATGATGCACTAGAGGCTGGCGAAAAACGTCGTAAGAGAGCGTATCCTGTCGACCCTCAAGAGGATTCCTTTAGCAACCATATTGACGCTGTTCACGCGGCTCTGAACGTACTCAATACGAAAGGAGGAGATTTCACATGGAATTGGATACAAGACCGAGACCTGCAGAATAGTGCTTGGTTTACGAAAACGGTGAAAAGTCTCATACAAGTTCTTCCCAGCGACCACCCCGACTACGACCTGTTAGTAAATCTACTATCAGGAGAAACGGGGGAATTGCTTGACATCGATATTGGCTTTCTGAGAGACACATCTAGCGAAGAGACTGGTAAAACGACACTACAAGACTTCTAATGACGCTTCGAGATTTCGATTGGAACCGCGTGTACGAGAGTGATTTTTCTGGAAGAGAAACTCTCGTTGGAGGGTTCTATCGTCCGATGCTCTCCGAGGCAGTCCAATATGACCGCCTTGCGGGATACCTAAGCCTGCAAAATCTTTCCGACGCACTACAGGGAATAGAATCCGCGTTCGAGGCCGACGGTGAAATCAGAATTATAGCCTCAAAACGCCTGAGCCAAGAGAACAAACCGGTTCTCACCGACGACGCTCCCCTCTCCGAAGAAGGCGAGTCACGGCTCGCACTCATCGCCCA
>P_A23_Liq_1_FmtDRAFT_1000069_pt1 | contig 17262 bp, 16 predicted proteins | sample PonA231FremontCA_FD_10235 | JGI IMG/M metagenome (IMG submission 10235) | reverse complement strand
CGGGCGAGTGGGGTAACGCGGTCGATATGGGTGACCTCGACGGCGAGGACTGTCTCCTCGCCCCGTCGAAAGCCGGGTCGTCGTGCAACCATCTCAGTCTCGACGATGTCTGGGTGTTGGTCGTACAGCGACTGGAGTGTTGTGAGGTCAAGATCGGCGTCAGGGTCACGGGGAGCCACGTAGAACCGTGGGGTGTAGTCATCGCGTTCCGTTGCGATGGCACCGTCGGCGGTTGTTTCCCATTCTAAGACGCGCCCGTCGTTCAGGAAATCGATTGTGAACGGCATCTGGTAGTAACCAATCTATAGCACATCTGAATAGCTCCTAAGTGACGGTGTGTCGTTTCCGAGTTTCCGAAAAGTGTAGCTAGACACCCACGACAGCCCATGCTGTTCTTTTTTTGTATTTTCTTGTTTCCGAAATTATTTCAGCGGCCCTCTCTGCTGTTAACCAACACATCCGGCACAAGCGGCCCATCCGTTGGTTAAATTCGATAAGTGCCGTCGATATCTGGTGTTGGAAACTTGCGATATCGCTCGGGATTAGGTTAGTTGTCGCTCAAGAAAGGAGACAAGCCTCTCGATATCCTCCTGTGACGCGGCTGACTTGCCAAATAGACTCTTGAACCGGTGATCGAGTCCGCCTTCTTCGACGTACGCTTTTGTCTCACTGAGTTGCGATTGAAGTGCGTCTTTGTCACCCCGGTAGAGGTGTGATTCAACCTTTTCGAAGTCGATCTCCGGGACCATTGCCAGCACATCCGCGAGGTCTGTTTCCCTAGCACTGTGGAGTTTTGCGGCGACCAGAATTTCACCTTCAGCGGCTCTTGCTGTCGTTGATTTTGTCCCACCTGAGATCGTCGTCTCCGTGCTGTGCTCCCGCAAGTAATCGAACGACCACTCAGCCTCTGTTTGCCGACAGCCCAAGCCATTCACGAGTACGTCGACTCCGACCGGATGAACCAGCCCTTCTGTTCGCTCGAATACCTCTATTTCACGATGATAAATCGTCTCTTCGGATGGTACATCAAACTCGTCTGTTCGTTCGAAGTCATGCTCTTCGAGAAAGCCTACGAGCTCGTCGTAGTTTTCCGGGGTGATTACAAGATCCAAATCAGTCGAAAAGCGCGTCTCGAACTGACTAATCGCGTACCCTCCGACCAAGACGAAGGGAATCTCAGACTGTTCGAGGTCGTTGAGGATGTCGATGAGTGCCTCGCTACGTTCTTCGTGACTCATTATCAGGCTGGTTCCATCCGGTAGTCAGCATCCGTTTCGACTTCTTCATACATTCGTCCCAGCATGTCCAACGCCGATTGGAAGGTCGCATAGTGATCCCGAGCGAACTCGACGGTTTCCTGCAGGGGAATGACTGGGCGACCATTGACGGTATCTGCTTCAACGGCCGCACGCGGTTCGAGCACGAATTGAATCGACCGATCGATCTCTTCTGCGGGTCGGCGCTCTTGTGCGATGGGAATCTCGAAGCGTTCAAAAAACCGCTTCCATTCATCGAGGTCTGTGTCGGCAACTGAGATGAAGAGTGGATAGTCATCGGGCTCGCGCGCGACTTGATAGCCGCCTCGTGTCCAGATGTAGACCGCGTCAATCGAGGTGTAGGCAAACTCCAGATCGGCGAACTGCGGGAGGACGTATGCTTCTGCTATTGATGGGGTACCCACACCTGCCGAGGCAGCGAGAAACGAGATCCCAGCCTCGCGGACCGTGTGGTCAACGACGGTGAGGCCCTGATCATACTCCACATACCCCTCGTCTTCGAGTGCGTTGACGACGCGCCGAATCGTCTCCCGGTTTTCGTCGATTTTGCGGGCAACGCCAGAGATCGAATCACCGGGCTCGATCGCCAACAACGTCTTGAGCGCGTTTTCTGAGCAGGGCGTATACATCGATTCTCCTGTAGTTACACAAAAATATGCAACAGTATAATTCTTTACCTTTGTATGTCGAAGGCAACTGTTTGGAGTGGTGTCATCATTCGTTCTGGCTGTGATCTGCGCGGTGTGGACACTTACTGCTCTCTTGGCTGTTTTCGACCATAGCTTCGAGCTCCTCCAAGCGCTCTTCGTGGTCGTCGAGTCTGGCCTCCTGTTCGAGATCGATGCTGAACAAGGCCGACAGAAGTGGATTCTGGTGGTTCAACAGTCCGCTCGCATCAGCGTGTTCACGGGCGTATTTGAAGAGCCGATCAAATCGCGGTTGATCTCGCCGGCGGAGTGCCCGACGGAATTCTGCCCACCGCTCTTCGATGGCTCGGAGTGCATCTCGATAGGTTGGGTTCGTCCGCCCCATCGCTATCGGCCTCCCGCCGTTGTCCACGCATCGAGCAGTGGATCTGCGGTGGCTGCGACCGTCTCACCATCAGCTGTGACGCTTGTCCCGACGCCCTCTGGAGTCGGCGTGGACGATGTTGTTGGTTCCAATCCAACCTGTGTGGCACGCGCTGCGAGCAGTTGTCGCCAGTAGGCGAACGTCGTCTGGTAATATGAGCCGTCACCAACGGGATAGACGAGTGTCTCGAAGTCTTCGCCGACGATCCGTGGCCCCATCCGGGTCTGTTCGCACTCTATGTGGTGATCGGCAGCCGTCGCAACTGGCTCGGTGAATTCGTTTCGCTCGGTTCGCGTCGCGAGCACCGGGATGTCGTATGCATCGGCGTATGTCGATAGCCGGGCGAGCGTTCGGGCATGCAAAGTTTCTGCGTGGGCTTCGCCGAGCGTATCGTCGGCCCGATACCGGGCGTCGACGGCCGGTGCGACGATGAGGGCGGGTGTGTGCGCTTGCGTGTCCTCCTCTTTACTCGGTGGCTGTCGACTGGCCGCTCTGGGGTCGGAAGTGGACGCCTGGATAGCGTTGTTCACCGCTGTTGAGAGATCACAGATGGCACTGTAGTGCTGGTAGGCGGTGAACCCCCGAGCGACATGCATTCTGTTGAGCAATCGTTGACTGGGTGTGATCTGGGCGAGTGTCGTCGTGGTCGCATGGCCGTTTGCGTCGACCCAGAAGGCAGGCCCGTCGTGTAAGAGGAGATGATCGAGGACGAGTGAGTGGAGGATTGGAACGCCGCGGCTCTCCTCGACGTCAAGCAGCGTGATTCCTTCGTTGAGTGACGGCAACAGCATCTCTTCGGTACCCGGATCGGCCTGATCAGCGAGGGCCTGATTCCGATCGGCGTCACGGGTTGGCTGGTCAACCCCCAATCGGTTCGATGTTGAATGGGTTGGCATACTCGTTTGGTTGTCACCGTCCCCGATAAGCCGCGGCGTGATGCTTCCGCGCTTCAGGGAATGAGACGAGACAGGTGGAAGCTGCCTTCTGTGGCAGAGATTCTGTAGATTACCAACTGTTTCCGAGAACGGTTCCAGAAGCGGCCGGAACCTACGCTGATGGCTTAACCAACAAAATGAAATTTGTGGGCGACTTGTTGGTTAATATACCACAGTCGGTCGCGCTGATCGGTCAGGAACGAAACACAGCCGTCAAGCATCGATCTCTCTATGGTACTTGTCGGCGATGATTTCCAAGGCAGGCTCGTACGCTGGGTGATTTTCCATCATCTGATCGATGACACCCTCAACTGGATCATGGCGTTGCCGTCGGCACACAGATATGAGCGCGAACCTCTATTCAGTGTAAGAGTTTGAATCAAGAAAGGCGGTTTGTGAAACCGCCGGTGGATCAGACGGACGGTGATCGTTGATCTATCACAACGACCATGTAAAAGTAATTAACTCTGGTTAAAATTTCTTTGACTTAGGTATTAATATGTCTTGTTTCGAATGTTCTAATTGAAATTGTGTGTAAGCTTACTTCATAAAACCTATTTATCATCAAAAATCGCTTGTGGGTATATCGCGGGCGAACCGATAACGGGGTGAACCACCGTGTAATACACCGCGTAAAAGATATTTTCACCATCATAAGGATGAATATTATATATAATTCCTGTTCGGCTCTGCGGAACGCGCTCTTATGTCGCCACAATCACGAACAACCAGTAGGTTCATGACGAGCTTGATGTCTGTGGGTTTGCAGCATCGAAACTGTGGAACGTCGGCCGCTACTATTCCCCAGACTGGTGGGATGAGGACGGTGAGATTCTAGATGAGAAAGAACTGGAATCGGGGCTAAAAGACTACGAACGTTGCAGTGACCTCCATTCGTAGTCAGGTCAGCGAGTTTTCGAAGGGCTTTCTGAGGCGGTCACCGGCTGGTACAACTTTGACGACGGCAACAACTCATTGGACTACCGAAAACGGGACGACAAACACCCACGCTTGACTGTGCCGTGGAAACGAACGGTATCAAACACGACGACAAGCACGGACAGATTCGACTCTCAAAAGACTGGAATCTGAAGGATGGTCGGTCGGACTTCATCCTCGTCGAATATAAAAACCAGACCAGATGTAGCTGTAGAGAATGTCCAACAGCCGCGGGCTGTCTGGAACAGTGATCGGTGGGAGCTGCATCTTGTCTGTGAGAACCAGATACCAGTCGAGGATACACCCGGTGACAAGACTGTAGTGATCAAGCTCGGCATCAACAACTACCTTGCGATCGACTAAGAAGATAGCCCCAGCGACCTGTGTCCCGGCAACCGGCTGAGACAGAACAAACACTACTTCACCCGCGAAGAATACCAGACCGAATGCAAGAATGTCCCCTCACAACGTGAGCTGAACGCCCTGAAAAAACTTTTTCGCCGGAAGAGGAGAATCGGTGAAGAAATTAGCTCACGCTAGACACTCGTATTATCACCCAGATTCATTCATGTTTAGATTAACCTCAATAACATTTGCAGAATCAACAAGTCGATTGGGGATCGTTTCTTCATACCGATCACCTTGCATGAAGCTCGTTGGACCAGAGATGCTCAGTGAACCAAGCACTTCATCATCAGATCCTCGTACTGCGGTTCCAACTGCACGAAATCCCTTGATCTCTTCTTCATCATTGTAAGCATAGCCTTGGCTGCGAATATCTTCCAACTCATCAAATAATTCTTTTTGATTTGTAATCGTATTGGATGTTCGTTCTGGGAGGCCGTTGGTTTCTATCACCTCTCGACACCGTTTATCGGGTAAAGCAGCAAGAATTGCTTTACCAGAGGCGGTATAGTGAAGATGATCTCTCCGTTGAGGTTTATTCTGCTGGTAGTCTCCCCCGACACCTGTATCACCTTTAACCTGGTAGAGGTTGATCCCCCATCCGTTTTCCTCAGTGACAATATGGACATATTGACTTGTTTCGTCAGCCAATTTATCAACTTGTGATTTGCCATGCTGATACAGTGGATTTTGCTCGCGAACATATTGACCATAAGTGAATAAGTTAACAGCAAGCTCGTACTTTCCATCGTGATTGATAACCAGCTCATTAGCTTCCAGTGTCGCTAAATGAGCGTGGGCGCTACTTTTTGAGATACTGAGACGTGTAGCAAGTTCTGTCACTCCGAGGGTGCCATTCTCTTTGAGTTCCGTTAAGACTTCAAGAGCCGTAGAAACGGTCTTTAGAGTTCGTGTTTTGTTGCCCGTGTTACTCATATCCTGGTTTGTTAGGCCTAATCACTAAACTGTTCGCATATTACAAACATTAACTCTAAATTTCTGATTATATAGTTTAGAATCTCGATTGTTAACTCGGTTATTTGGAACTCTTGGATTTGGGACGGGAGAGTTAGCAGCCAGCAGATAGTTCGGTTCGTCTATTACGAACAACTAATCCAGTGAAATATGACGTATGTAGCGAAATACTTATCAATACATAGCTAATCGACTAATCTGGTTCGACAATGAATATGATATCTCATATTCTGGCCGAGAAACGGCACAAAGCTGAAACTGCAACTGGAACAACGGAGGACAAAGAATGAATGAAACCCACAATCCGAATGATGAAGAGTCAGGTGAGATTTCGGTCACAGATCTTCTCACAAATAAATCGCGCCGCCGATTTCTGTCAAGCCTCGGTGCAGTCGGGGTCGCAGGTCTTGCAGGTTGTACAGGGGGTGAAAATACCAGCTCAGCCGACGACCAGTCATCTGGTAGTGGGAATTCAGACTCCCGATTGGTGGCCAATATCGGACAGCGCATGGGCACCATCGATCCCGCCAAAGGGACTGACTACGTGCAGGCAATGGCATTGGTGAATTTATACGATCCCTTGGTGTTCCCAGATAGCGAAGGAACACTACAGCCCAATTTGGCCTCTGATTGGAGTGTTTCAGAGGATGGGACAACGTACACCTTCACACTCGAAGAGGGGATTACCTTCCATAGTGGTAATCCCGTAACAGCAGAAGATGTACAGTTCAGCGTGGAACGATTCATGGATATCGATCAAGGGTACGCTTCTCTGTTGACTGATATCCTCGAAAAAGAGAATATTACTGTCGAAGACGAGCAGACAGTAACATTTGAGCTGAATCGGTCATACACACCATTCCTCCCCATTATGGTGTTGTTGTTTATTGTTGATAAGACGCTCATCATGGATAATCTGAGCGATGGTGAGTTTGGAGAGCGTGGGGATTACGGACAGGAATTCATCAACAATAACGACGCTGGATCCGGTGCCTACCAGCTGGATGATTTCTCCCGCGGAAATTCGATCACCTTCGCTGCATTTGATGACTACTTCAAAGGATTCCCAGAGGGTTCCTTTGATACAGTTGAAGTCCGGATTATTACCGAAAATTCGACCGTTCGAACGCTGATGCGGAATGGAGAACTCGATATGAGCGGTCAGTATCAGGACACTCAGACGTATGAGGCCATCGAAGGGATGGATAATGCCCGTGTCGATAAGATGCCAACGTTTGGGCTCCTCTACAACAAGATCAACACACAAAAAGCACCAACGGATGATCCAGCAGTTCGCGAAGCGATTTGCTGGGGATTCGATTACGAGCAGGTAGTCAACGAGATTCGCCCCGATATGAATCGGGCCCACGGGCCTCTCCCACCAACTTGGGCTGAACACAATGACGATGTCGTTCAGCCCTCGTACGATCCGGAGCGATCACGGCAGCTACTCGAAGAAGCCGGCTACTCAGAGGGTGAACTGACGATCACGAATACGTTCACAGAATCGTATGCCTTCCAAGAGCAGATTGCTCTGCTCTTCCAGGACAATATGGAGGATATCGGGATCAATGTGGAATTGAACCCACAAACATGGGGAACAATCACGGAGTTAGCTGCTTCTCCAGAGGATACCCCACACACGAGTCAGGTGTTCTACGTCCCTACCTATCCCTCGCCAGACTCGATGTTCTACAACCAGTTCCACTCTGAAGCCGCCAGCACGTGGATGAGCATGGAGCATCTCGAAAACGATGACGTTGATTCGCTCATCGATGAGGCCCGCCAGACTGCAGATCCAGACGCACGGAGTGAGATCTACGCTGAGTTACAGAATACCCTCGGCGATCTCTACTGTGATATGCATCTCTATCATACGGTCAAAACGATCGGGTTCCAAAACGATATTGAAGGGCTTACACTCCGACCGGCACAAGGGTTCGAGTACACATTCCGTGATCTCCACCAAGTCTAATGTCAGGAGTAAGATCACTGCTCCGCCGCATCTCGGGGATGATTACCAGTCTGCTGGGACTGTCCGTCCTCATATTCGTTATTTCCAGGGTGCTTCCGGGGAATCCAGCACGGTTAGCATTGGGTGCGTTCGCCAGCGAAGAGCAGGTTAATCAGCTCGCTGCGGAGCTTGGACTCAATGATCCCCTCCCGGTGCAGTACATCGAATACATGCGCCGGCTGCTCGTGGGTGATCTCGGACAGAGTTTACAGACGAGGAACTCTGTCGTACAGGATCTTGTCACCAAGCTGCCTGCGACGTTCGAACTGATCACTCTCGCCTTCGCCTTCATGGCGATCTTAGGCATCCCACTTGGGATACTCGCTGCGCGGCACCAAGGCGGGGTTGTCGATAACACGACTCGCTTCTTTGCATTTGCAGCGGTGAGTGTCCCGAGCTTCTTCATTGGGATCATGTTCCAGCTGCTGTTTGGGTACTATCTAAACTGGTTCCCGATTACAGGTCGGCTTTCCTCAGCGTATGGGGATGAAGTGATCACTACAACGGGGTTCATGCTTATAGATACGATTCTCTCAGGGTCGCTTGCAGCACATATCGATGCATGGATGCATCTCCTGCTTCCAGCACTTGCCCTTTCGTTTGGAGGCTTAGGACAGGTAATCCGGATAACAAGATCGAGTATGATCGATGTAGAGGGTAAAGACTACATCGAGGCCACACGAGCCTACGGGCTTCCGTCGTGGCTGATCGTTAACAAGTACTCGCTAAAAAATGCGTTCATACCGACGCTGACAATCCTCGGGTTGCAGTACGCCTGGTTGCTCAGCGGTGCCTTCGTAATTGAGATCGTGTACTCATGGCCCGGAGTCGCGAAATATGGCGTTCAGTCTGTGCTGACCTCCGATATCAATGCGATCGTCGGTGTAACGATGGTAATCGGATTGGCGTTTGTCACAGCAAATCTCATTGTCGACATACTAACAAGTATGCTCGATCCGCGGGTCAGCTTCGCAGGTGATAGCACATGAGTACTGAAACATCTCGAATTGACCAATTTATCTCACCAGCCCGTCGTGAGCTGTGGTATCGATCCTATCGGCGATTCGCAAACCAGCCGATGAGTGTCATCGGCCTACTCATCGTGGTAACGATCACGATCGCTGCGGTGTTCGCGCCGTATATTGCGCCGTACCCTGAACACGCAGGAAGCTTTACTGATTTCGCAAACGCGTTTCAACAGCCAAGTTTAGAACATCCACTGGGGACGGACGATGTCGGTCGTGACATCCTCACCAGAATCCTCTTCGGATATCGGATTGCACTGACGTTAGTTGTCGTTGTGTTGGGTCTCGGCGTACCTGTCGGTGTCACACTTGGTCTTACAGCTGGCTATGCTGGTGGGTGGATTGATACGGTTATCATGCGAGTAACAGACACATTTCTCGCATTACCACCACTCGTATTGGCACTCGCAATTGCGTCTGCATTCGAGCCAACGCTCGAAGTCGCCATGTTCGCTATCGCTTCGTTGTGGTGGACATGGTATGCGCGATTGGCTCGTGGGCTCGCCGCTAGTCAATCAGATGAAGAGTACATCCAAGCGGCGAAAATCTCAGGGGCAAGTACTTCACACATCCTCTTCCGTGAACTGCTTCCGAACTGTCTCTCACCGCTGTTGGTAAAAGCGACGTTGGATGCGGGCATCGTCGTTCTCACGGGCGCATCATTATCCTTCATTGGCTTGGGTGTTCAGCCGCCGAAGCCAGGATTGGGAACAATGGTCGCCAACGGAACCAATTTCCTCCCGACAGACTGGTGGATCGCGATAATGCCGGGAATCGCGATCTTCATCCTGGTTATGGGATTCAATATGCTCGGTGACGGGCTGCGTGATCTCTTCGATGTGGAGGTAGAACAATGAGTTCTGATCCGTTGCTTGAAGTCGCTGATCTCTCAGTTGGCTTCGATGGCTTCGATGGCTATGCCGATGTCGTTGGTGATGTCGATCTTCGAGTCGAACGGGGAGAAATCGTAACCATCGTCGGAGAGACAGGCTGTGGTAAATCAGTTACCACAAAAGCGATCACTGGACTTCTAGAAGAACCACCTGCGCATGTAGATGGGTCTGTTGAGTTTGATGGGATGGATCTTCGGGAGCTCTCGGAAGACCAGCGAGAGAGCCTCAATGGTGATCGACTTGGAATGATCTTCCAAAATCCACTTTCAGGTCTTAATCCGGTCTTCACCATCGGCGAACAGCTCATCGATACCGCCATGTTCGGTGGCAAAAACGACGGCGGAATTCTCTCTTATTTCCGACGCCGTCGTTCAACAGCTGACCGGGAGAACGCACGCGACCGTGTTGTGAAAATGCTCAGAGAGGTGCAAATGCCGGATCCCGAGGCCGTGTTGGACAGTTACCCCTCGGAACTTTCAGGTGGCATGCGGCAACGTGCCCTCATTGCCCAGGCTCTTCTCAACGAGCCTGATCTACTGATCGCCGATGAACCGGGCTCTGCACTTGATGTGACAGTGCATGATCGAATTCTCTCCTTGCTCACTGATATCATTGAAGATCGCGATATGAGCATTCTCATGATTACTCACAATCTGGGGGTCGCCCGGCAGGTCAGCGATCGGATCTATATCATGTATGGTGGTCGTATTGTCGAAACTGCACCCACCGAGGAGATCTTCGAGGAGGCTCACCACCCCTACACCCAGGGACTGATCGCGTCTATCCCACAGCTGTCTGGAGAAGAGATGGCAGGCGGCATAGACGGCTCTGTCCCAAAATATACTGATCCACCCTCAGGGTGCCGATTCCATCCACGTTGCCCATACGCTGACGAACAATGTCGCCAGTCACCACCGCCGGAGGTTTCCTTCGGAGAAGACTCTCATGCGGTCTGTGTCCGACACGCAGACGATGGTACGACTCCCACAAACGAGAAAACCAAACGCCGGTTGATGAAAAACGGTAGTGTTCAAACTGGTGGTGAACGATGACGGCTCCAGTATTGGAAGTCAAGAATCTCGAAAAATACTTTGACACCAATACAGGCTGGTTTGACGATAAACCACCAGTAAAGGCGGTTGATGGGATCTCACTCACAGTNGATGAGGGAGAAACACTTGCCCTGATCGGAGAATCTGGGAGTGGCAAATCAACTGTCGCTGAGACGATCATTAATATTCACGAAGCCACAGGTGGGCTCATTCGGTACCAGGGCGAAGACATTACCAATCCGCTCAAAGAGCAATTGGAAACGATTCGGAGTGATATCCAACTTGTATTCCAAGATCCAACATCGTGCCTCAATCCACGGCGAACGATCGAAAAATCACTTCGTGTTCCGCTCAAAGCAACCGGTGTTGCCAAAGACAAGCGGGATCAACGCGTACGGGAAATGCTTGATCGGGTTGGTCTCACTGATGAGTATCTATACAAATATCCACATGAGCTGAGTGGTGGACAAAAACAACGGGTCAATATTGCCCGCGCTCTCGCAGTTGAACCACGGCTCTTACTCCTTGATGAGCCCACGAGTGCACTCGATGTATCGGTGCAAGCAAAGATCATCGATCTGCTCAGTGATCTACAAGAAGAACTTGATCTGACGTACCTGTTCATCACGCATGATCTATCAGTTGTCAGAAATTTTGCTGATGAAACAGCGGTGATGTATCTTGGAGAAATCCAAGAAAAAGGGCCAACTGAGGAGATATTCCAATCACCAAAACACCCCTACACGCGAGCCTTACTCTCCTCGATCCCCGTTACGTCGGACAGTGATGAAGAATACAGACCGGACAGTGAACCGCTCCGTGGAGAAGTTCCCAGTCCTCGAGAAGCTCCATCTGGCTGTCGGTTACATCCACGTTGCCCACACGCCACAGAGGAATGTTCCATGCAACACCCAGACACACAGCAGGTAGACGACGTAGAAGTACAGTGTATTGCCTACAAAGAGGAATCTGATGGTTTCGAATCATTGCTCACAGCAACCAATGGCACCCCAACGGAGAGCCAATGAGCGTTGATCTGAACGTAGTCGGCGGGACATTAGCAACGACCAACGGGAAACTCGATGCTGGATTTGCGGTTGATGACGGAACAATCGTCGCCGTCGGTAAGCGAAAAAAGCTGCCGAGCGCAGATCAAACGCTCGATGTAGACGGACAACTTGTCCTTCCTGGGATAGTTGATCCCCACGTACATATTGACGGCTTCAATTCAATCGACACCTACGAAACTGGAACTGCCGCAGCAGCAAAAGGCGGAATTACGACCGTTATCAATTTCGCATGGCAGACATGGAACGGAGAACGCAGCGATGATTCCGATGATGCTGTGTGGATGGACGAGGGATCATTACATACGGCGATCGAACGGCAAAAACAGAAGGCTACCGAGTCGTATGTCGATTATGGCCTCCATGCGACGGTCACAGCAGAAGACCCGTCAGTAGTGGATGAATTTGAATCGGTTGTCGAAGCTGGAATCCCGACGTTCAAATTCTTCACCGCCTACGATATTGCTGTCTCTAACGGGTTCTTACAAGTCGCCTTTGACCGACTCGCCGAGCTTGATGCTGTGGCTGTCCTACACACAGAAGATACCTCGGTCTGTCAGGCGCTGACTGAAAAACAACAAGAAGAAGGCCGAAATTCAGCTACGGATTATCCAGAAGCACGGCCAGATTACACGGAGGCGATGGCCCTTTCAGATGCCGCTGCAGTAGCTGAGGCAACTGGATGTCAGTATTATGGGATCCACACCTCTTCTGATGCAGCTGTCACTGCACTGGCAGCAGTCCGCGAAGACGGCAGTCAATTCCGGGGTGAAACATGTACCCACTATACGACATTAACTGAGGAAGCCTACGGTGAGCAGGGAACACTTGCACTCCAATCACCACCGTTACGAACCCAGGAAGATGTGGATGCGATGTTCAAACATCTGCGAGAAGGCCCACTCAGCGTTGTCTCAACTGATCATGTCGCTTCAACGCGTGCTGACAAAACAGTTGATAACTGGTGGGACTGCTCGTTTGGCGTCAACAGTCTGCAAACAAGTCTTCCAGTGTTTCATGATGAGGCCATCAATCGGCGAGGACACAGTTACAAATTCCTCGTCGATGCCATGGCCCGAACCCCAGCAAACACCTTTGGGCTTCCAAATAAAGGCCGACTGACCGTCGGCGCAGACGCCGACTTCGTTGTATTCGATCCTAATGAAACGTATACGATTTCAGCCGACGAGAACGAATCTCGGGCCGATTACTCAGTGTATGCAGGCCGAGAAGTAACAGGCCGAGTAAAACAAACGTATCTCCGTGGGAACTGCATTGTTGATGAGACAGGAATTGTGGCCGATCCAGGCTATGGTGAGTTCCGTGAACGTCCGGTTCCAAACTGGGGGCCACAGGAGACCCATCGATGACCGGCGATCTCATCATCGATGGTGATGCGCTTCGAGAAGATATCGAACAAACGGCCGAATTCGGGGCGGTAAAGTCACCAGAGGGCCGTGGTCGGACGGCTCTCCCAGCAGACGACGCTAATCGAAAAGCTCGGGATTATTTCGCCGATCGGTGTAAAGCCGCTGGGCTCGATATCACCATCGACCCGGTCGGGAATATCGTCGGCCGGTGGACTCCCGCAAGTGCTGATCCCGAAAGCGCAGCTGTGGCCGCAGGAAGCCATCTAGATTCAGTTCCTCGCGGAGGTATCTTCGATGGCCCACTTGGAGTTTTTGCGGCGTTGGAAAGTGTGCGTGCGATCCAGCGAAGCAAGATATCGCCACAGCGGCCAATCGAAGTTGTCTCATTCACCGGAGAAGAAGGAACCCGATTTGCAGAGGGCGTTCTTGGTTCGACCGTCGCCGCTGGAAAGGCCAGTGTTGATGAGATGTTGTCGCAGACTGATGGTGACATAACGTTGGAAGCTGCCCTGAAAAATATCGGATATCACGGTTCCGATCGAATCAATGCCAAGAGATGGGATAGCTGGCTTGAACTGCATATTGAGCAAACAACGCGTCTTGAAGACGCAGGTGTTCCACTGGGAGTTGTTACGGATATAACCGGCACTGCACGGTGTCACGTGACGCTCACAGGACACCCAGACCATGCAGGCACCACAGCGATGGATGAACGGCAGGATGCACTCACTGCAGCGAGTGAGCTTGTCCTCGCCGTAGAAAGCCACGCTGGTGACATTGCGTCAAGCGGGAGTGAGACTGCTGTCGGTACAGTCGGTCACCTCACGCCGGAACCAAATACAGTGAATGTCGTCCCTGGTGAGGTGTCTCTTCGGATTGATCTCAGATCAACCAAACAGTCTGAGATAACATCACAACTTGAGCAGGTTCAAGCTAAACTCAAGCAGATCGAAAGAGACCGACCGATCTCGACGACGTTCACATGTGATTACGATATCCCACCAACTCCACTCTCCGATCGGTGCAGAGACACTGTCAAGCAGGCCAGTGAGGATCACCAGGTGAACACAATCGATGTCCACTCAGGTGCAGGTCACGATACGATGCAGATCGCTGATGTGACTGACGCGGCACTGCTGTTTGTGGCCTCTGAAAACGGATACTCCCATTCACCGAAAGAGAAGGCTGAGTGGGAAGATTGCACTGCAGCCACACAAATCCTTGCAGCCTCGATTGCACAGCTCGCGAAATAACCAAACTCAAAAAATCCAATCACAATGATACAAATTGAAGTTAACGACACAGAATTCGAGGCAGAATTACACGACAACCAAGCTCCAGAATCAGTCAAAGCGGTTCAGGAGTTCCTTCCATTAGAATCAGAACTCATGCATGTTCGATGGAGTGGAATCGCGACATGGATCAATATCGATGAGATTGATCTCCCTGAGATCCCTAGAGAAAATCATACAGTCTATCCCTCACGTGGAGAGCTCTTGTTGTACCCTGGATATCGGAACGAACAAGAAATTCTTGTCCCGTGTGGGCCAACCTGTTTCAAAAGCCCAGCTGGAGAACTTGCAGGCAATCACTTCGCGACAATTGATGCCACCGCCTCAGAACTCAAAGAGATTGAGGAAGCCACTCTTCAAAATGGAGCGTATGATGTGACGATCCAGGAGGTGCAAGCATGACTGATATCGTTGTGCTTCATGACAAAATCCACGGACTTGATCCAGAAGACTATGCTGAGACGATTCGTGAGGCCTGTCCAGACCAAGAAGTGGCGGTAGCCTATACCCCAGATCAACGGGAAAGGTATGTGACAGCCGCATCAGTGGCGACCGGGTATCAAATCGACCCAGAACTCGTCAAGAAATCTGATACATTGGAGGTTTTCGCCTGTACGTTTGCCGGCACTGACCACCTGCCACTAGATGTGCTCAACGAAGCGAATGTCACCGTGACAAATGCATCAGGTGTTCACGGCCCGAATATCGCTGAGCAAGTGCTTGGATACATTCTCTCTGATGTCAGAAACCTTCGGCAAGCGTGGGAGCAAAACGAACGCGGAGAGTGGAACCACTTCCAAGGGGGAGAGCTACGCGGGGCAACGGCGACTGTTGTCGGCATGGGGCCGATTGGAACGGAAATTATTGCTCGGCTCAATGATTTTGGGGTCGAGACTATCGGCATCCGATATACACCTGATAAGGAGGGTAATGCTGATGAAATAGTCGGGTTTGATCAAACACTGGATGCCGCTACCCGGAGTGACTACCTCATACTCGCCTGTCCACTGACAGAAACAACGGACAATCTAATCGATGAGCAAGTGTTCAATGGACTTCCCACCGATGCCATGCTTATCAATGTAGCTCGAGGACCGGTTGTCGATACGGATGCGTTGGTATCGGCTCTCCGCGGCAATGATATCCAAAATGCAGCGCTCGATGTCACTGAACCTGAGCCACTCCCCGGAGATCACCCCCTTTGGAACCTCCAAAACTGTCTCATTACTCCTCACAACGCTGGACATACCCCAAAATACTGGAAGCGGTGCACAGACATTCTTGTTGATGCGATTNAGGATCTCTAACGCTACTTCNAATAACCGACAAATGGNGTAGACCTCTCCTGATTTTTTGGAAGATTTCGCTTGAGAGGGTCTNCAAGCAGTTTTGCGACTATAAAAAATCGCGATTCTAATTTGAGAACTGTCTCAGAAATTTTTACTAATATAAGGTATAACACACATATAGCACCATTACTTACAAATAAAAGAGTAAGNACAAAAGTTATATNTTGTTTTAAATCAGAAACATAGTAATGTCAAAAGTTTCAGAGGGTGACGATTCTGACGTGTATGATTCTGCACCGGCTCCATTAAAAACGAAAGATGGCCTCCATGACCCATTTGGTTGGTATAAAGAAATGCGGAGTCAATCTCCAATTCATTTTGATAGCCAACGAGAGGTATATGATGTATTTGGGTTTCAACAGGTAAAACACGGACTTCAGAATGATAATCTCGTCCGTAAGAGCTTGGCTAATGATTCCAATCCAACCTCTCCTTTTTCCTACATTGACAAAGCCATCGTGTGGATGGATGGATCACAACATAAACGTTCTAAAGGTGAATTCTTCAAATACTTTCGGCCAGGTAAAATCGATGAATTCGAAACTATGATTAGAGAGCTCACAGAAAATCAACTTAATCAAGCAGTAGCAAACGGAACCGACTTTGATTTTGTGAGTGAGATCGCTGAGCCCCTTCCGCTACGCGTTATTATGCGTATGGTCGGAGTCCCTGATGATGATGTAGATAAAGTGATTGAGTGGTTATTGATCTTTAGAGAAGTAACCTATAGTGAATTTAGCGACTTTGATAGCAAACGGCCAGAACGATTATCCAGCGTCGTCGATTACTTTAGTGATCTTGTCGAGAAAAGGCGAGCAGACCCACAAGATGATTTAATATCCAAGTTGATCGCAGACGGGGAGTTGGATGATATTACCATCGGCTCTAATGCGTTCAATTTTATTTTAGCAGGACAAGGAACGCTTACTTCATTACTCGCAAACAGCGTTTATTTATTTGATAAATTCGATTGTTATTCGAGTATAGATCAATCCCAAATTGATGTTGTTTTAGAGGAAATTCTTCGGTACCGGTCGCCATTACAAGCACGGGTCCGAAAGACAAACGGGAAAACCAAGATTGGGGATATGACGATCCCACAAAACGAGACAGTTATTCTTTGGATTGGTTCTGCGAACAGAGATCCTGATGTCTTCGAGAAGCCAGATACATTTATTCCTGAAAGAAACCCCGATCATATAGCGTTTGGAAGTGGGTCACACACTTGTATCGGCGCACCATTGGCACGGTTAGAAGCATCAATTATTCTCAAGACGTTGTTCGATTACTTCGAGGATATAACTGTTCGAGACTCCTACGTCCCATTGGAGAAACCCTCTGATTTAGGATTTAAAAGACTACCAGTCAAAGCAGAATCTAAGCAACTGTGAGGATATGATAGCTCACACTGTGATCACGGCACTTCCTGGATTATCTTTTCGCTCGTAATTGGTGATTGCGACGACGAGACAACTGCACAGTGGTAGTAAGACCTGTGCTCGCACATGAATGCGGTCTTCCTCCACATCGACCAGCACAACTCACTCGTCGAATGACCGTAACAGCATCTTCTCGGTAGCCGGATCGGCTTGATCCGC
>P_A23_Liq_1_FmtDRAFT_1000065_pt1 | contig 17937 bp, 15 predicted proteins | sample PonA231FremontCA_FD_10235 | JGI IMG/M metagenome (IMG submission 10235) | reverse complement strand
TGGGGGTGGGAATGTTAAACCTGAAACTCCCACCGCTCGGGATTCCTCCGCGTNNACGCGGAGGAGGATGTCAATCATCATGCTGATCTGACCGTGTCGACTGACCCACATCTCGATGTTATGATGTATTATATGAGTTAATCAACACTGACAGTGCTCACATCCCTTTGATAAAATAACGATGTTAATGCGACCTTTCGGAGTTATATATCGATACGGTCGCCAATTTCAGCAATCTCAATCACCCGAGGGAATGTATAACTTTGTGCATGTGCGTGCAATGCTGTTGGATCCGCTGTTAATCCTTTCCACATGTCCCAATGACTTGGAAGAAGCCGATCAATATTGAGGGCTGCTGCTGCACGGATAATCTCGTTTTCAGTTGCATACCATTTTGTTCGGACAGGTTCACCAGTATCTTTATCATCGATATTACCAATTGAGCCAAATGCAAGTACCCCAAGGTCAATATCATATGCATTCCCGAGCGCGTCAAAATCCTCATGCGGCTTTGTATCACCACCATGAAAGAATGTTCCTGTGTCATGTTCAATCACATATGAGACGGGGTGTGTCGAATCAGGATCATGAGCGTACTCAACATGAACCGTGAACTCTCCAATATCTATTGTATCTCCCTCTGATATAACCTGGAGTTGTGTCTCATTGATATCATATTCATCCTGCCACGCCTCGGTTTCACGCGCAACATCAATTGAATCATCAGGTGCATAAAATCGCGCGTCTGTTGACTCAAGAATCGGACCCTGTGATGGACCATGGGTATGATCAGTGTGCTCATGAGTTGCGAGGACTGCATCCATGGTCGTGATATCACCAGGATCGAATGGTACCGGAATCATCCGAACCGTTCGCGGCGGATCACCAGTTCCAACATAGGGGTCAATTGCGATTGTTGTCCCTTCATTCCCCTTTAGAAAGAACCCATTACATCCAAGATACCAGATAGCAACTGTGTTAGGTGATGCTGCTTCGACATCGCGTGGGAGCCACGATCCCCAATCAGTTTTGATTGTGCTCATATTATCTATGTAAACATCAAGCATTAATGGGTATAAAAATCAAGGAAAATACTCACCGCTTTATACACAAAAAATATCAAATGGATATTATGTATAATATCCTGAGATATCAGGGTAGATTAAAATATTCTTCGAAATGAAATAAAAGGTCGTCACCTGGGATACTCCATCGTAATAACGCCAACACTGGCACTACCGAGTGAGTTTGTAATCTACTAATTGAATTTATTAATGATGCAGAACAGACACTATGTAGGTCTGTGTATAGTCTCGAGGCGATTTACCACGTGCCGTGGAATGTATCGAAAGAAAGCGAGTCCAATGGCTTATCACCAACAGCGATGCGATACTCGCCAGGTGTGAGCATCGGTTTATGAAACTGCGGTCCATCATCGGTGGTGATGCGCGGACAACCTGTGTTGACAAAAGCATCCATATCGAAGTTTCGAAGTCGATCTGGTGTCACCTCATCCATTGTAATGAGATATGTATTGTCGTTATCCTCAAGAATTGACTCAGCCGTATCCATTCTACCCTGCCCAATCTTCGTACAGAAGATAACTCCCCACTTGTTGGCACTCATTGCCTTATGTACAGCCGCATATCGCTGCTTCATGAACTTCTCTGTGTCAGCAACAGTCACGACGTTATTGACCGGATCTGCGATTAGAACGTGCTTATCCGGATGTTCCATCGCAAGCCCAAGTGGGTGGAATTTCCCACCACCAACGTAGAGTACCTGATTAGCATCAATGTCCGCCGATGCATAATTACACCCAAGCACCTGTCCCTCATGTGTGAGCCTGTCGTCACCTCGCCGAGTGTGAACATCAAACCCGCGTGTCTCAAGCCACGTGACCATTGATTCGAACTGATTCATATGTTGAGCAGTTGTCACGAGACCAACATCATCTTCGGGTAATTCATCAACAGCCTCTTCAAGAATCGGAAATGGGTCAACATTCGAGAATAGTGGCACATATATGATTTTATCAGACTCCTTCATTGGCGAGTGCCCAAAGTGCACGAATACGTCCGTTCGACGCATCAGATATGTATCAAGATCACAGGCACCATAACATGGTTGACCGGAGAGCATAAATGTCACATCATCGCCACAAAGTGCGCGCAGGTCATCTGCGACTGCTGGACCACGTCGTTTGAGTCCTTCAGGAAACTGTAATCCAACACGATCTGCATCACGTTCTTCAATCTCCTCAACAATTCGATCGAGTTCGTAATCCCACTCCCGATCATGTTTGAGTGACATACCGGTATTTCTGAGGTCGCCTTCAGTTGCTGTTTCTTGACTCATTATCATATATAACCTGTCTGGCTGGATAACTGTTATTCACTGATGTTGCCAAAATTTCCCCTCATCCCGGTGTTCTATCAATTTATTCGTGAAGAACTCCGCATTTTTTCGGGTTACATAAACACTACCGATGTCTGAATGCCAATCGGCACGGCGATGAATCAGCAGTTCTTGACATGCTCCTCCACGTTCACGCGGAGGAATCCCACGGCATCGCGGGGCTGCGCTGAGTTGGGGGTTTCAGGTGCAGGTTTGCAGACTGCCAATCTCACACACCGTGCGAATCGGTATGAAACCAGGTAATGGACAGCCTCTTACAATTGGGAGTGCCGCATCTCAGCCCCTCCCCCCGGTACTCCTATCTTCAGCCGAAAACGCGTTCCTGTGTTAGTTTTGTCATAGGATTGGTGGTTGGTGGTCGGTGTCACCAGACTCGGTATTACTTACGTTAACGCTCGCCCGGTGCGTTGTTTGCTTCCCACATGAGGCACACCCTGTTTCAAGCGTGAGCGGACACTCACACTCGAACCGCCACGTTTCAGGCGTTCGGCTACACCAGGGTCAGAGCTAGTGCGCCGATAATTATACTTATGTGATGTTGTAAAGAAAGTGTTCGGAAACCTCCGACCTCCGGCTGCGACAGCGCGTATACACGGTCTGAAGACCGTGGTATTGCGCCTGTATCAGCTATAACAAGCAATTTGTCGGAACTATCAGATATCCCTGCTAACATATGATCATCGTGTCGATCTCGCTGTCTCATTTTGGGCCGTTGTGTACCATTGAGGCTGTGAGGTTGTTGTCGATCCGATATCCTCATACTCAAACGAAACATAAACATTGGTCGTTTCATTTTCTGTGACACGACGATACGATGCAGTAAACGATGAGACAAACCCCTGCTCATTCACCTGAGCAACCGCTTGATACTCCTCAGTGCGACCGTCTGTATTTATTCCAAATGGCTGTCCGCTCGCAATGATGGTATATGTCCCATCGTTCGGTTTTGAGAGGACGACCCGTGATTCCGAGGTATCAAGATACCGTTGTATGATGCTTTCTGCGCGGTTGGCAAATCGCCCATTGTTGCTTCCAAACTCACCGCCACTAACAGAAAATCTCCCGAATGAAACATTCTCCTCGCTCTCGCGATCAACTCGAATATAAGCTGCTGATCTGTCAGCATAAACACTTAGATTCACATCTTCAGTCTCATTTTCCGACTGCAATATTCCTGTTGCGGTATATAAATAATCAATTTGATTGGCGACTACTGCCTCTTCTGAGAGCTCTTGCCAGGTTTGTTTACCAAACGCACTGACATTCTGCTTCCTGACGATATATCGATATGATTGTCCTGAGATAGTATCAGCATGTGCTGCTGCTAATCGGTCTGGATCAACGATGCCAGTTGTTGTGACGCCCGGTGGATATCCGAGTAATGTCTGCGTATCTCCTGTTGTCTTTCTAGGCTCTGAGCCGTTTGATGCCAACTGACTTCTAGCATCTGATGCTGTGGATTGTGTCCTGGGGTCTGGCTGTGACCATGACTGCTGTTCAGCACTAGCTGATGAAACTCCAAGAAACACCTGAATCTCAGCACTTACTTCATTGATAATCGTTCCAACCGTGGTGTCTCCTGAAGTTGTCTCTGATGAGATATCTGACGCTACCCCTGGCATGACACCGAGTGCGATTCCACTACCTGTAATCACAGTTAATAAAATGATAACTACAAATACCGATGCTACCGGTCGCCGACGCTTGGCATGTGTATTTCGTATCAGTGATGTTAGGCTATTCAATAAGCTATGTTTCGTATACGTATTTGAGTGATGGCGGGTCCCGGTTTCGTCAGCATGTGAACTATCTATCGTAACAGACGTATTGAAATACTGATTAAAAAGTTTCTCAGCAGTCGGTCGTGGAATAGCATAAAGTGCAATTGAGCGCAATTCTGCAGGACCGACAATACGTGCATCAACAGCGCCAGTTGTCTCTATATATCGTTTTGTCTGCTGTGTCGTAATCAGAATATCAACTGTCTCAGGAATAGTGAATCGGCGAAATCGATTTGGCATCCATGAATGACCAACAACAGCAAGCACAGTCTGCGATTGACTCTCATTTTGACCACCAATATAGATATATTGCTGTTCAATCGTTACATCTTCATCATTCCGTGCGTCCCAGAGGGCAGCTACAAAGGCTGTAAAACGGGATTGTTCAAGCTCGCGAAGTAACGTCGCGAACCGGTCGGTTGAGACAGGTGCCACATATATATATATACAGGTTGGGCGCTAGACTCTTTTGCTTATTTCACCTTCCCACTGGTGTCTATTTGACTTCATCTGAGCTGCTGAATATATCATATGATTATTTATATGTCAATTCATCAGATTTAGATAGTGAATTACCCCGAAGCAGTTGGCTTGGAGTACCCGTGCATATGACCGCACTTTGAAATACTTCCCAAGCATATACCACCCAATGAGCGTTCAAACGGACAAACTTGAGCAGCTTGGAAGCGATCTTGGAGAGGCAATTGCTGAAACTCCGGAGTATGAAACATTCGAAGAAACAAAAGCAGCTGTCGAAGCAGATGATGAAATTCAAGCTCAGATCGCGAAATTCCAGGATCATCGTGATACATTTATGACTGCTCGTCAAGCTGGAACCGCTACCCAAGAGATGCTTGATAAAGTGAAATCCGCACAGTCAGAGCTACATAATATGTCGAAGATGGCAGCATATCTCGATGCGCAAAAAGCACTTCAGTCCAAACTTGAGGATATTAATAAAGCAATCTCAGACCCATTAGCTGTTGATTTTGGCGGTGAGGCAGGCGGATGTTGTCAAGATGAGTGATTCGTGTCGGTTACTATAGCGACATAGTTTTCTGGAAAAATACCTTTATTTCGCTGACACGATTTATCAGATAAATAGCAGAGATTGTGTTAGCGATTTTCAAAAGATCCGAGTGTTCAAATCACAATCCGACCTGACAATTTTAGCATGTTCGCGATTGCTGGTGGTAAGGGTGGCTGTGGTAAAACAACAACAACACTTGGGCTTGCTCGCGCGGTTAACGGTCCTGCAGTCGCTGTTGATGCAGATTATGATCTCCCAAACCTACATCGACTTGCCGGTACTTCGCGTCATACAATCAAATCATCATCTGAAACAACGTATATTGACCCAGTAGATCCACAGACCCGAATACTTCCAGCACCGCTTCCAGATGACCATATTACACATCTTACAGCGCGCATTCGGTATCTCAAAACGATTGTATCTGCTAACCTTGGTCCGGTATTCACTGATTGTCCCGCCGGAGCAGGTCCAAATGCAGCCCGCCCTCTCCGAGTTGCAGACATGGTCATTATAATCACAACACCAGCAGTTGCTTCGATCCAAGACGCTGCAAAAACGGCTGCCATGGCTCGAACACTTGGAACCACAGTTGCAGGTGTCATTGTTACACAGACAGATTCGCCACCGCGTGGACTCTCAGAAATGTTCGCAGCACCAACACTACACAGTGTACCTGAACGAACTGAACCACTTCATTCACCCGTAGTCACACAGGCATATTCAGCAATCACCGAGACGTTGCTTAGAAAAAAGTGAGTAAAAGTGAGTAAAAGTGAGTGATATTTTATATGTCCTATCATACTGATTAGTGCAAGTCTTTACCGCCGTGATTATCCCTGTCGGTGATGGGAATCGCTGAACCCGTGTCATTCGACACCCCCGGTGAAACTATTCGAACTAATCATTATCAGATGGTGGCAATATTGTGATTCTTCCGTTCACCGTGGAACGTACTGCCATCAGACGAATATGTCATATGGCGGCATGGTACAGTAGTGCGGCACTGTTGGTATCCCTTCAAAAATAATACTCCGTGAACTCCCAACTCAGTACCCCTCTGCTTGTGGGAAGTCCTGCTGTTCACTGTAAGAGGATTTCCACTTTATTTAGCATTCAATAGGTGCTAAGCCGTCCTCAAGGAACGAGCGAAGCGAGTGAGTAAGGCGGGGATGGGATACAACGCCGTCATTACTCTGTCATACGGTTTGATCAATACAATCAGCATCCTGTGTGTTTTCGGTGTTTCACACGATGCTCGCCGTGTTCTCAGCAGTATTCGGGTGCGAGAAGAAGCACGCATTGACGAGTACGGCAGAGTGTCTATCCAGTAAGAGTGGGACACTCCGAACCACACGCGTGAAGTCTGGAATCTCTATGTCCTCACTATGCTTCTGACAGCGAAGCAGGAAACCCTGTACTCAATAAGCAAGAGGAAAGCAACGAGCAGCCCCGAGCGCGGTAAGACAGGGTAGTTCACTGCTAGTCATATCCAATTACTCTTCAACATCGCCCAATTCAGCAGCTAGTTCTTCAGCGTCGATGTCTACATCTTCAAGCTCTTCGAGGTCTTCGACTGTTTCCTCGATATCGACGTCATCCGACTCATCGATATCTGTCTCAACATCGTCTTCAGCATCGAGTTCAGGACCCATACCGCCCATCATGCCACCAAGACCCCCCATCATGCCACCTCGTCCATCAAGCGTTTCTTGAATAATCATCCGGTCAATACCAGTCCGGTCAATAACCTCTTCTGCAATCTGTTGTTTTGAGAAGAGCCACTGTTGATTCATTTGCATTTCAGGCGTTGAGTCCACATAGAGTGTTTCCTTTTCAACTTCAACCGTCTCAGTTTCAGTTTCGACTGGTGGCTCAACTTCTGCTTCAATCTCCGACTCAGTATCGGCATCGACATCATCTTCAGCCGCAGTCTCTGATTCGTCTGCTGTCTCAACAGATTGCTCTTCTTCGACTGTATCAGTCTCGATTCGAACGGTTGGAGGCGTCTGGAGATACATTCCAAGTAGACTTTCAGCCTTTGCTTCAGGATCCTCAACGATATCACGCACTTCATATTCATACTCAAGATCCTGACCAGCGAGTGGATGGTTGAAGTCTACCCGTGCACGTGTGTTGATTATGGTTATAATCCGACCCTGATCGCCATCAATCTGCACCTGCGCGCCAGGGTACTGATTATCGTCATCAATCTTATTTGCACTGATTGTTCGGACCTCATCCTCATCATACTCACCGAAGGCATCATCCGCAGGGATTTCAACAGCCCCACTGTCGCCAGCAGTTGTGTCGAGAATCGCATCTTCGACTGAGGGGAAAAGATGTCCTGCACCAATAACTAATACACGAGGCTCAAATTCACGCTCATCGTCATCTAACCCTGCTTCTTCAGCGACCTCTGGGTCTGTCGTGTCGATGACGGTTTCATCTTCCTGCGTTCGGAGGGTGTATGCAAGACGGACAAAGTCACCGTCTTGAATGCCCGAATCGGCCGTATCGGCCTCTTCCGCCTGCGGTTCGTCACTCATATACTGAACATCTCCCGTCTGACTCTTAAGAATCACGTTTCGACCCTGCATATTATCGCATACCGCTCAATACCAATTATCAGGACAGTAGATTCCTCGGATCGACTTCTGTATCATGTTCATACATCTACAATTTACTTCTTATGGATAGAGACTTAGCGCCTGAAATCAGCCAAATCGATTACAAACGTACTCAAATAAATACAACCTTTTTACGCAAGAGAACGATCCTCAGACTATCAGCAATGTCGACCTAGCAGACCAGATAACTTATTCCAATTCGGTTATACCGAGGCTATGTGTACGAGGTTGAACTTAAGATCCGTGCGTCTCATGATAGAATTGAGTCCGCGCTCACTGAAGCCAACTCGACATATGTTGGGCATGTCGAACAGCGTGATACATATTATAATGCACCACATCGCGATTTTGCAACAACAGATGAGGCGCTTCGAATTCGGCGAGAGGAGCGTGATGTGTCTGATGAAGCCGACACAGCCACATCAACAACTAAGCTCACATACAAGGGTCCTCGGATTGACGCAACATCAAAAACGCGGGAAGAGTATGAAGTAGCAGTCGCCGATGATACGACAGTTGCTGCTATTTTTGATGAATTGGGATTCGATCCTGCTGCCACAGTGGTGAAACATCGTGATATCTATACCTTCAGACATTCGGACGATACCACACATACAGTTGTACTTGATAATGTTCGTGATCTTGGTGAGTTTGTTGAGGCTGAGGCAACAACATCAACCGAGTCAGACGTCCCTGCTGTGCGGTCAGGTCTCACTGATACAATGAGAGCTTTGGGATTAAATCCAGATAATCAGATTCGGAGTTCGTATCTTGGGTTATTACTTGATGAGTAATCTGTTTTATTTTTCGTGGTAATATTTCTTCTTGAGAAGGTTTCCACAAGTTATAGGATGACCGATGAAGAAACGAGAATAATGACTGAGCGGAATATTGCAATTGAGGCAGCCAATCGTGACGCTGTTGAGGATCAGCGAGTCGAAATAGTCGAACGAAAGGGGATTGGTCATCCAGACTCTATTTGTGATGGCATTGCAGAGACCGTTTCACGTGCGCTATCACAATTGTATCTCGACCGTGTTGGTCACGTTTTACACTATAATACCGATGAAACACAGTTAGTAGCTGGTGAATCGATTCCGGACTTTGATGGCGGCGAGGTTGTGGAGCCGATATATATTCTGATAGTTGGGCGTGCAACAAAAAAATATAATGGGCAACGATTGCCAGTTGATTCGACAGCAGTGAGCGCAGCTCGAACATATCTTCGCGAAAATATCCCTGCACTGACTCTCGGGACAGATGTCATCGTTGACGTTCGTCTTGGACAGGGGTCTGGAGATCTCAAAGATGTCTTCGGCGAAAATAACGTTGAGATTCCAATGGCAAATGATACCTCATTTGGTGTGGGACATGCACCTCTCACAGAGACAGAAAAAATTGTTCAAGCTGTTGAGATGCAACTTAATGGTCCATATGCTGACAATCATCCTGTTATTGGTCCGGATATCAAAGTAATGGGAAAACGAGAGAATAACAGCATTGACATCACTGTTGCTGCTGCGATGATTGATCGTTACGTCGCTGATCTTGAAGATTATGCTGATGCTATTGAGAACATCCGTGCGTTCGTTACCGATGTCGCGCACAGGCATACAAACCGCGAGGTCACTGTTGCAGTTAACACTGCAGACGACTATGATACCGGATCTATCTATCTGACAGTTACAGGAACAAGTGCTGAGATGGGTGATGATGGGTCTGTGGGGCGTGGGAATCGTGCTAACGGGCTTATCACGCCAAATCGACCAATGAGTATGGAGGCTACCTCAGGGAAAAACCCAGTAAATCATATCGGAAAAATATATAATCTTCTTTCAACCGACATTGCTGAATCAGTCGTTGCTGATGTTGATGGAATCCGTGACCTACAAATTCGACTTCTCTCACAGATTGGTCGTCCAATTGATGAACCACACATTGCAGATGCAAAGATTGTGACCGAATCAAATGTTAATCTTCAAGCAATTGAGCCTGAAATTCGAGCAATTATTGATAATCGACTCGCTGATGTAACGAGCATTACAGAGCGTGTCATCAATGATGAACTTACAACATTTTGATATTGATGGGATTCAAATCTGGCGTTTAAACCGTACATCATAATCCACCGTGTGCCGAGGTAGCTTAGATCGGTATATTCAGATGGCGATATATAGGATTATTTCTGATTGAACTCGGCTTAATAGATGTCAACAAGACATTGATATCAGGTATATGGTATATCGAATATCGATTAAAATCAGGGAGAATACGTGTGTGTGCAAGTGGAGAAGGATGTCAGTAATATTCAAAAGTATCCATTCAACGGTTACTACCCAAGATGAAATGTAAGAAATCATTTGTACACTTATTCATAATCATATAACAAAGTATCTTATTCACAACCAATCTTACCTGAACAATCGGTGAAAAATGCATTTACATGGCTTGATACCCTAAATACGATTATGTCACGAACGTGTCGTCCTCACCCAACCACCCCCGAATGGACCGTCCGACAAGTCATTCATCGAAGCGACTGGAAGGACACAACAAAAGTGTGCCCAACGTGTGAAGAATCGATTTATTTAATGCATGGTCATTGTCAAGTTGAGTTAGATCGCGAGCGAACGCCGCCCCCCGGATCCAAGTTGACTCGGGAACGCCGTTTACTCGCATTTTGCGATGAGGAGTGTGCAACGCTTTGGCTTGATGCAGACTAGGTGTAGTATAACACTAAAACAGTATATACTATGTAACCGTTATAACGATAACGTCTTATTTTCTTATGAGAGAAATATCGTGTGACGGTCGTCTGCCTTCTTGGTGAGCAAGGCACGGATGTGCAATATGAACTCCTCTCTCGGGAGACAGCAAGAGAGGCACTTATGACATATTCGTTTGCTGAACCATTTCGGAATTCTCTGGCAGTTGAAACGGTAAGCCTTGGTGCAGCAGTCTCGTTGTGTAATGATCTGGATTGGTATCTTCTCCGATTCGTTGACCAGGCCATAATTCGTGAACCAAGTATTACGAGTGATGAATGGTTGAGCCGGTCACTCGCAACTGCTGTCCGTGATGAACAGATTCCACCATCGAAGACCGGTGAACGACTCGCCATCTATGGCGTTGTCGATGGCTCCCCAACCGAGCCGATGTATGTGACACGACGTGCTAATCGTATGACCTTCGCCAGGTCGAAGAAACGGTTGTCGTCCGCGTCACGGCGAATGAATTCAATGAATGATCATATATGTTTAATAACTGTGAGCCTCAACTCAAGGCGAACATTCATCTGATAATTGTTGATGTGATAATCCGATATCCCTAATTATTCTATTCCGATCAAGATAATAGACATATCACCCGTTTTAATATGGTGTAATCTCGATTATATTACCATTAGTGCTCCTGAAAACTTATTGAAGAATTTAATTCAAAATCTTGCCACAGAGTAGCCGTTGATACTGTTGGGTGGGACCGATGGTTCAAGATGTTTCACGGTTANATTACTATATAAGTAATATATTTTATTATATNTTTTCTACACAGGATGCTCTATTTCANAATAATGACCTGGAATCTTGATAAAATACAACGAACTGTTAAGATGGATGCCACCNTGAGTCGCCATATGGACGAGACAATCGAAGAGATCACGACACTGATTGGTCATAAAGTATACTCAAATAGTGGTGTTTTTGTCGGTGAGGTGGAAGACCTTCGCGTTGATCTCAAGGATCGACGTGAGATTACTGGGCTTGCACTGACACAGCTTAATGATGAATTATTTAGCGACCGAGTTGAACCTGGGACAGGTGTCATTGTTCCTTATCGATGGGTGCGGTCGGTTGGTGATATTGTCTTGGTCACTGATGTTGTCGAACGGCTGAAAGATGATGAAGATGATGAGGATGGTAACACTGTTGTTGCATGATACAACACATGTGATGCTGAATGATACTATGAGTCGTGTGTGACTGTAATACACTCTTTATTTTCTCATATTCGCACATCTCACACCGATAACTGTCAGTATCATATCTTACTGATGCTAATACAACCTTTCTACTAATATCGTGTCAGATGAATATGTACGGGCGGTTCAACGCGACTGCCCCGGGGCTTGACCGCAAGGCAGTTTACAATATATCGGCGTGATTATTTATTCACTAGCTAGATTAAATATGACGTGGCGTTAGGAGCCATAGTGATATCTAGAGATTTCTGCTCTCCGATTAACTTCCATTACCGCTCTCAGCTCCTTCGACACCCATTGCTTCAAGTAATTTTCGTCGGACAGCTTCCTCGGTCAACTGTAGAAGAGTATCGCGGTTTCCATCGGTTGTTTCAATCCCAGTGAAAATACCGAGTGGAATCTCGACATCCCCTTGGGTGGAGTGTCCACCAGTCTCGCCGATATCTGCGAATGCATCTTCAAGTATCTTCTCAATGTCTATACGGACATCCTTCGAGCGCGCTGAGAGGTAAATCCGATCGTCAGCGATACCAAAAACAGCTGTTGTGGTGATTCCTTCGAGTTTAAGTAGGTGCTGTGCTGCCTGCCCAAGTGCATCCCGGTCGCGAACAAAGCCGGCGTTTGATACAAGATGGCTTCCCTGAACTTCCCGATTCTGGATTCCTTCTGCGAGGATATCCAGGGTTTCTGGCGACATAGAGGGTGATTCAACTTGCTCAAGTGTGTCATGGTCTGCGAATGGATACAGGTATGCTGCAGCCGTGAGATCTGCAGGCGATGTTTCACGTTTAAAGTCGAATGTTTCCGATCGAATGCCATACAGAAGCGCTGTTGCAACAACTTCAGTCGGGCTCATATCAAATTCCTGAAGATACTTTGTAAGGATAGTTGATGTAGCTGACATGCTTGGTCGAATATCACTGAAGCTGGCATCGATTTCCTCCTCAGGTTCGCAATGATCGATGACAATGTCGACTGTTCTATCTAATCCAGGAGTTTCAAAATCTGCATGATCAACAAGTGCAATAACATCGTATGCGGACAATGTCTGCTCTTTGGACTCTGATGTCAGTTTAATCCCAAGCACGTTTACAAACGCTCGATTTTCTTGATGACCAATATCACCATCATACAGGATATCTGCCTCAGCATCATGAGACTCGGCAATCGCCTCTAGTGCTGCTGCTGATGCAATTGAATCAGGATCTGGGTTTTTTTGTGTCAGGATCGCAACGGAATCTGCTGATGACTCAAGTATTGCTGCTAACTGGTCAGTTTTATACTCGAGTTCACCAGATTCGAGTGACCGGAGTGCTGAATTGGCGATAACCTCAGAGGGGTTAATTACAGCGTCCGCACCGAGTTCATCGAGTTCGTCTTCTGTTACCGGATCAGATGCCCTTGCAACGATAAATTGATCATTATCCTGTTCGCGGATTGCTGCGACTGCGGCTTTGTTAGCCTCGACATCTGATGCGAGAATAAGGACGACCTCACGGTCAGCTACAGCCGTTTTCACAGTTTTATCGGAAATATCAGTCTGTTGGGCGTTTAAATCCTGATCACGCAACGACTCAACACGACTCTCATCTTTATCAAGAATGAGAACATCTCTACCTTCCTCAACGAGTTCTTCGGCCACCGCGTAACCGACACTTCCGCACCCAAGAATAGCGTACGCGGACATCGATGAGATAGTGGCCTCTGTGCTCATTATGCAGATTAATCCGGTCGGCCACCACTTAACAGCACTCGTTCGGACTGGCTAAACCGGGGTATATCCGGATTATTATAACTCTGGGTGATATTCAGTACATACCATCACATTTCGACGAACCAGAGATAACTCCTATCACTAATAGAATCAATCATATACAATATCATATATAGCCGCTTTTGACTTCCTCCCCCCTGAAGGGCGAGGCTTCCGCTTGCTATCCGTCAATGCTATTGAGTGTATGAACTTATGCCCGAATAAGCACAAAAGTGAGTATGTCTCTGCCAATTAAGATTGCCATTGTCCAACATAACCCCATTGTTGGTGATGTGTCTGGCAATTGCACTCAGATTATCGAAGCATATGAGCAAGCTACCGACGCGGGTGTCGGTTTAATTATTACACCAGAACTCGCATTATTGGGGTATCCGCCTCGGGACCTCCTCCATCGACAGCGTGTGCGTGATGCAGAACAGACTGCGCTTGAGACCCTCCGCCATCTCACCGAACAGGGTCCCCCGCTCATCGTCGGACACACCGCCTCTGCAGACCGCACGAGCGGTCCACCACTCACGAATAGTGCAACAGTCTTCGTTGATGGAGAAGCTACTGTGCAGTATAATAAGCGTCTTCTCCCGACGTATGATATCTTCGACGAACATCGCTATTTTTCACGAGGCACCGAATCGCAGACTACTCATATTGACGACACAACGGTCGGGATTACAATCTGTGAAGATGCTTGGTATGATCATGAAGTAACTGGTCAACAGCGTCATCAAACAGATCCGATTGCACCCTATGAAACCGCAGATGTCGACCTTCTTGTTAATCTATCTGCAAGCCCATATCGAGTGAATAAATCCTCAGCACGATTTGATCGATTTGGGCGTCATGCTAGGCGCATCGACGCACCGGTTGTTTTTGCCAACCAAGTCGGCGGCAATGATGACATTCTATTTGATGGCACATCGTTCATACTTGATTCTGATGGTTCTCAGATAGCCTCTGCTACGAGCGGCGAACCACGTGTATTGATTGGTCAGCCGAAGAATAACTCGACGTCAGGAACAACCCCATCTGAGACGGCACAACTCCGACGGATGCTCGAACTGGGAATTCGGGATTACCTCGATAAAAGTGGATTTGATGATGTTATTATCGGGCTTTCCGGTGGAATCGATTCATCAGTTACTGCTGCCCTTGCTGCCGAAGCTATCGGTCCATCGAATGTTCATGGCATAACATTACCGAGCGCTATTACCACTGAGAATAACCGAACAGATGCAGAGCGGGTTGCTCAAAATCTTGGAATACAATTCGATGAAATCGGGATTGAACACCTCTCACAGTCTTTGCTTGATGCAATCAATGGAGTCACACCAGGTGATGATACTCGGGGGATTACTCGTGAGAATGTACAGGCTCGAGTACGTGGTTTGTTACTGATGGGCGTCTCAAATGATCTTGATGCACTTGTGTTGACCCCTGATAATAAAAGCGAAGCAGCAGTTGGTTACTGTACACTCTATGGTGATGCGGTTGGTGCGATTGCACCCCTTGGTGACTGCACCAAGCGTCGTGTATACGCACTTGCAGAAGATTTCAATACGGATATCCCAACATGGGCTGATTCTACTCCAATCCCTCATTCTGTCATACAAAAAGCGCCGACAGCAGAACTTGCTGAGGGACAAACTGATGTTGATGATATTCCGCCATATGAGATCACCGACGCTGTCGTCAGCCAGTATGTCGGAGACAAATATCCGCTCACACAGATTGTCGAAGAGACCAACGCAACAAAAGAACAAGTCAAAACAGTTGTAGAAAATATCACTCAATCAGAGTTTAAGCGTAAACAGACACCACCAGCGCTCCGCGTCACAACAAAGGCTTTTGACAGTGGATGGCGCTATCCAATCGCGGCATCGTACGATGAGATTTTCACAGATAATTGAATCGAAAAAATGTGCTGATATGATGAAGAAAAAATTAATTATCACATACTATCTTCTGAGTTATTCCCTCTATTATAGATGGATATGTAATCAACCGTATGTGATCAATTCATATCGATGAAGTCAGGCTCAAGTCGTTTATTTTCGTACTCAGACTTGAGATGTGAGTGAAACGTACTAAGATCAACATCCTGTTTTTCACGCTCTTTCCGGTCACGAACTGAAATCGTCTCTGTTGAAACCTCATCGTCGCCAATAATAATCATGTAGGGTACCCGTTCCTCTTGTGCTGCACGGATTTTTCGTCCAAGTGTCCACGCACGGTCCTCGATGCTGACACGGAAATCACTGAGTTCATTCTTAATCCGATGTGCGTAACCGAGTTGATCATCACTGATTGGGAGGATTCGGACTTGATCAGGAGCAAGCCACAGCGGAAACTTTCCATTAAAGTGCTCAATCAACACCATGAAGAACCGTTCATATGACCCATACAGGGCACGATGAATCATTACCGGTTGATGATCCGTATTATCTTCACCAGTGTATGTTAATTCAAACCGATCCGGCATGTTGAAATCTAACTGGACGGTTGGTCCGTCCCATTGTCGACCAAGTGCGTCCTCAAATGCAAAGTCAATTTTTGGACCATAAAATGCACCGTCGCCGGGTTCAAGATCGTAATCAATATTCTGTGATTCAAGCACTGACCGGAGTTGTGTCTCAGCGTTCTCCCAAATCTCATCGCCGCCGACTGATTTCTCTGGTCGCGTTGCAAGCGCAACATGTGCTTCCAGCCCAAATGTATCAAGCACTGAGTAGATTGCATCCATCACATGCGTGACCTCCTGTTCAATTTGCTCTGGCTGACAGAATAGATGCCCATCGTCGATAGTAAATGACCATACGCGAGAAAGCCCGGAGAGTTCCCCACGTTGCTCTTTGCGATATACCTTTCCATCCTCAAAGTACCGAACCGGTAAATCGCGATATGACCATGAGTGTTGGTCAAAAATTGTCGCATGTCCAGGACAGTTCATTGGTTTGAGCCCGTACTCTTCATCGCTCACATCCAATAAGAACATATCATCAACATAATTCTCATAATGCCCTGATTGCTTCCAGAGTTCTGTCCGGAAGAGATGCGGTGTTTCAACGGGCTCATATCCAGCCTCAAGATTCAGTGACCGTGCGAATGATGAAAGTTCATTAAGTATCTTTTTTCCATCAGGATGATACAACGGTAGTCCTGGTCCAGTGATATCTGGGATGGAGAATAAATCAAGTTCTTGACCGATCTTTCGATGATCACGCTCTTTTGCCTTTTTACGACGCTCAAGAAATGATTCAAGTTCTGATTCCGATTCGAATGCTGCTCCGTAAACTCGAGTCAGTGTGTCATTATCCTCATCACCACGCCAATATGCTGATGAAATATTCAATAGTGTAATTGCACCAATCTCGCCTGTTGAATCGACATGTGGACCCTGACAGAGATCCTCAAAATCATCTTGAATATAGAATGAAACTGGATCCTCATCGGCGGCCTCTGTCTCAAGAATATCACACTTATATGGATTATTCTCATATTTCGAGAACGCTTCCTCTCGTGATTGATACTGTTGGGTGATTGGAATGTCGGCATCAATAATTGCCTCCATTTCGGTTTCAATCGTCTCAAGATCATTTTCATCAAGATCAACACTCGCAATATCATAGTAAAATCCATCATCAGTCGGTGGACCGATAGTTAATTTCGCGTCTGGGTACTCTCGTTGAAGTGCCTGTGCGAATACATGGGCTGCGGAATGTCGAAGAACGCGCTGGTATTCGTCACTTTGTTCAGTAACGATGACGACGCGCGCATCATTATATACAGATGTAGTAGCATCAACAAGCTCGCCGTCAACTACCCCAGCAATCGTATCGCGTCCCAGTCCAGGACCAATCTCATAGGCCACATCCTCGACGGTTGCATCTGCTGGTACAGATAATTCGGAACCATCGGGAAGCGTGACCGTGATATCATTCATATCGATTAGAAATATGAGGTCACGAATAAGTGTTTTTGAGTGGCAAATCAATTGATTGGATAACCTATCAATTATAATATATTTAATATTTATACTTCGATAGAGCATATCTTTTGCTATCTTCTCTGGTGGAATCATGGAGTAATTTCGAGCACTGAAAGCAACAGGGTCAGTAGTCTCATCGAATGACTATTCAAAATAGATCTAACACAAGCCCACGTTGGAATCTGACTCTTGATTGTCGTATTACGTCTGTATGCTGCGGTATACCTGTCTCGCTCATCTGCAGCAGTCAGTACCTGCGGAAGATTGGGTGTAGAGTCGGCAGAGTAACGAACTGACACCTGTGATCAGAGAGGATCGAAACGACGGGTATTCGCTTCTACAG
>P_A23_Liq_1_FmtDRAFT_1000063_pt1 | contig 18051 bp, 21 predicted proteins | sample PonA231FremontCA_FD_10235 | JGI IMG/M metagenome (IMG submission 10235) | reverse complement strand
CGAACGACTCCGTCGGGCCGCGGGACTGCCGGCGGACGGCGGCGGTGCGTCTCGCTCCGACGCCGGCGGTGACCCGACGGTCCAGGCGCTCGCGGAGCCGGTCGAAGTTCCGCTGACAGCCCGCGAGGCGGCGTTGTTCGGCCAGTTCCACGACGCACTGACGACCGCCGGGTTCCACGCCCGGACAGTGGCGGCCGACGGAGAGACGGACGGAGACGACACCGCCCCGACAGCCCGAACCGAGGCGAGTTCGGACGCAACACGGACACACACGGCCGTGGTGACGGCAGTTCCGGCCGTGTTCGACGCCGCGTTGGAGCCGGAGTTGTTGCGGGACACACTCGTCTCGTTCGCGGAGGACGTGACCGCCCGCGACCGACCGGCGGCCGCGGCGGCCGACGACCTTCTCGCCGACCTGGCGTGTTACCCTTCGATCACGGGGAACACGTCGCTCACAGAGGGATCGGTGACGGCGTTGCTCGACGCGCTCGACGGCTGTGAGAACCCGTACGCCTGCCCGCACGGGCGGCCGGTGTTGGTCCGGTTCGACGCCGCGACGGTCGAGGCCCGCTTCGAGCGCGACTACCCCGGACACGACAGCCGTCGTGAGGGGGTGAGAGACGGCCACGTCGACTGACGGTCGCCGTCCGCGCTGGTCCCCGCTGGGGGTAAGTGCCCGGACGACGAACACCGACCGTGACAGCCACAGCCGACGATACGGGCGTCGCAGCCCGCTACAACGACCGTCTCGACCGGCACGTCCAGGTCGGCACCGCGAGCGGCCGAGTGGTCGCGGTGTCGTTCCCGCCGACGGAGCCGGCGGACGCGGCCGCCGAGAGCGTCGCCCTGGACCGAGTGTTCGACTACCTCGACGGAACACAGCAGTCGTTCGACGACGTGACGGTCGCGTTGACCGTCCCGACCGCCCAGCGATCGGTGTTGGAGGCAGCCCGGAAAGTGCCGTACGGGAAGACGGTCGACGGGGTCCAACTCGCCCGGATGGCGGCCGGGCTGGTCCCGGACGACGACGACGACAGACAAGCCGTCCAGACGGCGCTGCGCCAGAATCCGGTTCCAGTGTTGGTTCCCGACCACCGGGTCGAGGGAGTCGACGGCGCGACACCGACAGCCGTCGCCGACCGACTCCGCGCGTTGGAACGGGAACACACAGCGTGACGAGCGGACGACACACGACGACGAGCGGACGACACACCGACCGAGCGGTCGCCCTCTCGCTCACACGTGGTGTCGGAGCCGTCTCCCGATGTCACTGGGCCAACAGACAAACCTCTTGTCGCCGGCGACCGTTCTAGTGGTATGCGTTGGCTCGTGCCGCTGGCAGTCGTGTTGTTCGTCGGAGTCGCGCTCGCTCCGGCGGCCGCGACTGCAGCGCCGGCAGACGAGACGGCAGTCGCGTCGGACCCGGCCGACATCCGGCCGGACCCCGAGAACGACACCACCGGGTGGGAGAACGGCTACTGGTACGACGACCCGCTCCCGGCCGTCGACGCGACCGACGGCTTCAACGAGTCGGAACTCGAGAAGGTCGTCGCCCGGTCGATGGCCCGGGTGGAACGGGTTCGCGAACTGGAGTTCGAACGGACCGTTCCGGTGAACCTGATCAGCCGGGAGACGTACGTCGAACGGTACGCCTCCGGCGACGGGGGTCAGACGCCGGCCGACTACCGACTGTTCGACAACGCGAAGTGGGAGGCGTTGTACACGGTCAACGAGTCGGCCGACTCCATCGCGGTCCGCAACCGCAACCAGGCGACGACCGTCGGCGGGTTCTACAGTTCCTCGCAGGAACGGATCGTCGTGGTGAGCGAGAACACGGAGACGCCACAGCTCAGCGAGGTGACACTCTCGCAGGAACTGTTCCACGCGCTCCAAGACCAGCGGTTCGACATCTCGACGCTGGACTACTCGACCCGCGAGGCACACAACACTGCCGACGGCGTGGTGGAGGGTGACGGCAACCTCGTCGACCGGCTGTACGCCGAGCGGTGTTTGGAGTCGTGGGACTGTTTCGAGGACACCACCGACAGCGACGGCGGCGATGACGGCGGGGTCCCGAACTGGGGGCGGTACTTCACCGTGTTCCAACCGTACGCCGACGGGCCGGAGTTCGTCCGACAGGTGAGAGCCGACGGTGGTTGGGCGGCGGTCAACGATCTGTACGACAACCCACCGGCCTCGGCGGCGGCCGTCGCGGAGCGACAGACCGACGGCGGCACGCAGCCGGCAGCCGTCGAGATCGACGACCAGACCGCCGGTGACTGGCAGCGTGTCCGTCCGGAGGGACGGGTCGACTACGCGGAGATGGGCCAGCCGGGGATCACGGGGATGTTCGTCCGGCCGTTGTACAACGACGCCAACCCCCAGAGTTGGGTCGTCGACCCGCGTAACTTCCTCAACCAGACTGCCAGCGGCGAACTCGCAGACGACCCGTTGAACTACTCGGTGAGCGTGGCCGACGGCTGGAACGGTGACCGGCTCCACGTCTACCGCGACGCCGACAACGAGACGGGGTACGTCTGGCGGATCGACTGGGAGACGCCGTCGGACGCCCGCGAGTTCGCCGACGGCTACGCACAGCTCGTCGACTACTACGGCGGTGCGGCAGTCGGCGAGAACACCTACCGGATCACCGACACGGCGTTCGCGGACGCCGTCTGGGTCGACGTCGACGGAGACACCGTCACCGTGGTCAACGCTCCGACGCTCGACGAACTGACGCAGGTGCGGACGAGCGCGACTCCGCAGACGGCGACGCCGACGCCGACGGAGGCGGACACAGAGACGAGTGTGGCCGACACGACGGCGACCGACACGCCGGGCCGCACTGCTTCGCCGACACCGACGGGCGCGTCGACGGCCACCCGCGGCCCCGGTCTCGGCGCGGTCGTCGCGGTCGTCGCGTTGCTGATCGCCGGCGGGCTCGCCCGACGGCGCTGATCTCTCCGGGCTCCGGTCTCTCGGTCCGCCCCGAACGCCGAGCGCAACGCTCAGGCAGCCGTCACTCGAACACCGTGTGTGACAGACACACCGACTCGGAGTGCGGTCGCACACGCACCGGGGAGCGTAACACTCGTGTTCACACCGGCAGGGGGAGACACCTCGCGTGGCATCTCCGTGACGACTGCCGACGGCGTCCGGGCAGCGGTTCGGCCCGCAGCCGAGACGACGATCAGTCTCGACGGCGACGAGACCAGTTTCGAGCCGGTCGCGGGCGTGTTGGAACGACTCGGGGTCACCGCCCGGGTCGCGCTGACCGCGGAGACGCCGGTCGGTGCCGGTTTCGGGGCCAGCGGTGCCGCGACGCTCGCGACCGCGCTGGCCGCGAACGACACCTGTGGTCTCGGTCACGACCGTTCGACACTCGTCGCGGCTGCCCACCGTGCCGAGGTGGCCGCCGGGACGGGGCTCGGTGACGTGTTCGTCCAGGCGCGCGGTGGGCTGGTGTACGACACCGGCGAGGGTCGAGCCCGACGCGCGCTCGCCGGCCCGGTGGAGTCCGAGACAGTCGCGTACGCCTCTCACGGTGGGATTCCGACGGCGTCGGTGTTGGGCGACGAGACGGCGTTAGACCGCGTTCGGACGGCCGCAGCGTCGGCGTTCGACGCCTTCGACCCGGACGCGTCCGTCACAACACTCGTCGAGTTGGGGTGGGGGTTCGCGTCGGAGACGGGACTGGTCACCGACCGGGTGCGGGAGACAGTCGAGGCAGTCGAGGCTGCCGGCGGGGCGGCGACGATGGCGATGGTCGGGGAGACGGTGTTGGCGACAGACGCGCGGGGTGTCCTCCCACACCGGACACGGCTGACTGACGAGGGTGCGCGGCTGCTGGACGCCTGACGACTTTTCACGCCGGCGGTCGAACGGTGAGGTATGGAGTTCGATCCGGCGGAGACGGCGCTCGTCGTCGTGGACGTGCAGAACGGGTTCTGTCACCCAGACGGGAGTCTCCACGCCCCGCACAGCGAGGCGGTGGTCGAGCCGGTCGCGTCGCTGGCCGAACGGGCCGGTGAGGCGGACGTTCCGGTGGTGTACACGCGGGACGTTCACCCGCCGGGACAGTTCGACGGCAACCACTACTACGACGAGTTCGAGCGGTGGGGTGATCACGTCGTCGCGGGGTCGTGGGAGACGGAGTTGGCCGCAGAGCTCCCGACGGACGAGGCTGCTCACGTCGTCGAGAAACACACCTACGACGCCTTCTACGAGACGGAACTGGACGGGTGGCTCTCGGCGCGTGGGATCGACGACCTCCTGTTCTGCGGGACGCTCGCGAACGTCTGTGTGCTCCACACTGCCGGCTCGGCGGGGTTGCGCGACTACCGGCCGGTCGTCGTCGAAGACGCACTCGGGTACATCGAGCCGGACCACCGGGCGTACGCGGTCGAGCACGCCGACTGGCTGTTCGGGGAGACAGTCGGGCGCGACCGAATCTCCTTCGCCGAGTGACCCCGACGCGGCGTCGGACGCGCGTCGGGCGTACGATCCGGCCGCCGAGGAACGAACGAAAGAGGGATTACCGTGTCCCCACGAGGCAGAGACGATGACGAGGGCGGCTCGGCAGACGGCGGCGACGGTGGCGGTGCTCGCGGCCGGCGTCGTGTTCGCCGTCGCCCACGCAGTCGTGTACCCCGTCGTCCCGCCAGAGCCGTTGGCGCTCGCCGCGGGACTGTTGCCGGCCGCCGCCGGTGCCGGGGTCGTTCTCGTCGGCCGGCTCTCCGGAGTAGTCGTCGAGCGTGTCGCTCGTCCGTTGTTCGCCGGGACGAGCGCCGTCTACCTCGGTGCCGTCGGTGACGCCGTCGGGGTCGTCGTCACTCGCCCCCCGGTCGTCCGGGTTCTCGTCGGCACTCTCCCGTTGACGGTCGGCGCTGCGACGGTGGCCGTGGCGGTCGTCCGGTGGATCGGGGTGGCGCGCCGCCGCCGGGAGCTGTTGCTCGACAGAGAACGGCGTGCGAGGGCGCAACGAGGAGAACTGGAGCGACAGGCCGACCGGTTGGAGGCGTTCGCGAGCGTGGTGAGCCACGACCTCCGGAATCCGTTGGAGGTGGCACGCGTCCGACTCGAACACGCCCAAGAACACGTCGGCGGCGAGACGGACCCGACGAGCCGAGCCGAGACGGACGCTGGTGGAACGGCCGGAGCGAGCGACGGTGACGCGACCGACGGAGGGTCCGCCACGGCCGCCGACGAGGGAGTTCGAGCCGACCTCGACGCGATCGACGACTCGCTCGACCGGATGGAGGAGATCGTCGACGACGCGCTGGCGTTGGCCCGGATCGGTCCGGCGGCTCTCGACCCGACAGAGGTGTCACTGGCGGCGGTCGCACAGACGGCGTGGGACGGCGTCGCGACGGGTGAGGCGACGCTGACGGTGACGGCCGAGCGTGTCGTGGTGGCAGACGAGACGTACCTCCGGCGGTTGTTCGAGAACCTGTTCCGCAACACCGCGGAACACGCCGGTCCGGCACCGGCCGTCACGGTCGCGGCGACGGAGAACGGGTTCCGCGTCGACGACGACGGCCCGGGAATCCCACCGGAGCGCCGCGACGAGGTGACGGAGGCCGGCCACACGACGGCGACCGGTGGGACGGGGTTCGGGCTCAGCATCGTCGGGGAGATCGCCGCCGCTCACGGCTGGCAGCTGTCGGTCGAGGCGAGCGGGACGGGTGGTGCCCGGTTCGCGCTCACGGGTGTCGAGACGGAGCCGGCGAGTGACGCCACGATGTCCCCGACGACCGAGTCGGGAGAGACGGACGACTGGGCGGGCGGTATCAGAGAGGAGTGACCGGCGGGACGGAGACGACCGATCACTCGTACTGGAGTTCCCCGCCCGACATCCACAGCCGGACGCTCTCGGCACAGTGCGGGCAGGTGTACACGACGGGTGCGCCGAACACCCGAGGGTCGGTTCGTTCGAAGGAGTCGCCACAGGCACGACACCCGATCTCCGCCGTGTCGTCCACGGTGGGACGGGTCGCCGTCGTCCGGACGAACTCCGTTGGACGGTCTGAGCTCATGATCTCGGACCGCGTCTGTCGCGGACCGACTACTCGTACGCCGTCGCTGCTGATAAGTGCTGTGGGAATTGTTGTCATACAACGTATACGATAGTGAGTTGCAGGCGGCGTCGGTGGCAGAGACGGTCGCCGCTCGGGGTGGCCACCTCGCCGACCGGAGACCGCCACGACGGCGTCTGTCGGGCGTCAGACGCGAGGGAACGCTTTTACGCCGGGGCGGGTTGGGTAGCGACAATGGGACTCAGGTGTCTGCTCGGGCACGACTACGGGGACGCGCACACCGAGCGCGAACGCGAAGAGCGGGGGGACGAACTGGTCGTCACCCTGACAGAGGTCGAGGAGTGTACACGGTGTGGCGACACGCGCGTCGTCTCCGAGAACACGGAGGTGACGAGCCTGAGCACCCCGAGTGACTCCGGCGGCGGGACGACACCCGCCGACGGAGGGAGCCCGACGACTGCCAGATCGGGGCCGGACCCGACCGAGGCGGTCGTGGACGAGGAGGTCGAGGTCGTCATCGACGACGCCGACGACGAGCGCGGGTTCGGTGGTCCGGCGGAGTCGACCGGCGAGCGGACCGTCGAGACGGACCGTCCGACCACGGACGACGCCGAGATCCTCGGCGACGACTCTCCCGACACGGAGGCGACGCCCACGGAGGACGGACGGGGACGCGGCGAGTGGCCGAACGACGACACCACCCACCCCGCGGACGCCGCCGAGACGGACCCCACCCCCGGAACCGCCGGCGACACCACGGTAGACGACACGGCGACGGGCGAGTCGGGCGCAGAGATCGTGGATGCAGACGAGCGAGACACCGGAGTCGTAGATGCAGCCGAGCGAGACGCAGAGATCGTGGGTGCAGACGAGGTTGGCACGGAGATCGTGGACGCGGACGGTGCAGATACGGGAGTAGATGCGGACGAGACTGGCACGGAGATCGTGGACGCGGACGGTGCAGACACGGGAGTAGATGCGGACGAGACTGGCACGGAGATCGTGGATGCGGACGAGGGGAACGCAGAGATCGTCGACGCGGACGAGGGAGACGCGGACGACAGCACGGACCGCCGGACGACGGACGACGACACGGACGCGGAGGTCGTCGACGCGGACGCTCCGGCCGGTGACGCGGACACGGAGATCGTCGTCGGAGACACCGCCACCCCGGACACGGACGGCGACTCGGCGAGCGACCGGGCGGACACGACGCCAACCGAGCGAGCCTCACCCGTCGTCGACGACGCGGAGATCGTCGAAGGCCCCGGCGGAGAGGACGCAGAGATCGTCGACGAGACACGCTCTGACGAGAGCCGGGCGGCCCGCGAGGCACGCAGCGACGTGGTCGACGGCGTCGAGACAGAGCCCTCCTCACCGACGGACGACGCGGAGATCGTCGACGGCACCGGCGACTGGCCGGCACCGGACGGGGAGGACCACGGCTACGACGCGGAGCCGGACCCCGACGACGGCGAGGTCTCCGTCGACGGGCTCCAGCCAGACACCGAGGTCGACCCCGAGTCACTGGTCGACGAGGAGACGGAGTTCGTCGGCGGGTCGCCGTCCCCGACGGGAGAGCCCGCCGACGGAACCACCAACGGGGACGGCTCCACGGCCGGGGTGAACCTCTCTGCCACACGAGGGGCGTCCACGACCGAGTACTTCTGCCCGAAGTGTGGTCACGCCGAGACGGTCGGTCAGTCGTCGATGCGGAAGGGGGACATCTGTCCGGAGTGTATGCGCGGGTACATCGACGAGCGAACCGGCGAGTGAGCGGCCCGACGGCCCCCGAGTGGCTCCAACGCGTCTGACGAAACTGCTAAACACACCCCAGTCGAACGGCGGGTCATGAAGGAGTACAAGATGCGTCGCGGGGAACACCTCTCCGATCGGATGCCCGATCTGCGTGCCGAGATCGAGGAGTACTTCGGCACGGTCGCCGGGACGGAGGAGACGAACGGACACGAACTGTACGTCGTCGAGGACCCCGACAATCCGGTGTTCGACCGGATCGTCGCGGGTGCCGCGGAGTACTCCGGGAAGAAGGACCGACTGGCCGTCCACTTCGAGGAACGCGACGCCGAAGATGTCATCGCGGAGGGGAACGCCGACGCGGCCGCGGAGGCGGTCGACCTGAAGAACGACTTCTTGGAGGCGGCGACGGGCCGCGACGCCAAGTCGCGGCGCGACTCGCTGAAACGCCAGGTGGAAGACGACGCTCCAGACGTCTGAACGCGAACGCGACTAGCGGGTCGCCCCCGCAGACTCCGGCAGTGTTTTACTGACCCCTCACAGTAACCCGGGTGATGACGGGTGTACGCGTCGCCGGAGTCGGACTCACCGAGTTCGGGGAACACGGCGATCGGACGGGGCGAGACCTGTTCGCGGAGGCCGCGGACACGGCGTTGCGCGACGCCGGCGTGGACCGCGAGACGGTCGAGCAGCTCAACTACGGCAACTTCATGGGCGCACTCGCCGAACGCCAGAGCCACCAAGCGCCGCTGATGGCGGAGGCGGCAGGGCTCCACTGCCCGGCGACGCGCTACGAGGAGGCGTGTGCCAGTGCAGGTGTCGCCGTCCGCGAGGCGGTCCGGGCCGTCCGGACCGGCGAGGTGGACGTGGCCGTCGCCGGCGGGATGGAACGGATGACGAACCTCTCGACGGAACGGGTGACGGAGTCGCTGGCCGTCGCGGCCGACGAACTGTTCGAGGTGCGTGCGGGGGTGACGTTCCCCGGTGCGTACGCGCTGATGGCGCGGCGGTACTTCGACCGGTTCGGCGGTGACGAGACGGATCTGGCACACGTCGCGTCGAAGAACCACACCCACGCACTCGACAACGAGTACGCGCAGTACCAACGGGAGGTATCAGTCGAGGAGGCACTCGACGCGCCGACGGTCGCCTCCCCGCTCGGGTTGTTCGACGCCTGTCCGGTGACCGACGGCGCGAGCGCGCTGGTGTTGGTGTCGGAGGCGACCGCCGAGACACACGATCTGACCGCGCCGGTCGCGGTCACGGGAACGGGACAGGGGTCCGATCGGGCCGCGCTCCAAGACCGGGAGACGATCGCGGAGACGCCGGCCGCACGGCGGGCGGCCGAGGCGGCCTACGACGACGCCGGGATCACCGCCGAGGATGTCGCCGTCGCAGAGGTTCACGACTGTTTCACCATCGCGGAGGTGCTCGCTCTGGAGTCGCTCGGGCTGTACGAGCCGGGCGAGGCGGTCGGCGCGGCGCGCCGCGGCGAGACCACTCACGACGGCGAGCTCCCGGTGAACCTCTCTGGTGGGCTGAAGGCGAAGGGCCACCCGGTCGGCGCGACCGGGGGCTCACAGATCGCAGAGCTGACGCGGCTGCTTCGCGGTGACCACCCCAACAGCGAGTGGGTGTCGGACGCGGAGGTCGGGGTGACCCACAACGCCGGCGGGACGGTCGCGAGTGCCGTCGTCCACGTGTTGGAGGTGGCCGGATGAGCGACGGCGCCCCCGCCGGCGACGCAGGCTACGACGAGTGGGCCGACGCACTCGCCGGTGGCGGCTACTACCTGTCGTGTCCGGACGGACACGGCTCGCTCCCGCCGCGTCGTGTCTGCCCAGAGTGTGGCGACGACGCGCTATCCGAAGAACCGCTCCCGGAGACCGGCGAAGTCGTCACCTTCTCCGAGGTCCACGTCGCGCCGCCGGACTTCGCCGAGCAGACCCCGTACGTCACCGCAGTCGTCGCGTTCGGCCCGGTGCGGCTCACCGGGATCGTCCGCGGGCTCGACGCCGACGACGTGGAGATCGGCACGCAGGTCGGTGTCGACGTGACCCGCAACGAGACGACCGGGAACCGACTATTGGTGTTCCGAGCGACGTAGCGGCGGCTTGACGGGAAGTGTCAGAAACGCAGCCCGACGGCGTACTCCGAGAGGTCGCCGTCGGTGTCGACTGTAACTACGTCGCTGACGAACCGACTGCCGCTCGCTCCTGCGGTGAGTCCCATATCAGTCCGTGTGTCGAGTGTCTGGAGGTCGAAACTGCCAGTGTACGCCAGGATATCAACTCGTGAACGAAAGTGTATCGGAGCGCCACTGTCCGCCCTATCGAAGTCGACTCTGACGAGCGGCGAACTCGCGTGGTCTGCTAGCCGGAATCGAAGTTCACGGGCTGTGTCGGGCCCCGTCCGTTCCAGCAACAGCTGTCCGACAGATTCCGCAGTTGGTTCTGTGCCGTTGGTGTCGACTGCGTCTACAAGTTGGCCACGTTGTGTCTCTGTGAGCTTCCTCCCGACTGCGCGTTTCACACTGTACGGATAAGTGATACCCACAGCATCGAGATCGGTGTAGAACGTGAGGTACAGACTCGACCTACCCGACGAGAGGTAGAGGTAGAACTCCTCGGCGTCGGGCCGTTCTTCGGGTCCGACGAACTCCTCGACATCGTAGCCGAGCCGTTCGTACTTCTCTGCCAGTTCTACTGCCGTGGCTTCGATTCGTTGTTCAGTCGGCATTCAGTACGCTCCGATCTGGCGTTGCTCTCTCCGCTCTGCGGGCACGAGTACCGTGACCGTCTCCAGCGTTGTCTGCCCGCTCGTCCGGATCGACACTACCGAACCGCTCGTCCGCGACGCCGGCACGCACCGCACCGACCGCGGCGTTCAGTTCCTCTAGTTCCCGCAACACGACGCTGTCGTCGACGACCCGGTAGGTCCGTTCGTCGACCGACTCCACAACACCGCGGTCGACGAGCACGCCGAGGTGGTCCCGGACGGCCTGCGGCGTGATCCCTGCACGCTCGGAAATCGTTCCGGTCGTGAACTCGTGACCCGGCGGGGAGTCGAGGATCGTGTCGATCAGCAGCGCTCGCGCCGGCGTCATCGCCAGTTCCAACCAGCCGCTGGGGTGCTCCCGACGCATCCGTTTGATCTCGTCGAGACTGGGACGTCCCCCAACGTCAGTTGGGGTGTCGTCGTCTGAACTCCCGTTCTCGCCCATGATTGAGCCTACATTCGTCGGCGTGGCACAAAAGCGCGGGGGAACACAAACCTGCGTTGGCAAGGTGGGTTTTAAACAGAAAGACAATGTATAGTTGTGCGTGAGTGACACTGAGCTAGAGCACGCCTGTGCCCTTCTCTCTGTGATGCTCTCACACCACTGCTGGGGGTCACCGATCTCCCGGGATGACGCGGTGAACCTCGCCGCCGTAGCGAGCGACGGTCTCGGGCAGGCGAAAGACGACTTCGAGGCGCTCCGTACCTCCACGGCGTACCCGTTCGTCGGCAACAGAGGTTCGGGGCGAGCGATACTCGAGACAGACGAGTTCGGCGCGCTCGCACGGTTCCTCCACGAGACGTGTGGCTGGCCGCGTTGGAAGGTCGAGTCGAAGCTCAAACACTTCGAGATGGACGAGTTCGATCTCTGAGCCGCGCCGGGACCGTTGTCGGTATCAGGACCGTTCGACAGTTACGCGCGCGTCGCCGTCGGGCCCGCCGTCTGCGGTGATCGCCCCGTCCGACTCCGTGCCTCCCTTCGCGTCTGCACCCGCGTCACCGTCCGCCCGCACCGCGTCGACGAACTGCTCGGGGAACTCGACGTGCGGGAGCAACATCGCGTCGTCGAAGACGACGAGTCTGGTGTCGGCAGTCTCCGCCAACTCTCGTCCTTCGGCCAGCGGCGGGAGGTCGGCCTCTCGCCCCCAGAGGATCGTCGTCGGCACGTCCAACGCAGCCAGTGCCGGCCCCAGCGCCACGTCGCTGTTGAGGCTGCCGGAGATGAACGACGCAGGGGCGAACCGGGCCCCCTCCTGGTGGGTCGTGCGCCACTCGTAGTCCTGCCACTCGTCGCCGGCCTTCGTGGGGTCCCAGTAGCCGTGGTCGGCGTTGAAGTACCTGATCGAGGGCTCCGAGCCGAGGAGGGTGAAGAGCGCCTCACCCACCACCGGCGCGCGCAACAGTTCGCGGAGCCAGGCCTTCGGCGGCTCCGGTCCGCCGGTGGCGGTCGGACAGACGAGTGCGAGTCGGCTCGCGTCCGTGTCGCCGCGGTCGAGTGCAGCGACGGCGTACGACGCCGACAACGAGGATGCCACCACCGCGGGTTGGTCGTACTCCGCGAGGAAGTCCGCGAGGAAGTCCTCGTACAGTGCCGCGGAGTACCGCAGCGGTGGGCGGTCCGAACAGCCGAACCCGGGGAGGTCGGGCGCGACGACGTGGTAATCTTCGGCGAGGTCGGCGACGACCTCGCGGAACTCGCCGCTGGAGCCGGCGGCGTTGATCCCGTGGACACACACCAGTGTCTCGTCGTCGGGGTCGCCCGCCTCGGTGTAGTGGATGTCCATCCCGCGCCACCGGTAGGTGTCGTGTGTGCCGGACAACGGCGGTTCCAGTTTCCCGGCCCGGGCACGGAGCCCGCGGGAGGCCGCGACGGCCGCGCCCGCGGCGAGGAGCCCGTAGCCGGCGTACCGCAGCGTGGATCGGAGACGGTCGAGTGCCATACGCGACGGTACGACGCCCCCCGACTTAACGGGTGTGTGACAGACCGCGACACCGCGGTCGCGGTGGGGCTCGGCCGACTCAGTTCACCACGAGGAACCGGGAGGTGAGGAGTGTCGCGAAGCCGGCCCACAGCAGGTACGGCACCAACAAGAGTCCCGCGCGACGGTCGATCCGGCCGAACTGCCGGGCCGTCAGGGCGACCGCCGGAACGAGTAGCCCGGCGACGGCCAACGCACCCGGAATCCACTGGAGCCCGAAGAACGTCGGCGTCCAGAGCAGGTTGACGACGAACTGGAGCCCGAAGGCCGCGAGCGCACGCGTCCGCCGGCGACCGGTCGCCCCGCGGACGACGAGCCAGACGGCGACCCCTTGGAGGGTGAACAACGCCGTCCAGACGACCGCGAACGTCGCCGAGGGCGGGTAGATCACTGGCTTCGTCAGTCCCGCGAACCAGGCGGTGTCCGGGCCAGCGAGCGTCGCCGGCGCGGCACCGACGGCGTTGACCGCGATCACGGCGACCAGTACACCTGCCGGCCCGGCGAGCCGATCACCGGCGCTCTCCCGTAACGAACGACCGTTCACCCGAGCCACGACGCGCCCGCGAGAAGAAAGTCTGTGGGCCTACCGGCAGAGTCGCACGTCGAGACAGACGTTGAGCTCGTGTGGCGCGTACGACCGAACCACCTGCTCCGTCTCGACGGTCACGTCGTAGTCGTCCCCACTCGCGGCGACGGCCTTCCGGATCGCCCGCACACCGGGCCCGAACGGGTCGTCCTCGTGTTGGATGTCGTAGTAGTGGAAGACACAGTCGTCGCCGGCCAGCGCGACGGCAGTGTCGAGGAACTCGTCGGCGGAGTGCGGGAGGTTCGCGACGAGCCGGTCGGCCCAGTCGCGGTACCCCTCGCTCGTCGCGTCGCCGTCGACGCCGTCGACGACTGTCCGCACGTCCGCCTCGACCGCCGTCAGCCGGTCGGCGACCCCGTTCCGGCTGGCGTTCTCTCGGAGGTACGGGATCGCCGCGGGGTTGGCGTCGACGGCGAGAACCTCTGCCCCCCGGCTCGCCACCGGCACCGCGAACGGGCCGACGCCGGCGAACATGTCGACTACCCGCTCGTCCGGCTGGACCTGCTCGACCACCCGGTGGCGCTCCGTCGCCAGCCGTGGGGAGAAGTACACCGTCGTCGGGTCGAGGAGGAACTCGTGGCCGTACTCGCGGTGGACCGTCTCCGTCGACTCCCCGGCGAGGCGGTCCCACTCGCGGACCCGGTACTCCCCGGTCACCTTCGACGCGCGGTTCAACACCGTCTCACAGGGAACGTCCGACGTGACGATCGCGTCGGCGACCGCCCGGGCAACCTCGGGGTCGTCCTCGTCGATCACGACGATGTCGCCCAGCCGTTCGTACGTCGGTGCCTCGCCGAGCAGATCCGCGGGTGTGGTCTGCTGGTCGCGACCGCCGGTCGCACGGTCCACGACGGCGAGATCTGCGGGGACGGCGTCCGCATCGACGACCGGCACGTAGATCTCGCCGTCCACGACGGCGATCTGTCGGTCACCGTCGAACAGGCCGGCGTCGACGAGCCGTTCGCGTGTCTCCTCGCCAGCCTCGCGCGACACTCGGACACACGGCGCGTTCACGTCCGTCGGTCTGCGGGCCGCGGGCAAGGGCGTGTCGGTCACTCCCCGTCGACCGTCGTCTGTTCCTCGTCGGACGACGACGGACTGTCGCCGGTGACGGCAGTCACCCGCGGGGTGCCGGTCGTGGGGTCCTCGCTCAGTTCCGTCGGGACACCGAAGGCGGTCTGGAGCGCGTCACTCGCCAGCACGCTCGCCGGGTCGCCGGCCGCCCGGATCGCCCCGTCCGCGAGGAGGAGGAGTCGGTCACAGTACCGGGCGGCCAGATCGAGGTCGTGGATCGCGGCGACCACCGCCCGGCCGTCCGCGACCGCGTCGGCGACCAACTCCAGTGTCCGAACCTGGTGGTTGATGTCGAGACTCGCGGTCGGCTCGTCCAACAGGAGTGTCTCCGTCTCCTGTGCCAGCGCCCGGGCGAGCAGGACGCGCTGGCGTTCTCCGCCGGAGAGACTCTGGACCGAGCGGTCGGCGAACGCGGCCACCTCCGCGGCGGCCATCGCCCGCTCGACCGCCTCGTGGTCTTCGGGTGTCGTCGTCCCGAACCGGGAGACGTACGGCGTTCGTCCCATCTCCACCACGTCGGCGACCGAGAAGGCGAACGACAGCGTCGTCTCCTGTGGGACGGTCGCAACCTGCCGGGCCACCTCCCGACTGGACTGTGCCCCGACCGGCTGTCCGTCGACGCGGACCGTCCCGGCGTCGGGCGAGTGGGTACCGTTCAGCGTGTGCAACAGGGTGGTCTTGCCGGCTCCGTTCGGCCCGACCAACCCGACGAACTCCCCGCGCTCGACCGACGCGGAGACGCCCGCGAGCACCGACTCGCCGCCCAGTCGCACCCGGAGATCCGTCGCGTCCAACGGGCTCGTCACGGCTCGCCGCCTCCTCTCGCGGTCCGTCTCTCGGTCACAGCTCGTACACCTCGCGGGTCCGCAGCAGGTAGAGGAAGAACGGCGCGCCGGCGGCGGCAGTGACGATCCCGACCGGTAGCTCGATGGTGCCGGCGCGGGCAACCGTGTCGGCGGCGACGAGGAAGCTCCCGCCGGCGAGTGCGCTCGTCGGCAGGAGCACCCGGTGGTCCGGGCCGACGAGCAGCCGGACACCGTGGGGGACGATCAGCCCGACGAACCCGATCACGCCGGCGACGGCGACCGCCGCGCCGGTCAACACCGACGAGATCGCCAACAGTGCGCGTTTCGACCCCTCCACGTCGACACCGAGCGCGCTCGCGTCCACCTCGCCCAACAAGAGCACGTTCAGATCGCGTGCGTAGGCGGCCAACGCGACCACCAACGGCGGGACGACGAGCGCCGCGGCGGTCACGTCACTCCAGCCGGCGTTCTTCAGGTGGCCCATCAGCCAGAACACCACCCGTCGCATCGAGTCCCCCGAGAAGAGGATCATCGCCGAGACGGCTGCGCTCAACAGGGTCTGGATCGCCACACCGACGAGCAACAACGTCGCCGTCGGCGTCCGCCCGTCGCGGGTGGCGATCAGGTAGACTGCGAAGCCAGCCACCGCCCCGCCGAGGAACGCCGACAGTTGGAGGCCGATCCCGAACGGGAGTGTGAACGGGAGCACGATCGACGCGACCGCGCCGGCGGCGGCCCCCGAGGAGACACCGACGATCGAGGGGTCGGCCATCGGGTTCCGGAAGAACCCCTGCATCACGGTGCCGGCGGCCGCGAGCGCGACCCCGACGAACGCCGCCAGTAGGATCCGGGGGAGCCGCACCGTCCGGACGATGGCGGCGTGTGTGCCGTCGACTGCGAACTCGAACGGTGCGTGCGTAGTGATCTCGATCCCGGGGACGCGCAGCAGTCCGCCGCCACCGCCGGTGAACTCGACACCGACGGGGAGTCGGACGCCGTTCAGGATCACCTGCGCGACCTCGAGGGCCGGGATCGACACCGGGCCGACCCCGGCGCTCACCGTCACGACGAGCGCCAACAGCCCGGTCAACGCGACAGCGTACACTCCGGCCCGCCGCCACGCACCCAACGCGTCCACAAACGCAGTTGATTTAGACAACCATATATTGCCTTCGGTCCACTCACTCGACGTGAGCGATCAGACGACACTGGTAGCAGTAGTGCTCGTGGCGTTGCTCGCGGTCGCACCGGCGACGGCGGCCGCGAGCGGCGGCGGAGCAGCGACAGTACAGACGGAGCCGGCAGACGCCGGCAGCCTGCAGACACAGACGACGTGTGAGTTCCCGGTGACGGAGACGGACGTGACCGGGACGGAGGTGACGATCTCTGAGCGGCCCGAACGGGTGACGACACTCCAACCCAGCGCCGCCCAGACGATGTGGGAGATCGGCGGTCGCGACCAGGTGGTCGGCGTGTCGAAGTTCGCGACCTACCTCGACGGTGCCGGCGAGTGGACGAACATCTCGACGGGTGGGTTCGGCGGTGCCAGCATCGAGAAGGTCGTCGGGACGGAGCCAGACCTCGTGCTCGCGCCCAACGCCGTCCAGGAGGGGACTGTCGAGTCGCTCCGTGACGCGGGGCTGACGGTGTTCAAGTTCGAACAGGCGGCCAACATCACGGACGTGCGCGAGAAGACGACACTGATCGGCAAACTCACCGGTAACTGCGCGGGTGCCACGGCGGCGAACGCGTGGATGGACGCGAACGTCGAGGCGGCCCGCGAGGCGACCGCCGACGTGGAGCGACCGACGGTGCTGTACCCGCTCTCCGGCGGCTTCGTCGTCGGTGAGGAGACGTTCATCACACAGATGATCCGCGCTGCCGGCGGCGAGAACGTGTTCCGCGGCGAGATCACCGGCTACCAGGAGGTCAACGACGAGGTGGTCCTCACCAGCGAGCCGGACGTGGTCGTCTTCGGCGACACGACGACGTACCTCTCGGGCGAACAGCCGTACGACCAACTGGCGGCCGTCCAGAACAACCGGACGGTCGTCGTGAACACGGACTGGCTCAACCAGCCGGCACCGCGGTCGGTCGTGTTCGCGGTGCGGAACCTCTCGACGGGTGTCGCGCCGAACGCGACCAGCGACGTCGCGTTCTCGGCCCGCGACGAGGTGACCGTCGAGACGGAGACGCCGACACAGACAGCAGTCGCGTCGACGGAGACGGGCGAGCCGACCGAGACGACGACCGAGACTCCCGGATTCGGTGCCGTGATCGCGCTCGTCGCGGTCGCGGTCGCGGGGCTGCTCGGCCGCCGTCGCGACTGAGTCTGTCTGCGGCGGAGTTCACTCGCGACTGACTCCAACTCCGACGACACCACCCGGGACGGACGACACTGACGCGTCGTCTCACCGCGAGGCCGACCGACACGGTCCGCGTCGCCCGACGGCAACGGTAACGCACTTACCCGTGGCTGTGTCACTCGCCGTATGGTCGAGAACGTCCTGTGGCCCGCCTACTTCGACGCGGAGCTGACCCGATCGGACGGGCGGCGGCTCCCGACGGACCAGGCGGTCCCGGAGCCGACGGTCGACGAGATCGCGCAGGCCGTCCAACAGGTCGGTTACGACGCGACGATCGAACGCGGCAAGGCCTACTCGCGGGAGTACGACCCCCGCGGACGGGTGTTGGCACAGGGGACGACGGACACGACGAAGAACGACCTCGTGCGTGCGGTCGGTGCCTACGTCGCGGTCGTCCGTGGTGAGTGACCGTGCGGCGTGTCGGCGAGGTCGTCCGGACGGCCCAGCGACTCGCGGTCGTCCGCGTTCCCACAGACACCGAGGAGCCTCCGTCGGTCGGGAGCCGCGTCGTCGACGAGACGTTGGACGACGTGGGACAGGTGGTCGACGTGTTCGGACCGGTCGAGCGACCGTACGTCGCCGTCACGCCGGACGACGGGGTCGCGTTGCCGCCGTTGGTCGGAGCCCCGTTGTACAGCCGGTGAGTCCGCGATCAGTACCGACTGTCTGCGA
>P_A23_Liq_1_FmtDRAFT_1000057_pt1 | contig 18554 bp, 22 predicted proteins | sample PonA231FremontCA_FD_10235 | JGI IMG/M metagenome (IMG submission 10235) | reverse complement strand
TCCCGCCGTGACAGTTGAGCAGGATCAGTCGGTCGACCCCGTGTTCGGCGAGTGACGCGCCGACGTCCACGACGGCGTCGCGGTAGGTGTCCTGTGAGAGTGTCACCGTCCCCGGGAACTGCATGTGGTGTTCGGAGTAGCCGTACGAGAACACCGGCAGCCGGACGAGACGCAGTCCGGCCTCGCTCGCGGCGTCGACCAACTCCGCCGAGAGGTGGTCCGCGCGGAGGCTGTCGACCGACACCGGGAGGTGTGGCGCGTGTTGTTCGACGCTCCCGGTCGGTAACACGGCCGCGTCCGCCGTGAGCAGTGCGTCTCCTGCCTCTTCCCAGGTCATCCCGTAGAGGTCCCCGTCCGTCGCCGGCCGTTCACCAGTCGTGCCGACGTGGTGTCGAAAGTCGGTCTCCGCTCTGTCCGCCCGGTCGGTGTCGTCGTTCTCGTCGTTGTCCACACACGTTCTCGAGACCGACGAGAGGTAACTCGTCGGGAACGGCCCGGACTGCCCGACAGTGTGGCTCCCCCGACTACGCCGAACTGCAACACGCCAGAAGAACTAACATCGAGCGGTCACGGATCTAATCGTATGAACACGACGTCACTCGCGACCAGCGCCCGGAACGCGTGGTTCGCGGTCGCCGCTGGCCTCGCCGCCGGCGGTGTCACTGCTCTCCTCGGCCCGATCTCGCCGTCCGGTCGCGCCGCCGCGGCGACACGGGTCGGTGCGAGCGTCCACGGGGAACCGTTGGCCCTCGCCGCGCTGGCCGTCGGAGCCGTCTCGGTCGGCCGGTCGGTCGACGCGAAGACGGCCGGCGTGTGGACGGGCCTCGGTGCAGCGCCCGCGGTCTGGTGGCTCGTCGTCGGCGAGAGCACTGCGGCGGTGGTCGGCGCGGAGACGGCCACACAGTTCACCGTTCTCGGTGTAGGGTTCGGCGTGAGTCTGGCTGTCGGCTTCCTGATCACGATCCTCCTGACGGTTCTCGGTGCCGTCGTCGGTGCGTGGACGCGGCGACGGAGCGCGGCGGCCGTCGAACGAGTCACGGCCGGCTGACGCGCCGTACGCCTCGGAGAAACTGCCCGTCGCGACGACCGCGTTACCGCGTCTCCATCTCCTTCTCCAGATCACGGAGCCGGTCGACCCGCGTCTCCGTGTCCGGGTGGGTGGAGAACAGCTTGCCGATCGTGCCGCTCTTGATCGGGATGACGAAGAACGCGTTCATCTCCGCCTGTCCCCGGAGGTCGTCGTCCGGCACCTTGTCCATCCGACCGTTGATGGTCATGAGTGCAGACGCGAGCGCACCGGGCTTCCCGGTGATGGCCGCCCCACCCCGGTCCGCGGCGAACTCTCTGTACCGCGAGAGCGCCCGGATCAGGACGAACGACAACACCCAGACGACGAAGGAGGCGACCACGGCGACGAGCACGCCGCCACCGCCCTCCTGTTCGTCCCCGCCGCTGAACAGCCACCCCCAGCGGACGACCATGAACGCCAGCGTCGAGAGGAACGACGCGATCGTCATCACCATCACGTCGCGGTTCTTCACGTGTGCGAGTTCGTGTGCGAGCACACCCTCTAGTTCGTCGTCGTCGAGCGTCCGGAGGAGCCCGGTCGTCACACAGACGGTCGCGCTGTCCTTCGACCGACCGGCAGCGAACGCGTTCGGCACGCGCGAGTCGGCGACGGCGACGGCCGGCTTCGGAATGTCGGCCTGTTGGCTCAGTCGGGTGAGCTTCTGGTGGAGCTCCGGGTACTCCTGTTTGGACACCTCGTGTGCGCCCATCGAGTACAACGCCAACCGGTCACTGAACAACAGCTGTCCGCCCATGAACAGCCCCATCACGAGGACCATCGTGAGTATCCCGACGCCGTACATCGACATGACGCCGAGGAAGCCGACGTACAGCGCTCCCAGCAGTACGACGACCAGTACCATCCGACCGCGGAGGCCCCAGTCGGTGTCCCAGTCCATACCGTGACAGAGGCGGCCGAGCAGTTAAACGGTGTCGCTCGGCTGCACGCTCGGCGAGCGTGCCCGTCGGTGATCGACTCCCCCACGACTGACACCCGTCGACTTATGACCGACGACGGGGGACTGCCGGTGTGGTCAGTGTCCTGCTCGCCGTCGGACTCGCAGTCGCAGTGTTCGTCGGGTTCAACATCGGCGGCTCTTCGACGGGTGTCGCCTTCGGCCCGGCCGTCGGCAGTGATCTGGTGTCGAAGCTCGCGGCCGCCGGACTGATGACGGTGTTCGCGTCGCTGGGTGCCGCGACGGCCGGCCAGCGCGTGATCGAGACGCTCGGGGGTGACATCGTCCCCTCCTCGGAGTTCACCCTCCTCGTCAGCGTGATCATCCTCCTGTTCGTCGGGCTGGCGTTGCTCGTCTCGAACACGTTCGGCGTTCCCGCCTCCACCTCGATGACCGCCGTCGGTGCGGTCGCCGGCCTCGGCGTCGCGACCGGCACCCTCCAGGAGCCGGAGATGGCTCGGATCGTCGGCTGGTGGCTGGTGTCGCCCGTGTTGGCATTCTGGGTCTGTGCGGTCGTCGGCCGCTACCTCTACCCGTACCTCGACGCCAACTTCCGGATCGACCGGTCGACGGGGGGAGTGATCGAGCGCGACGGGCTCGCGGTGTCGGTCGCCGACGGCGCGAACCGTCGGGAACTGCTCGGCACGGTCGCGGTCGTCGTCGTCGCCTGTTACATGGCGTTCTCGGCGGGTGCGTCCAACGCCGCCAACGCCGTCGGCCCACTCGTCGGGTCGCCGGAGGCGGACCTCTCGATCCAGGCGGGTGTGTTGCTGGCGTCGGCGGCTATCGGGCTCGGGGCGTTCACGATCGCTCGCCGCACGCTCGACACGGTCGGCAGCGACCTCACCGACCTCCCGATCCTGGCGGCGCTGATCGTCGAGATCGTCTCCGCGAGTCTCATCACGTTCCTCTCGTCGATCGGGATCCCGGCGTCGCTGGCCGTCTCGGCGACGATGAGCATCGTCGGACTCGGCTGGGGCCGTGCGACCCGGACGGCCACCATCGGAGACGCCGTCCGCGGCGACGCGCCAGAGGTGTCCGTCGACGCACTCGCCGCCGACACGTCGACCGACGAGACGGTCCCCGATGTCGGCGAGCCGAACGACCTCCTCGCGGAGGACCTGTTCGACCCCGGGACGACCGGCCGGGTGATCTTCTTCTGGATCCTCACCCCGTCGTTGTCCTTCGCCGCCTCCTACGGACTGTTCCGGTTTGCCCCGATCTGAGACGGTATCTGACCCCGTTCTACCGACGAAACTCCCGTACGCGGAGTTCTCGCAGGTTGGGATAGCAACACCTAATTGTACGCGTCCACAACCTCACGTCGATGCCCACTGTCGAGTACCTCAACTACGAAGTGCTAGACGACCACGACTGGTCGATGGACGACGACGACCTCTTCGCGAAGGCGGACGACGCCGGCCTCGACGGCGAGGACTACGGTTCCTTGGAGGTGAACCAGGGCGAGTACATCCTCGAAGCCGCCGAGGCGCAGGGGTACGACTGGCCGTTCTCGTGCCGTGCCGGCGCGTGTGCGAACTGCGCCGCCATCGTCCAGGAGGGTGACATCGACATGGACATGCAGCAGATCCTCTCGGACGAGGAGGTCCAGGAGAAGAACGTCCGGCTCACCTGTATCGGGTCGCCGGCCGCGGACGACGTGAAGATCGTCTACAACGCGAAGCACCTCGACTACCTCCAGAACCGCGTCATCTGAGCAGACGACGCCGCTCGGTTCTTGCGTCTTTTGATACGAACCGACGAGTGACATCAACGCAGTGTCGTGTGTCTCTCCGTGTACTGTGTAGCATCTTCTAAACACAGAGTATATCAACCATAGGTGCCTTTGGCAGAACAAAGTGGGCTCCGTCGACTGGTGGAGTGCGTTCCGACGGCTCTCCCAGCAGTACAGAGAGGAACTGTTCGCACTCAGCTGTTTGAGCTTCAACCAGATCTGGGAACAGGAGGAGCTCTCCGACGAGAGACGGACAGAAATCTCCGAGAGCGGCCAGGAGCTGATGGACGAGCTACTTCCCGGAGGCCTCCGCAAACGCAGACGGCAAGAGGGGTACTCAACTGACGCCGAGTACGTCAACGACGTGTTGTTCGAAGGTGACGAACTGACGCTCCCGTTTGTCGCACAACACCTGACAGACAGTCTGGAATCTGTATCCTGTTCGACGGAAGCACAGAATAACACCCCAGAACCCGACGTAGTAATAAAAAAGGGAGATGTGACCCGAGCAAAGATCGAAATCAAACGAAACACGAACACCCGAAGAGTGACGGAGTACGTTTCGGGGTTCGTTCAAAACAGTTGGCACGAAGAACAGCCGTCAATTCCCTCGGTACTCGTCGTGTACGTTCCACTCGTCTGTGACACCCCCGAGTGGCGCGCACGGAAGTTGGTGCTCGGTTACCAGAACCTCGTTGAGGAGCACCCGGTGTGGGACAACGCCTGGATGAAGATTCGGATGATCCCAGCGCCGCTTGTCTCGACCCCGCAACTGGGAGCACTCACGACGACAGAGACGATCGTCAGTAATCTGTGAGAGAACACCGTCGAATTCTTACGCCACGAGCACTCACTGCGTCGTGTGACCCAGACCGACACGCACGAGAGTGACCTGCTGGAACTCGACCGAACGGAGTCGGAGCTACTCCGACTGATCGGAGCGTCGTCGGGACCGGTCCGTGGCCGAACGAAGCTGATGAAGCTCGGGTTCTTCGGAGAGTTCTACGATCCGGACATCCGAGAGCTCCGTCCGAACGAGCGCGTCGGTGCGTTCGAGGACTACGTGATCTACGAGCACGGTCCATTCAGTCGAGACCTGATGGAGGCGTTCGATCGACTGAAAGAACGCGGCCTGTTGATCGAGGAGACGGAACTGACGTTCCGCGGTCACCAACGGAACGACGTGTCACTCACCCCCGACGGAGAGTCGGCCGTTGCCCGTCTCGACACGGACCCAACGACGAAACGGGTCGTCGAGGAGTTCGACGACGACACTGCGACGGAAGCCGAGACGGAGAGTCTCGACCTCCTCGGAATCGAGCGTCACGAGAAGGACCAGTACCGACTCACTCACGTCTCCGAGATCATCGCGGACGACTGATTAGCGGTAGCCGAGCGCCTCCAGCCGCGCACCCAACTCGTCGTCGACGTTCTCGCGCTCGTCGGTCTCCCCCGCCCGGAGTGTCTGTCCGTGTTCGCGAGCGACGGGGGCGAGGCGGTCGCGTGCCTCGTCGGCTGCCGTCCGCTCACCGCTGGGGTCGTCTCGCCGTCCCGACTCGTCGCCCCGAGTGCGGTCGTGTTGTTGTGTCGGGTCGTCCGGACGGTAGTACAGTTCCTCGGCACCAGTGTCGACGTTGCGGATGTACGTCCAGTCGCGGTCGCGGGCCGACACCAGTAGCTCTCCGTCGTCTAACGACCGTGGAATCGGCTGTGTCGTGACACTGTCGCCCCTGACCGCGACCGACACCACCGGCTCCGTCGACGGGGGCCCCTCTCCGACCACGGCCGGGACGAGCGACTCGCCGCTCCAGACCGACGCGGGGTCGACCCCTTGGAGCGCCGCCACTGTCGGCGGCACGTCGTCGAGTCCGACCTGTCGTTCCACCCGTCGTTCCGTTCCGTCGGGCGTGGCGACGAGCAACGGCACGTGGACGAGCTCGTCGTACAGCTTCGGGTAGTGTGCGAGGTGGCCGTGTTCCTGGAACTCCTCGCCGTGGTCGCCGGCGACGACGACGGCGGTGTCGTCGGCGACGCCGGCGGCCTCCAACCGGTCGAGCAGTCGCCCGATTCCGGCGTCGACCTGCCGGACGGCGGCGCGGTACAGCGTCTCCAACTCGTCGAGCGTCCGGTCGGTCACGTCCCAGCCGAACGCGGTCCGGGTGTGCGCGTGGAGCATCTGCGGTGTGCCGACCAGCCCGTCGGACACCTCCCGGATGTACCGTGGCGCGGGGACGTACGGCGTGTGCGCGTCCATGTAGTGGACCCACAGGAAGAACGGCTCCCGGGTGTCCGAGAGGAACGCCTCGGCCGCCTGCTCGACGTCGAACATCCGGGAGGCGTCGAGAAACGGCCGGTCGTCACTCCCACCGCCCAACCGGGCTCTGACCCGCCGGAACGGCGTCGCCGCCAACTGGACCCACGCCGCCAACGTCGGGTGGCGAGCGAGGTACTGTCCGAACAACGAGTCGGGGTCGGCGACGAACGACTCGAACTCGTCGAACCCCGCGTCGTACCCCCAGTGACCCGTGAGGAAGCCGTTGGCGGCGTTGAACCCGCCAGTGTCGACGCCGGCGTCCGACACCGTCTCTGCCAGCGTCGGCACGGACTCGACACCGATCCGGCCGTCGTCGGCGAACACCGGCCGGGAGGCCAACAACGAGGGAAAGGAGAACGGCGTCCAGTTGCCGGTCGCGAACGCCCGTTCGAACACCGTTCCACGCGCCGCCAACTCGTCTAACACCGGCGTGTGCGCTCCGTCGTCGTACGCGCCGACGGCGTCGACGCGCAAGGAGTCGACCGTGACGAGGAGGACGTTCGAGAGCTCGGCACCGTTGCCCATTCGTCTGCACCTGTACCGGGACGGTCTTAGCTCCGACGGATTCGACCCGAACGTCTTTGTACCGGGGGGCGGCCACCCACTGTATGGCACTGGGCGTCGCGTCGCTCGCGGACCTGTTGCGGCTGCTCGTTCTCCCGGCGTTCGCGTGGGCGGCCTACCGCGACGTGCAGACACGACGACTCCCCAACTGGCTGTGGCCCCCGCTCGTACTCGTCGGCCTGACCGCGCTCGCCCTCGACGTCGTCGCTCGACTCCCTCTCGCAGACGACCGGTTGCTCCTCGTCCGGCTCGGGTTCGCACTCGGGTTCCTCCTCCCGTTCGCCTTTCTGGCGTACTGGTTTCGTGCGTTCGGTGGTGCCGACGCGAAGGCGATCGCGACGCTCGCCGTCGTGTTCCCCGTGACCCCGACCTACCGACTGCCGGCGACGGCCGTCGCGACGCTCCCGCCAGAGCTCGTGACCCGGCTCCCGCGGCTGTCGTTCCCGTTGTTCCCGTCCGTACTGGGCGTGACGGCGATGGCCGTGTTGACGAACGCAGTTCTCGTCGCCGGCGGCTACATCGTCTGGCTCACCGTCCGGAACCTCGCGACTGGTCGGTTGTCACTCGCGACGGTGTTGGGGCGGCCGACCCCAGTCGAGGCCGTCACCGACCGTCACGGGACGTTGCTCGTCACCGACGGCCGACTCCCTCGAACCGGGCTGGATCTGGACGCGCTGCGGATGTACCTCCGGTGGCGCGGCTGTACGCTCCCGGAACTGCGCGCGGACCCGACACTCCGGGACCCCGACACGGTCACCGAGACGTTCGACCCCACCGACGGCGCACGCCACCGCGAACCGGAGTGGCCACGACTCCGCGAGGGTGGTCCCGGCCGTGAGGACCCGCCGCCCGAGGCCGAGTGTCCGGACGGTCCGACACCACCCGACGAGTGGGCCGGTACCGGATTCGTCCCCGCGGAGGTGCGGCGTGTCGACGGCGGCGAGACCGGCCGAGGGACGACGGCCGCCGACGCCTCGATCGATCACGACGCGCCGGCCGGTCACCACGAGACAGCCGCCGACGAACCGAACGAGGCGTCGGAGCCGGACCCGTGGGCGGCTGCGGCGTTTCTCGACGACGTCGATGGGTCGGCGTACGGGACCACACCGGAGCGACTCCGGACGGGACTGGAGACGCTGACGACCACAGAGACGGTGTGGGTCTCCCCCGGGCTCCCGTTCGTCGTCCCGTTGTTCGGCGGGCTGGTGGTCGCGCTCACGCTCGGGGACGCACTGACGCTGGCGCTGCGTGCCGTCGGGATCGCCTGAGGAGCCACCGACCGCACGGCGGCTACGCTGCCGGCTCTCGTTCGCGCCAGTCCGTCGGGTCGTCGGCCTCCCGGAGCCGTCGCTCGTAGTAGTCCAACGGGTGGCCGGCGACCGCGCGGTGGTCGTCTCCGTTCTCACAGATCCCGTACGCCGCGAGTGTCGCACACGACGGTGGGGGGTACTGGCTCCCACCACGGTCTCGGAGTGTGTCGACCGTCTCCTCGATCGTCTCCACCTCGATCCCTCCCTGTGTGAACTTCAGTAGCTCCCGGTCTTCGGTGTCGAGGCCGATCGCGACGAGAAACGACACCAACGCAAACCGGGCCTGAGGGGTGACCGACTCGCCGGCACGCACCCGCTCCAGGAGTCTGGCCAGACACGGTGGGAACAGCTCCGGGACGACACGTTCCACGTCGGTCGTCCCCGTCCGCTCGGCCAACAACGCCCGGAGGTCGGCGACCTCCCGTTCCAACTCCGTCGCAATCTCGTCGCCGACGCCGTCGAACGGCAACCCGTCGGCGACCCGCGTCTCCACTGCCGCACGGAGGAGTCGGTACAGTTCTCCGCGCTCGATCCTGACCTCCCCGTCGGCGAGTTCGCGGTTGACGAGTCGCCAGTCGTCACCCCACGCCGAATCCAGGAGTTCGAGGTACGACCCGACCGCCAGCCGGAACCACTGCGGCTCCGGTGCGCCACGGGGTGCCGGCTCCGCCCGACACCGCCCCGCGAGATCGAACTCGCGGAGCAACGTCTGGAGGTCGATCCGGTCACCCCGACCGTCGTCGCGGTCGAAGTCCGTCCGGAACCGGTCGTGGGCCGTCTTCGCCTCCGCGAGGGCGTACTTCTCGACGGCGGCGTCCGTCTCCAACAACGACACCAGGATCCGCGCCACCGGGTACGACAACAACTCCTCTCGACTGCTCCACTCTCTGGGCGTCTCGCTCTCGGTGGTCCCCTCCAACAACGCCCGCTCGACGCGTTCACCCGCGCGGTCGACGACCGGATCGTCCGTCGCGACCAGCGTGTCGAGCGCGACACCCGCCTCTCGGACGGCGCTGCGGGCGCTGGCGAGAAACGGGTACCGAGCGTCGAGCGGGTCCACAGTTGCCCGTCGTTCGTCGGGTCTCCGTGTAAGCGCTGCGGTCGCGGTTGGCCTCTCCGATCAGTACCGACCCCCGCCGTCGGCGGCGGCGTCGACGTTGCCGAACTGGAACCCACCGGTGTCGTCGCCCGCGGTCATCCCGATCAGGTCCGGGCGTTTCCGGAGTTCCTCCCCGATCCCGCGGTAGGCGACGGCCGCGTCACTGCTCGGGCTGTGTGCGACGACCGGCACACCCGCGTCCTGTGACTCGGGGACGGCGGCGTCCTGCGGGACGTGACCCAACAGGTCCGTGTCGAGGAACTGTGCGATCCGCTCTGCCGGCGGCGACCGGCCCGTGCCGGACTTGGTGAGAACGACCCCACCGACGGGTGCGCCCGCTCGGCGAGCGACGGACATCGTCTTGTCGGCGTCACGCACGGAGGCGACCCGGGGGGTCGACACCAGGATCGTCGCGTCTGCGGCCCCCGTCGGGACGACCGTCTCGCGGCTCACGCCCGCACCGGTGTCGATCACGACCGCGTCGTACCGCCCTCGGAGGGCGTCGACTACCTCGGGAAACAACGACACGTCGGCGTCGGTGAACCCCTCCAGGCTCGTCCCGCTCGGCACGAGATCGAAGCCGCCGGGTGCGGGGTAGACGGCCGACTCGACGCCCGCACGCCCCGCCAACACCTCGTGGAGCGACGGCCGTCCCCCCACCTCCACGTCGAGAAAGTCGACGGCGTTGGCCATCGCCAGGTCCGCCTCGACGACGACCACCGCACGCCCGTCCGCGCCCAGCGCCGCGGCGAGATTGAGGCTGGTGGTGGTCTTCCCCACGCCTCCCTTCGCGCCCGCGACTGCGAGGACACGTCCGTTCACACCACTAGAAGGTGTACGACTGTACTTAGTTCACTCGGCGCGGACACGGGACTCTCCCGCCGTCGGGCGGCCCACTACAGGTAGCTGGCGTCCCACCGGGTCGCCGTCCGACGGTTGCCACACCCACACTCCACCCGACCCATCGCGTCCATCGTGTCGGCGATGCTGTCGCAGGCACCACAGAGGAACCCCCGACGCTCGGTGCGGTCGCGGTCGTCGTAGGTGACGTAGAAGGGTGCGTCGCCGCCGCGTTCTGCCTCGTCTACGGCGACGTACAGTTGGTCGCCGTCCCCGCTCGTCCGCACCTCGGTCAGGAGCTGCTCGCCGCTCCCGTCGACGAACTTCGAGTAGAGCCGCTCGGTGAACGTCTCTCCCCCGATCTCCACGTCGCGGTCGCCCACGGTCGAGAACCCCTCCTCGGCGTAGAACTCCCCACCGGCCTCGTTGGCCGCCAACACGCGACCCTCGACCCGTTCGACGCCGCGGCCGCGTAGCTCCCGCTCACACCGAGTGAGGAGGTCTCGCCCGACCCCACGGCCGCGTTCCTCGGGGTCGACGTGGAGCCAGTCGATCTCCCCGACTGGATCGCGCCGCTCGACGTAGTAGCTCTGGACGAACCCGACGACGCCGTCGTCGTCCGCGACGAGGAACACCGCGTCCTCGTCGTCGATCTCTGCCGCGAGGTCGTCGGTGTCGTACCACGACCCGACCGCCTCCTCGATCACTTCCTCCGAGAGAGCGTGCGTGTACGAGGCTGCGGTCGACTCGTGGGCGAGCCGTCTGATCGCGTCTACGTCTCCCGCCGTCGCGGTGCGAATCTGCATGTGACAGGGTACGCCCCCCCGGCACATAACGGTGCGTGCCGTCGCCTCCCGGCGGCAGACGCCGGTGTAGACGGCCGACGTCGAGGCTCGGTTCCACCGGAGTTTTGCGCCTCCGGCGGCAGGCTCTCGTGTGACTCCGGATCTGGACGGACGGACGGCGCTCGTCACTGGCAGCGCACGCGGGATCGGTCGTGGGTTCCTCCTGTCGTGTGCCCGTGCCGGGGCCGACGTGGCGGTCCACTACGACACGAGCGAGGCGGCGGCGACGGCGACCGCCGCCGAGGCGCGCGAACTGGGTGTGTCGGCGACGACGGTCCAGGCGGACGTGACCGACGCCGACGCGGTCGACCACCTGTTCGACACTGTCGAGTCCGAACTGGACACGGTCGACGTGCTCGTCAACAACGTCGGCGCGTTCGCGCCGTCACACTGGCAGGAGCTGTCGGTCGACCGGTGGCGCGAGGTGGTGGCGACCAACGTCGACGCGACGTACCTCTGTTGCCGTCGTGCCGTCCCGGCGATGCGCGAGACCGGCTGGGGACGGATCGTCAACGTCGGCTACGCCGGCAGCGAGAAGGGGTTGATCAACCCGAAGAACGCCCCCTACTTCATCGCCAAGACCGGGGTGTTGATGTTCACGCGGATGCTCGCGGCCGACACGACCGACGACGGGATCACGGTCAACGCCGTCTCCCCGTACGTGGTCGACACCTCCGACGCCTTCCCCGACGACGCCCCCCGTGGGCGGTGGGCGAGTGTCGACGATCTGGTCGCCGTGTTGGAGTTCTTCCTCTCGGCGGCCGCGAGCTACGTCTCTGGCGAGAACGTCGAGGTCGACGGCGGGTACCTGCCGGAGAAGGTGTAGCCGGCCCCGTGACTGCGTCTACTTGACGAGCAGTTCCTCGCCCCGCTCGACGACGATCCGGCACGGCGGCGACATCTTGTTGTACGCACGCCGGAACGCCTCCTTCACCTCGACGGCCTGGTCGACCTCACAGTAGGCCGTGAACACCGCCTCGCCGACGTTGACCCGGGCGGCCGTCCCGACCGGCTTCCCGAACGCCTGCCGCATCCCGTCGGAGACACGGTCCGCGCCGGCACCGGTCGCCTGTTTGTTCTCCCGGAGCACCTGGTGGGGGAACTTCCGCAACACCATCTTGTAGTTCCCCTCGCCCAGTTCCTTGATCAGGTGGCGGTTGGCCGACAGCCGCGCGGACTCGAGCGAGTCGTGACGGATCTGGAGCCGTTCCTCGACCTCCAACGAGATCTGAACCGGGTAGTCGTCCGGGTCCGCCTGCAGGTCGCCCATGTTGTGTTGCGCGATCTTCGACCCGGGGATTCCGGTGATGTACTCTCGCCGCGTGTAGGAGGGTTTGTCGATCTTCCGGTACATGGAAGCCGGCTTGTCGGACATGGTTGTTACACGACGAGACGCCCGTTCCGCGAATAAAGCCTTCGAACCAGAGCCTCGCTACGCCGGTCACTCCCCGTGCTCGCCGCCGTCGGACTGTGTCCCACCCGCCGGCGGGTCGACTGCGACGTGTTCGAAGCCGGCCCGGTCGAGCAGTTCGGCTGCCCGCTCCGTCACGGACGGAGCGACCAGCACTCCCCGGACTGCGTCGGCGGACTCACTGTCCGACTCCCGCCGGAGTGCGTCGACGTACCGTCGGAGTTGGCCGACGGCGTCGGGCCCAACCCGCCGGCGTTTCAGTTCGACGACCGTCGGCCGCCCGTCCCCGTCGTGGCCGAACACGTCGATGTCGCCCGCGTCCGTCGCCCGTTCGGTCGTCGCGACCGCGAACCCGGGAGCGACGAGCGACGGCTCCGCGACCACCCGTCGTTTCAGGTCCGCCTCTGTCCCCGCGACGGCCGCCGACCGTCGGCCGCTCACCGGGTAGACGACGAGGTGGTCGACCGTCAGAAACTGGACGTCGAGCCGTTCGTCGGGTGACTCCCGGGTCGCACGGACGCGGAGCCGACCGTCCCGCACCGCCGCGCGGTGTTCCGACCCGGGTGGCTGCCAGTTCGCCGGCTCGTGACCCTCGTCCGTGTGCACCAGCGCGGTGCCGTCGGGTTTCAACACGAGCAGTCGTCGGCCCTCGCCCAGTGAGGCGCTCGCGCGGCCCTCGTAGTCGACCGTACAGGCACCGTACACCGTCACCACGGCACCGCGGTCGAACGCCGCCTCCAACTCCCACAACGCCTCGCGGTGGGCGGGCGCGTGGAGTGCGGTCGTCTCTCGGTCACCCGCCGACTCTCCGCCGCGCTCCTCGTCGAACTCGTCGCCCGCGGTCACGGCCCGTCACCCGCGGTCACACCGTCTCGCGCGCCTCCCGGAGTCGACCCGTCGCCCGTGCCGCCAGTGACTCCGCCCGGTCGCGGTCACTCGACTCCGCGTACACCCGGAGCTTCGGCTCGGTTCCCGACTCCCGGACGAGCAGCCAGGCGTCTCCGTAGTCCAGCCGGTAGCCGTCGGTGGTCGAGGGGTCGGCGTCGCTGGCGGCTGCGAACTGCTCTGCAGCGTCCAACAACGCGGTCCGCTCTGTCTCGTCGTCGTACGAGACGCTGTCGCGGACCGTGTGGTAGGCGGTGTACGGCGCGATCACCTCACTGACGGGGGCCTCGCGGGCGGCCAACAGCTCGAGGAACTTCCCGGCGACGAGTGCGCCGTCACGGGCCAGCCCGTGTGCCGGGAAGAACACCCCCCCGTTCCCCTCGCCGGCGATCGGCACTGTCTCACCCTCGTCCCACAGCCTCCGAATCCTGGTGACGATGTTCGTCGCGCCGATGGGCGTCAGCTCCAACTCCGCACCGACGCGGTCGCACACGTCGACGAGCCGCTGTGAGACGTTCACCGCCGACACGGCGGTGTCACCCGGCGACAACGCTCGTTCCGCCAACGCCGCCAGCGAGGCGTCACCCGAGACGGCTGTTCCCGTCTCGTCGACGAACACTGCACGGTCGCCGTCTCCGTCGTGGGCGACCCCCACGTCCGCGCCACGCGCCCGGACGAGCCGCCCGAGGTCGGCGAGGGAGTTCGGAGTCGGCTCCGAGTGGCGGCCGGGGAAGTGACCGTCCGCCTGTGCGTTGACCGTCACTACGTCACAGCCGAGTCGGCGGAAGAACGTCGGCGAGGTCTCCGCGGCGGCACCGTGGCCGGGGTCGACCGCGACCGTCAACCCCGCCGCGGCGATCGCTGCCCGGTCGACGGCGTCCGTTACGGCCGCGAGGTACGGCTCCGCCGCGTCTCCGTGGTGTGACTCGCCCACCTCGTCCCAGGCGGCGTCCTCGGTCGACTCCGACAGCAACGTCGCCTCGACGCGCTCCAACTCGTCGACGGAGAGCCCGCTCGCGTCGCTCCCGATCAGCTTGACGCCGTTGTACTCCGGCGGGTTGTGTGAGGCGGTGATCTGGACCCCCGGCACGCCGGCGTCACCACAGTACCGGACCGTCGCCGGCGTCGGTGCGACACCGAGCCGGACCACGTCCGTCCCGGCCGCGGCAACCCCGGCGGCGGCCGCGTCGGCGAACAACTCCCCCGTCGTCCGGGTGTCCCGACCGAGTGCGACTCGGTCGGCGTCCCAGACGGTCGCCGCCGCGCGGGCCACCCGGAGAACGAACTCCGGGGTGAACTCCGCACCCACCTCGCCACGGGCACCGCTGGACCCGAATACCTGCATTCGGACGGTCGTGGTCGGGGCGGAGACGTAATGGTTCCGAACCGCCCGCGCGGGTGTCAGCCGGTGGTGGACACCGGGTCGCCCGACCCGAGTCGCGTCGCTCGTCGGGTCGTCGTCCACGCCGAGAACCGCGGGAAGTCGGGGAGACGCGGGAGCGGGAGAGTCCCGACGACGGCACGCCGGATGGGCAGCGGGCCGCCGGCGTGCCGCCCACGGTTCCCGACAGTTGGCGGGCGTCACCCCGCGACCCGCGACCCGACGACGACCGCAGGGTCACGCTGGGGGTCGTGACCGGAACGCCGGCTGCTGGGGACAGCCGACTCCGCCGTTCGGACCGCGGTACCTCCACTCCACTGCTGTACACGTATGAAACGTTCGGTTGGTTTTACCGCTGGAAACCCGTGTAACTCACTCTGTCGTGCAGATACCGACGAAGTTCTCCAGAATCTGTAGCCCGGTCTCCCCGCTCTTCTCCGGGTGGAACTGGGTGCCGAACACGTTGCCACGCTCGTTCGCGACGACGGAGGCGAACTGCTCGCCGTCGTACGTCGTCTCGGTCACGGCCGCGCCGGTCGCCTCCGGGACGGCGTAGTAGGAGTGGACGAAGTAGGCGTACTCCCCGCCCACCCCGTCGACGAGTGGGTGGTCGCGCGCGACCGACAACCGGTTCCACCCCATCTGTGGCACCGGCTCCGCCTCGTCGAACCGGACGTTCCGCCCGGGGATCAGGTCCAACCCGTCCGCGTCACCCTGTCCCTCGCGGTCTGCCTCCTCGCTGCTGGACAACAACATCTGCATCCCGAGACAGATCCCGAACAACGGCCGTCCGTCCGCGGCGTACTCCGCGAGCGCGTCGCGGTACGGGCCGGCGTTCTCCATCCCCTCGCGGAACGCACCGACGCCGGGTAACACTACGCCGTCGGCGTTCTGGATCGCCGCCGGGTCCTCCGATACGGTCACGGCCGCGCCGGCCCGCTCTAGTCCGCGGGTGACGCTCCTGAGGTTCCCCAGCCCGTAGTCCACCACGACGACCGCGGCCTCGCTGTCGCTCATCGACTCGGAGTTGTCGACCCTCGCACAAGTAGCCGCCGTTCGCGCGGTGTCGATTACCCCCGTCTCTCCGCCGCCGTGTCCACCTCCCGTCAGAACCGGTCGCGCAGGGTCGCTCGGAGGTCGTCCAACGCCACCCCCTCCGCCGCGAGCAACACCAACAGGTGGTACACCAGATCCGCACTCTCCTCGCGAATCGCGGGCTCGTCGCCGTTCTTCGCGGCCAACACCAGCTCCGTCGACTCCTCACCCAGCTTCTCCAACACGGCGTCTTCGCCCTTCTCGTGGGTGAACAACGACGCCGTGTAGGAGTCCTCGGGCAGCGTCTCCCTGCGATCTTCGATCGTCGCGAACAGCGCCGTCAGCGTCTCGTCGAGACTCTCTCCGGCCGGCTCCCCGTTCTCCTCGCCCGCAGACTGGTCGGTCACGCCGTCACCTCCTCGTCGACGGCGTGGTCGCCGAAGAAGGCGAGATCGTGGACACGGTGGTCGCCGGTCAGTTCCGGGTGGAACGCGGTCGCGACGACCGGCCCCTGGCGGACGGCGACCGGGTCACCGTCCCACCGGGCGAGCACTTCGACCTCGCCGCCGACGGCGTCACTGTCGACGACGGGCGCGCGGATGAACACCGCCGGGAACGGCTCGTCGAGACCGGTCACGTCCAGGGCCGCCTCGAAGGAGTCTGCCTGCCGACCGAACGCGTTCCGGTCGACACCCACGTCCAACACGTCCAGTGTGTCGACACGGTCGTCGCGCGCGTCCGTCGACGCGACGATCAACCCGGCACACGTCGCGAGCACTGGGTTCCCGGCGGCGACGTGGTCGCAGATCTCCGCGTCGATCCCCTCGTCGCCGATCAGCCGGGAGATGGTCGTCGACTCCCCACCCGGCAACAGGAGCACGTCACACTCGGGGACGATCCCGGACTCGCGAACCTCGACCACCTCCGCGTCGACCCCGTGAGCGGCGGCCGCGGCCCGGATCGCCCTCGCGTGCTCCGACACGTCTCCCTGCACTGCGATGACGCCTGCTTTCACGTCTCCCGGTGGGTGGTGTACGTGCGAAAAGCTTCCGCTCGCCGTGTCGGCCGCTCGACTCGTCGACCACGGGGGCTGCCGCTCGGCCGTCGCCGCGTCACACCGCGAACTGCGCCACCAAGACGAGCAGACCGAAGGTGACGCCCAGTGCGACGACCGTCTTCGGGTCGAGTTTGATCGAGTTGCGGTCTTCGGCGTCGAAGTACCGGACGAGTCCAGCAGAGGACATCAGTCCGCCGCTGTTCTGACCACTGCTCATACGTCTGACTGTGCGGCTCGCGTACCTCAAGCTTACGGAGTCGTCGGCCGGGACCGCCGCGTGAGAAAGCCTTATCGGCAGGCGGCCGCTGCCGACCGTGTATGAGCGTCCGACTGATGGACTTCTACGCAGACTGGTGTGGCCCGTGTAAGAACCAGGACCCGATCCTCGAGGAACTGTCCGAGGACTACCCCGACGTGGAGTTCGAGAAGGTGGACGTCGAGGCGGACCAGGAGACCGCCAACGAGTACACCGTCCGCTCGTTGCCGACGCTCGTGGTGGAGAACGACGACGGCGTCGTCCAACGGTTCGTCGGCGTCACCCAGCGCGACGACCTCGAGGAGGCGCTCGGCGAAGCCGGCGTGTAGCGCCGCGCCGTCGCCACCTCTCGCAAGCGTTAACAGCCGGTAGCCCACCCATTGGTGTATGGCTCAGTTCGACGCCGCCGAGGCACGGACGTTGGAGCGGATGATCTGCATGCGGTGTAACGCTCGCAACTCGCAGCGAGCCACCCGTTGCCGGAAGTGTGGCTACGACAACCTCCGCCCGAAGGCGAAAGAGACCCGTTCGGCCTGACGACCGACCCGTTCGCTCCGACCGGGTGAGGTTCGCGACACACGACACACCAGCGACTGGACTACTCCTCGGGATACTTCGGCTCTCGTCGCTCGGCGCGTTCGAGCGCCCGGTCGACGACAGTCTGGAGCGAGTCGTCGTGGTCGTCGGCGTCGAAGACGCTCCCGTGGCCGGCGTACAGTCGTGTCGCCGACGCCGGAATCCGGTCCGCTAGCGTCCGGAGACTCTCGATCAGCCGTTCTCGTGACTGCCCGACCATGTCCGTCCGGCCGAACGAGCCGTCGTCGAACGCACCGTCGTCGTAGACGAGCACGTCACCGGAGAACACGGCCGTCTGACCGACCAACGAGACGTGGTCGTCGGCGTGCCCCGGCGTGGTGACGACCTCGGAGGACGCGTCACCCACCTGGATCGTGTCCCCGTCCGCCAGCGGCTCCGTCCGTCGCGGGTGGTCCCCGGCCGCGTACACCGCGGGGTCGAAGGCGTCCACCACCGCCTCCAACTCCGCGACGTGGTCCCCGTGCTGGTGGGTGATCACCACCCGATCCAGCTCGTCGACGTGCCGCGCGATCTCCGACGCGACACCGGGCATCGCACCCGCGTCGATCAGCGTCGGCACCGCTCCCTCGACGAGGTACGCGTTACAGGTGAACTCCGTCGCACCGCTGGTGACGTTCCTGACGCTCACGCCGCACAGTTCGCCCCCGGCCGGCAAAACACCCGCGCCGCTCGGGGCGGCTCCGGACGTTCGTGGTCCCGGCCGACCCTCGATACGCATCGGTTGTAGACTGTACTCACACCGCGTGGTGTGGCGACGGACCCCGGGACACGTCGCCGTCTCTCGGATCTTCTCGTCTGTGCGAGTTGGTAATGTTCTGGCCCGCTGGGTGGTGCCACCCCGGTTTTCCGGCGAGCCGTGGGAGAAGAGCCAACATTGAAACCTACTGGTAGTTTCGGGTTGGAGTATGCGGCTGTTCAGCCGGGTGCGCGACTGGTTCACCGACGAGCGGGAGCCACTGGCCGCCGAGACGGCGACCGGGGGNTCGGGGGAGACGCGCGACGACCACGGGGGGCTCGCGGCCGACGGCGGTTCCTCGCAGTCGGCCGGGGAGGACGCGCCGGCGGTCACCGTCGAGCGCGACGAGACCACGGGGGGTGACGGGACGACGGACAGCGACGAGCCGACGAGCGGAACCACGCCGACGGACAGCGACGAGCCGACGAGCGGAACCACGCCGACGGACAGCGACGAGCCGACGAG
>P_A23_Liq_1_FmtDRAFT_1000056_pt1 | contig 18579 bp, 17 predicted proteins | sample PonA231FremontCA_FD_10235 | JGI IMG/M metagenome (IMG submission 10235) | reverse complement strand
GCGTGGTGGCCTCACTTGAAGCGAATGGATTCGCTGGTCAAGTGGAATTCAGGAACGGGTTCGAGCTGATTGATGAAATCACGTAGTAACCGTCATCCGGAGAGCTGCTTGTCAATGATGTCAATTACCGAGCTCGTTATCAGCTGCGATTGAGATGTCTGTGACTGCAACCTGAGGCAATCGCTCGAAGGTATCTATACCGTTTTCAAGTTCCTTTTTCTCCGCTTGCGTGAATTCTATTCCAAACCTTTCGGCCACGTCTTCCAGCACACTAACGTCAGTATCTGGCTGTCTGAGAAAGTGTTCAAATAGGTCAAACGTGTGCATGCTGATTCCGTCTTCGTGTAGCCGCGCAGCAAACTCCTCAACACTCGGTAAAGGCCCCCGTCTAAGCTCTACTGTCACATCAATTTCTTCCCCGTAGCTAATCCCGGCACTGCAAATGGCATCTTGCAACCGGGTTTCGATCATATCATCGCCGGTGAGCATTCCAATGACCAGTAGTCCCAGTGCGTCCTGTGTATTACCTCGAATCGAGCCAGTGCCTTCGGAGTCCTCTGCATCGAAAATCGCAGCAATGTCCTCCTCAGGCAGCGTTGGGTACAACACACTGCAATCATGCAGAGTCGCCTCCAATCGGGTACGAACCTTGGCTCGCAGCTCGGGGTCGTCTGAAAGTGAGTGTTTCACATCAGCGAGCCGTTCAGCCTCTGCGTCAGTGAGTAAGCCAGCAGGGTGGTCACAACTTCCAGTCATTCTGTAGCCCTCCTTGAGTCATACCGGTCGCGTTGGGCAGTTGCAAACTCATCGAGTATAGATTCAACAGAGGGTGATCCATCGGCTGGCCCAAATGCGACAGTTCCTAAGAAGACATCGTCCAAGAACTGCTGGTGCATCCGTTCGACGAGTATCGGGGTTGGCTCAGTCTCCGAGTCAGTGAGTAGCGGGGCTTCGAGAACATCAACCTGCCAATCAGACTCGTTGCCATTTGCTGTGACTGATTTCTCGAACTCGATCATCACGCTGGTTTCGGCATCATACTCGTCGATGTAGTCATCGTAGAATAGGTCAGTAGCCTTCTCGATGTGGGGTCGTGGCAGTGTATTCTCACCGACGAGAGCTATTGACGAAAGCACCCACTCTGGGTCTGATTCTACCTCGCCCTTCCAGAACGCATTCCCAGCAGTATCAACCGATTTGAATTGGGGATCGAGATACTGTAACTTCTCAATGAACGGGGCTGCCTCCCGATTCGAATCGCTCATCGGGTGCCGCTCGAACCCATCTGGAACTGCTGTCTCTGGGATCACCAGATCAGCTGCAGAGAGTGTTGATGACTCGTCGGTGGTTCCACTGTTCGCGGTAGCCGATCCTACTACACCTGTAAAACTCACGCCGCCAACCGCTTTGATGAACGCTCGTCGGGTGTTGTTCTGTGACATTTCTTTACCTCGCTCCGCCTTTTTGCTGTAGAATCTCTTCGACTGCCGTTGCAAACGCGTCGGCATTCTGTATACTCGTAGTGATCACAGACTCGACTGGCGAACCATGATACAGCATCTGGAAAGAGTACGTTGGCTGTACACTGGAGTATGAGGCGTGCGCATAGAAACGCTCAGCGTCTTCTAGTTCGTTGAGCATCGTGTTGACGACCGATTCAACCGTCCCAGAGACACTGTAAGCATGGTTGTTCTTGTGGCTCGGGCCGAAGGAAACCTCAAGTCGGTGGCTTCTGTCACCCGAAATAAGGTCGGGATACTCCGTTTCAATGATCGGCAGATCGTCTTTATTGAGATAGTAGCGTTGCTCTTTGGTCGGTGAGAGATTGTTTCTGGTCTCGGCGGCCTGTTGAGCACCATCAACGTCGCCGAGTATCTCCTCAAATGGCCCTGGTGACCGGCAGGCATCGAGATCCTCAGGGACATAATAGAGATAACAGACCTCACCGTTGCGAGCCAGCGTTCGAAGCCAGTTTTCTATCTTCGTTTCTGGTTGTTGGAGCGTCTGGGCTATCTGATCGAGTTGCTGTGGGCCCGACGTGAGTGCGTCCTGTACTTTACCGGATTCGCCTTTGTCGAGGATGAGTTTCTTATCCAGCCGACTGATATCGAGGCCAGCTTGCTCGGCTTCGACGAGCCCTTGCCGGAGTGCCTCGTAATCGAGACTCCATGGGGTGGCAAGATAGACTGCTGCCTTCGGTTTTTTACGCTCGCCCTGTCGCATGACACGGCCAAGACGCTGAATAAACCGAACCGCACTGACCACGTTACTCCAGACGACCAGTAAATCGGCTTTGGGGAGATCCATCCCCTCTTCGCCTGCTGCAGTTGCGATAACGAGATCCGTCTCGTTGTTTTGGGCCTGATCGACCGCCTGTTGTTGGGCCTCACTTCCGGATCGAAGCCGACCGAGAACGGTTACCGTGTTGTACTCGTCGAGTTCGGCTGCGAGCCGCTTGGCCACAACAACCCGATCAACGAAGAGAACGGCCTTATCGAACTCGTGCTCTTGGAGTGCGGCCCGACACGCCGAGAGTTTGTGCAAGTCTGGAGCAGCCTCAAGCTGGGGGTTGAGTGTCTCACCCATCAGATCGCCCATCTTCGTGTCGGCCTCCAGCGTTTCGGAGAGTGCCAATCCACCATCACGACTGAGCATTCGCATCCCAACCGTCGCTAATCCGGCCTCCGAGGTGCCTTCCCACTGCAGTCGGAAATCCTCCAGCTCATCGACGATAGCCTCATAGGCGTCTGGATAGGGGGTATCGTACACTTCACCGATCCACTCGGGGACGTGTTCGTCGGGAAGATCGTCCCACATCCAGCGGCGGACTTCGCCGATCAGGTTCGTGATTTCTGACTCTTTGGCCGTCGGGATGGTTGCGCTCAACCCAATGACGCTGTCGAAGTCGTACTCCCGCATGAGGTTCGCAAAAGCATGTTGGCCAGTCGTGTGATGGCACTCATCGATGATCGCCGCATCAAAATCCAGCCACCCGATGTCGTTGTAGGCTGTTTGTGGTGTCGTCACGACAGCTGTGCCGTTATCCCACCGATACTCTCGGTTAGCTCTCGGCATCGTGCCGTAGAGCCGCTCAACCTCGATGTTGGTCTGTTTCTCAAAGTATTCGGTTGTCTGTTCGACGAGATAGCGAGACGGTTCGACGATGAGGATGCGTTCAGCATCCGTCTCGTTGAGTTGTTCGCAGGCCCACTGGCAGCCAACCAACGTCTTGCCAGAGCCTGTCGGGAGACAGACAACGGCATTGTCGCGCTGGCGGCTCCACTCGACTGCTGTTTGCTGATACGTCCGGGGGGTCAGGTTCGTAAGGTGGTATTCGCTCATGGATGTATGATCAACGGTTCGTGTGGCTCATCTCGTCTCCAAAGGAGAGTGCCGCTTCGTGGGTCACCGTCGAGGAGCCCGCCATCGATCCCGCGCACCGGTGCAGTTTGGAGCGATCGATATCGCCGGCGGCGGTCACTAGTGGTTCAACCTCGCCGCGAACGCGCCCCTTCTCGGATCGACCGCCGTCATGGAGTCCTTGCCAGTGACGCTTGGGAGCCATCGCTGGCCAGTTGCGATCCCGATACCGGCGTTGCTGGAGCCATGCTTGGTGATCGTCGGTCTGGAGTGTGATCTCCAGCCCCGGATCAAACGCGATATCCCAGTGGATAGTCCCCCACGGGAGCGTTTGAGCGTAGAACAGGACACTCATATCGTCGCCTGTGCGTGTGGCATCCTGCTCATGTCGCAGTCCGGGATACGAGCCAACAGACAGCTTCGACGTAGTCACGCCCGCGACGGTGGAGGCGTCTTTCTGATTTTCGCTGTTACTATCACCAGCTGTGGGATCGAAGAGTGAGGCAAAGTGCTGGTATGCGGCTGGCGGTTGGTTCGGCGTAGCCGACGGAATCACCCGGAGTTCGAAGCCTGCATCGATAACAGCGGGCTGGGGAAGGTCGGCGGTAGCGATCTCGCCATCGAGAGCGGCTATCCCCTGCTCGATGCAGTAGATGCAGTTGTCCGACCAGTCGGGATCGGGGTCGACCGTTCGATACCAGAGTTCTCCAGCGACGGATACGTAAGAAATCGAGGGGATGCCGAGATACGCTGCAATCGAGTCGATGGTGGAAAGCGACTCGTCTTCTGCCGTAACGTCTCCCGAGATCACCGGTACAGCGGGCCATAGAGCCGAGGTCTGAAGCAATTCACGTCGGGAGAGTCGTGGTAGTCGTGTCATGGTCGGTGTGAGTTGTGAGGTGAGGTGGTGAGTGACTGGTCAGTGATCCTAGCGGTAGGTGTTGAGTGCGACAATCGCGGACTGAGTTGGCTCGGTTGTCGTCCAGAGGCGTTCGTCGACGCGCTCTAACGCAGACTTATCAAAGGTTCGCGCGTGTGCGAGGATCGGTGAGATATCACCACTGTAGCGGCCCTTGCCGGTTTTTCCGGAACGGTCGCTGCGATGGATTTCTTGCCAATGACTCTTGGCGGCCAGCGACGGCACATCCCAGTCGCGGGAGCTCCGTTTACGGAGCCGCTCATGGTGCGGATCGACCTCCAGTGAGACCGATGCGGCAGGGTCGTAGATGACATCCCAGTAGAGCATCCCCCATGGGAACGACTGGACGTACCAGACGACGTTCAGACCGTCACGTGAGTGGTCGCCAGGAGTCTCGGTGTAGTGGGTGAAGAGGCCGGGATACGACTTAATCGATAGCTGTGAGGTGGAGACTGTTTCATCGTCACTCTCGGCTGTGGCGTCACCAAGCTTGTCGTCGTACTCGCGGTACAATGCGGGGAGCTTCGATGCCTCCGCCGCTGTGAGGTGCATCTCGAAACGGGCATCGACGATTACCTCCGCTGCTTCATGTTGGTGGCCTGCTTCGTCGCCGTCCTGTACGGCGAGCGTTTGGCCGATGCGATAGACACAGTCTTCGGCGACATCTGGATCGTCATCTTCGAACCGATAGGTGAGTTCGCCGCTCGGATCGTCGTAAGAGAGGGCCGTCACGCCGAGATAGTCCTCAATGAGGTCGGTTTCAGGGACGGGATTACCCTCGGAGTTCGCAGCGTCTCCGTCTCGGTTTGAGTTTGCGTCGTCTGTGTCCGTGCCGCGGTGACCGAGAACCGAGAGTGGTGTGGCACCGACAGCTGTTCGCTGCAAGAGTCCGCGTCGTGTGAGCGATGGGGGATAGGTCATGGTTGAAGTGATGGTTCGTACTCGGTTTGTGCGTCGTTGTACCGGAGTCCTACCGCAGTAGTCGGATTGTCACTCCGACCGACTGATTTGGCGGCCGACCGGTGATGCAGTGTGATAGCATTCCCAAGCGGCTGTTGTACAACCCCGGCGGCCATGTACGTACATATGTACTGAAGTACAAATATTTTTATCCTATCAGCACAAGCTCAAGATGTATGCCTCGACCCACAATTAACGAGGATCTCGCAGTCGAAGTGAGACGCATCCACACCCAGACACACGGCGAGGAAGCTGGCAGTTTTCAGGAAGCACTTGATACAGTGGTTCAGCTCGCTCAAGAAGATCGTCCCCAGACCCAACAGCAAACGGAACAGCGTGAAGGGTGGTATCCGGGAAAATATGCTAGCAAGGCACTCAAAACGGTTGTTGATGATATCAAAACGGATGTCCATGGGACTTCCCAGAACACTCCCGAAGAGCAAATGAGAGGAAGTCAGTCGGCCCAAGGACAGCCACCAACCGGTTACGATCCGACCGCCGGGATGGCGATGTTCAAAGTACGCCTCGACGATCACCGATCTATTACGGTGCCGCAACCCGAAGTTGATGCTCTTGAAATGGAGGCTGGGGATTTGTTACAGGTAGTAGCCTATCCGTGGAATTCGAGTGATGAGTGAGTATCCTACCAGTTCGGATCAGACATTCCGATACAACCCCATGACCACAAACAGTACGTTAACGAGCCTGATTTTGATGGCACTGATTATCGCATTGGTTGGTGCAAGTAGCCCAGTCGCAGCTCAAAGCGGCGTTGATGCCAGTAATTTAGATATTGGCGATATCAACGCGCCGTCTGAGGCGACTTCCGGCGAGACCGTGACGGTGGAGTCCAGCGGAGAGATCCCAACTCTCCCAGCTGACTGGTCGGCAGATCTCGAATTCACTCTCTATGTTGATGGGAGTCAAGTTGGAACACAGGAAGTCAGTCTAACCGATGGAGGCTCAGTTGATATCGCAATTCAGCACCAAGTCCAGGGGAGTGGTGAAACAGAGGTATACTTCGATGTGAGTGGGCAATTGACGCGAGAAGGTTCGTTTAGCGAGCAGTCCACGAACATTGATCGGACAACGCAAACTGTCTCTATTGACGTAATTGCGGAAGATACTGGAGAGGATACACAGGAGGAAGTCGAGAATACGGTCGATGAGACCGAAGACACGGTCGACGACGCTGAGGATGAGACTAAAGATACCGTCGACGATGCAGAAGATCAGGTCGATGACACTCAGGAAAATATCGACGACACCACAGATGACGTTGAAGATACCGCAGACGATGTCCAAGACGGAGTAGACGGATCTCAATTAGAGAAGACCACTGAAAACCTAGGAACTAGTGTTTCCATTGAGGGAGCAGCGTTCGTTGCCCCCGATTCTATCCAATCCGAGGTTGATGAGGTTCGGGAAGATATTCCGGATGCAGTAACCGAAAACGCTGCCTCACAGGGATTCGTGGTTGCTACCTCAGATAACCTCTATCTCGTGTTTACCGCTACTGACCCACAAGAGGGCTATGCGTCAGTAGAGGGTACTTCGTACAACCTCGGGGATATCACTCTCACTGGGAATCAGAACAGCTTGGATATCCAGCCAATCGTGGCAGATAGTGTCGAGTTCAGAGAGCCAACCCAAGTGAGTGTTGGAGAAGTCTACGAGAATACCGACGAGTACGACCGCCAGTATGTTGAGATCGATGCGAACCATCGAAGCATCTCCTTAGACTACGAGGAAAGCACGTACGAAGCGACAGCTGGTGTGCTTGTAGACGATCCATTAGCTCCCGAGGAACTGTTTGGAGCAGTCGGTGAGCAATCCAATACGGTGCTGAATGGGTTGAATGGAGACAATGTTGGAAACGTCTTGGGAGATATTTCTCGGCCCCATGTTGTCACAGCGTCATACGAGATGGAATACTGGGACAACACACCGGTGACGATGAGCGGGATTATCGCTGATCCAACTTCGCCCGCTGGGGAGTTCATCCAAGCCCAACAGGAAGACAATATTCTGCCGACTGACTCCAGCACACCGATACTATACACAATCGACAAGAGCTACGATGCGCAGTCAGTATCTGGCATCTCGGAGATTTCATCGAACCCATCGGCCTACAACGGAGAGACAGTCAGCTTCGAGGCGAATCTTTACATGAACACATTTAGCACCAAGCGGGTAGCCGAATCCGCAACCGGCAGCCAACTGCCACCAGTCGATACGATTTTGCACGGTGGCGTTGCGTGGGAGCAATTACCTGAAAATCGAGACGATCTGATTGGCATTATCGCAGCCTCTTCTATTGAGCAGCGTCAGTTGAGTGAAACACGACGAGGGAAGTACAGAGTCATCGGTGAAGTTGTCTCTACAGATAGGATTGAGGGCGATCTACCACGAGGATCGGTTCTGATTGCCTACGATCTCGAACGAGTGGGTTCAATTGACACTGCGTCGGCAGAGGATCTGATTGAGCAACAAAGTTCAGCCGTCTCGGACACGCTTGAACGACAGGCCAACCCCGAAGTAGATGCATCAACCTCAGCAACGAGTGATGTGGATACAGAGACAAGCACAACTGAGCAAACGGAAAATAGAGATGGTGAGGAGACTCAGGATAGGGCTACTGACGATGTAACCGAAGAGAGTGATACTGAGTCTGCCAGTGGGACTGGAGAACAGGACCAGACTTCATCAGATACTGAACAGAACGATCAATCAAGTAGCAGCGGGGGAATTGGAGAAATAATATCCGACTTGATCTCAGGAATACTTGGAACCACATAGATTATTAATAAACACATGAATGAACTACTTGACTTGTTTCATGATTCTTGTTTCGAGATGTCACACAAAATTATTTAAACAGGAAGATAAAGTCGAATAATTAAGATGTCCAAATTAGCAAGATCATCAAAAGTTGAAGACAAAGCTGATATAGTGTATTCAATTTCCACACCCTTCCAGTCTAGTGATTCGAAAATTCTCCTACTGACACAAGAAAATGATAAGATGGAGGTTATTATTGGTAAAATCCCAGCTCCTAGTGGCTACTATACAGATCGAAACTATCCGGATCTACTTGAAAATGAAGATTCTATGCGAAAACATTCAGTAGCTAAATGGATAGTAAATGAAACAACAGAAATTCTCTCTGAGTATGATTTTGAGACCTCAAACCATATATCTAACAATCCTAATCACTACCTTAGTGATATTTACTTCACATGTAAAAGAGAAAAAGTGAATGACGCAGTTATGGATGCAAAAAGATTCTTGACTGAGTTAGAAGAAAAAACATTACACCATGAGAGGGAGTTCGGCAGCTTAAATCAGTGTCCTTCTGAAGAGTTACCCACCGATTGATGATTTAATAAGAGTATCACTAATCATATCCAAACGACTTAGCATATTCTCTAAACCATTTCCACTTCTCTGATCCTGTTGGACATGTATCTGATGGAGCATCCTCCATCTTATCAACCAATTCAGATGCGGAATCAAACCCGTGATCTTTCGCCTGCTTAATCACTACATCCAGACTTGGCTCGGTGTTTTCATTCCAATCAAATTCATTCTGCAATTCCTCCTCCCAAGACATAATCAAAAATTAGACTGTTTTGTGTTAAAAATTTTGGTTATTACCAACTAAATCATGAATTTCCTCAGGTGTTTACACCATTTATACGGACTAATCACCAAACACTACTTTCAATTCGTCCCGCATTGCCTTTCGGCGGTATCGACGTTTCTCGGCTTCCGAGAGATAGTTCTGGGAGATAATTTCGGTACTTGACGAACCTTGGTCAGCAGCGATTCCCTCTAATCCCTCCATCATCTGTTTGACGGCCTCGTTGTATGTCGTATACCAGAATCGCCGCCCCATCTTGGCAGTTGGCGTTGCACCTTCAACGGTGACACCGGCGACCTCAGCAAGTTGCTTGAACCGATTCGTGACTGTCTGCGGTGTGATATGACCCGTTGATGACCGAGCAGAGGGAAAGAAATAGCCGTCCCACCCCGGCTCATCAAGATCGACGATTCGCTGTTTCAGGATATCAACGCCAAACAGCACGGCGACCTCGCCGGGGCCGTTCTTCCGCTGCTCGAAGACGATTCGGTTGTCCTCGTCGTCATCAAGCACGAACTGATCCAACGTGAGCGAAGCAACCTCGTTCGTCCTCAATCCCCACGCTCCAAGAGCCAACACTAACAGCTTCTCGTCGATACTCTCGGCGGCCTCGTAGATCGCCCGCATGCCGTCGGCATCAACGGTCTTGTTGTCCGGATTGTCGATTTCCCAGCGGAACTGATTATTAGCTCCATCGAGTGGGTTGTACTTCGCGCCCTGAAACCGCACCTGGTAGTCGTAGAATTGCTGTACGTCACCGAGGTACTTGAGCCGCGATTGATCGGTCGAGAGCCGGTCTTTGAGTACGTCGAAGACGGCCATACAGCGGTCATTTTCGGCGGGCCGCTCCTCAATATCATTGAGGTTCCGAGTGAGGCTGACTGGCCCATGCAGCTGCTCGTAGATCCGGGCGTACTCTGCGAGTCGGGAGCGTCGACTCGTAACAGTGGATTCAGCCAGCTCCCCGCGATCTCGCTGCGTCGAGAGGTACCGCTTGATCGCTTCGAGTGTCTTGTCGTTCCGAATCTCCCAATCGTAGCCGGAATTATCGTCGTAGTCCCTTGGAGTGTCGTCACCAAGACCGACTTCTTCGACGAAGAACTCCTTGACCGTCAGGTCATGATGCTCCTGAAGGGTGTAGGACAATCCCGAGAAGCCATGCTCGGCCAGCCACTCGTAGCTGGGACGACCGTGATCTGGGTCGTAGTCGGCTTCTCTCATCGCCGGTCGAATCTCACTGTAGTAGAAATCAACTAACTCGTCGAGCGACTTTCGAGACCACTGGTACTGAGATTCGCTCACGGGAACGGCCTCGCTGTGGTTTGGGGTGATTTGATATCCGCCATTCTGTTGGGGTAGCATTTATCTTACTACTATCTAATATTTTTGGTGAGTCAGGTGTCTATTACAGACATCACACTAAGTAATACATAACCCGTTAATCAAGCAAAACACGAATAAACTATATATTGCTATACCAAAAATCAGGCCTGTAGTTGTGAATGCCGGTGTTTTGCTGAACGAGATCGCCAGTTTTTCAGCTCGGAGATACCGCTACACGGACGAATCCCGATCGAGAACCCACGTAAAACGTGTCTGCGACCGACTCACCGACGATTACAACTAAAAATGGAGGTAGTGACTACTGATAGCTCTACTGAAGATCAAACCCGGTAGGAGGGAGCCACCCTACTCGAAGTCGTTCAATCGCCACCTCACGTACGCGATGAATTAGTTGCACAGTGATCCTCGGTTTCGACCGGAAGGGAACGTCCATTCCAACCTGTACGAGGAAATTGAGTTCTAACACATACAGAACCAGATATTTTTACCAATTAGCGCAACGTATTAACTCGGCCGATTACCTCATTCGTGAAGTACCGAAGGTCGAGTTACTGTCTGATTGCGGTGCAGCACCGGATCAGATCGCGCTCAACAAATAGGTGATTCTCATTAACGATAATCAATACTAGCTGTACGCTGCAGCCAACCTCGAGACAAGAAATTTTCTCTACACCCGGCTGTTTGACACGTATATAACCGCATTTTCTGAAATTTTTTCTCCGCGAACTCCACGAGAAACACGACGTTGACAACGCCATCTTTCTCAATGATGATACTAACTGTATCCAAACAGCACTCGACCGACATGGGCTCGATTTTAGATGCGAAAATTAATAGAATAGTACAATATTAAAAATATGTTGTAATTATGAAAATAAAAATTATTATTTTCAAGCCGTTGTAACCACGTCGAATCGAAAACAGCTGAAACGTGGTTACAGGTTTTTTATTACCGGGCACAACGCTACTAAATAGACACGATCTAACTCTCAAACCATAACAATTAGTTTAGAGCAGATACTTTGAAATAAGAATGACTTCCGAGCACTGTTGTAAAATGAGTCGTGTCCAGTCGGAATTTGCTATATCTCCCCCAGTGCGGGCGGGCGAAGATATTGATACGTATCTCGTTGACAAATGGATTGGTGGTGGCAGTAAAGAAGCGACAGGACTACGAACGCTTACAGAGTGGTTTAACAAACAAATCCTCAAAAAAGTATATCGTGAACACGGCCGATCTGATTCAACTGTCCGGATCGATTCAGATTACCGAGCATTACAGAACAAGGAGATTCCCGATCATGAACGAGAAGAACTGATTTTAGAACTCGCAGATGATGGCATCGACGGTAAGACAATTAAAAAACACTTCATTAGCAAAAGCACGCTATCCCGACATCTCAAGAATTGCTTAGATGCAAGCAAGGAAAGTTCGGACTCAGAGACAGAATGGGAAATTGACCGAATACGTGTGGCGGCAAACACCTACCGGTCCCATTTGGATTCGGCTCTACAATCGTTAGACAACAAAGAGGAGATCAGTGGTATTGCAGATTCAGAGCTGCAAGTACAGGCATACCTATCCTGTTCAAAATGCCCTAAACGAGTAACAGTTGAAACAGCGTATGAACAGGGGTATGTTTGTCCAGATCATCATAATTAATAAGAACGGTATTCGGCGACCATTTTAAGTAGCTTCTCCTCAAATTTAGTACAATGTGGGAAATTGAAATCTCAAATATAGCGGGTATCCGAAATGGTACTGTAACTTTCCAAGAAGGTGCGAATACTGTTCAAGCGTCTAATTGGCAGGGAAAAACATCGCTAATAATTGCTATAAAAACAATATTATTAGGATCAGCAACATCTGCTACGCTTACGAATGGAGCCGATAGCGGTTATATACGACTACAAACACCTCATAAAGAATATGATTGTCGGCTTGAGAGAACTGGTGGAGCCGTACAATTAGATGGAGAAACATACCTCGATAAAGAACGGCATCAGGTTGCCGCAGAATTGTACGCATTTCTTGATGAATCAAATACAGTTCGAACGGCCGTTCGTGAGGGTAACGATTTGACTCCCCATCTAATTGAACCGTTGAGACGTGAGGATATTGAGGGGCAGATCACCAAGTTGAAATCTAAACGCGAGACGGTTCAAACCGAGTTGAACCGTGCTGAGAAAGCTGCTGAAAAATTACCATCTAAAATAGAACAAATCAACAGTGTAGAGTCTAAACTATCCGAATTGCAAACAGAACTTGATAATCTTGAGGGAGATCCAAGCGATACCGGTGAGGAAGAAGAGCTACGGGAGGAACTCAAGCAGGCAAGGCGCAAGCGTGAACAAGTCAATCAGCGAATCAATAGGCTTGAAGGAAAAATAAATTCTCTCAAATCCCAAATCGAGGAAAAAGAAAAGAGATTATCATCTTTGTCCATTCCTTCAGAATCAAATCTTTCTGAAAATTTGAGTAAAAACCGCTCCAAACTTCGTGAAATAAATCAAGAAATAGAGACCTTGGAGGCACTATACAATGCTACAAATACAGTCTTGGATGGTGATCATCTTGATTTGCTCGCAGATATTGATCGACAGATCGATGATGACTATCTCTCCTGTTGGGTTTGTGGCACTGATACAACACGCGATACCGTCGAAAACCGTATGGAAGAGATCAGTGAAATGATTGCCGACCGTCGAGACCGTCATTCAGAACTACAAACAACCGTATCCGACCTCGAAGAAAGGAAGAACGATATCGATCAAAAGCGTCGTGAAAAAACGCAGCTCAAAGAAAATCTAGACAGACTCCGAACCGGCTTGACGGACTCCAAAGGTGAAATTTCTGCTGCCAAGAGCGAATTAGAAGAGCATACTGAGAATGTTGAAAACCTTGAGAATAAAATTGAGGAGACTGATGATCGACGGAAGTCGTTAGAAAAAGAAATTGCACAGAATGAGGCTGAACTTGGGAGCCTTCAGGATAAAAAAGATTCACTTGAAAAGCGTGCTGAAGAATGTGATAACCTCGAAAAAGAAGTCAACAAGATCTCTGATAGGATTGAGACGCTACGCTCACGTAGGCAAGATGTTATCGAGTCTGCACGTATTGCGTTCGATAGAGCACTTGAAGATGTCGTGACGAAATTTAACCCAAGTTTTGAAAAGGCGCGGTTAGAAAAGTATATTGACGAGTCAGGGCGGATTACACGTCTAGAACTAATCATTGTCAGAGATGGTCGAGAGATTTCCGTTGATGCACTTTCAGAGGGTGAAGTCGAGTTAATCGGCTTCATAACAGCATTGGCTGGTTATGAAGCGTTTGATGTTGCTGATCAGGTTCCATGTATACTTGTAGATGATCTCGGAGGTCTGGCCAGTGAACATATTCATACGCTCATGAAATATCTTGAGAAAAGAACAAATTACCTTGTCTCTACAGCTTATCCCGAAGCTGGTGAATTTAATGCAAATGTTATTTCTCCTGCTGATTGGGACGTTGTGTCAGATGATATCGAACAGCCAGCCTGACATTGGAAGCTCGTTTTGTCCCACCTATTTTGGGACACCACTATATCTGTCCCAAATGGTGAGTAAGGATCAACTGAGATCAAGTTACCAATATCGGTATTAATCGAGAATATAATTTAAGAACCGGATTAAATTTCTTGTCATTCCAAGCTTATTTATATACACACCGTAGATAGTGAATTAATGTCACAAAAAAATGTACTCCGTCGATCTCATCTGGGGATTCCAGGCAATGAGTCACAACTTATTGAGGAGGCTATAGGCAGTGATGCAGATGAACTATTTATTGATCTTGAAGATTCCTTAGCACCCAGCGAAAAATGTGATGCTCGCACCGAGCTAATCGAAACTATCGGCAAACATGATTGGAGCGAAAAGACGCTCACTTACCGAATAAACGGGACGGACACACGGTGGTGGCATAATGATATTATTGAGGTGATTGATGCTGTCGGAACGGCAATTGATTCGCTGATTGTGCCGAAAGTACAGTCTCCCTCAGATATAAAAACAGTAGCTACACTCCTGAAAACAGTCGAAACCAATCTGGGTTCTAGTGTTGGATCAGTTGAAATTAGCGCACAGATCGAGACTGCTGCTGGAATGGATGTTATTTCTGAAGTCGCAGATGCCAGTAGTCGGCTTAATGCATTAATATTTGGCCCAGCGGACTACGCCACTTCAATTGGTGCATCACATAGTGTCGATGAATATCCGGGTCATTATTGGCATTACCCGTTATCACGCGTATCCCAAGCGGCTGCAAGTGCTGGACTTCTTGCAATTGGTGGACCTCACACTGAACCTTACGACTCACAGGGATTTCAACAAGCATGTCGTACTGAAGCTGCGCTCGGATACGATGGAAAGATTGTGGTTCATCCTGAACAGATTGCTACCGTTAATCGGGTATTTTCGCCAACAGAGGAGGAGGCTGCACGAGCCCAACAGATTGTAGAAACATTCGAGTCAACCCCCTCAGAGGAAGTTGCCGCTATTGATGGGAAGATCATCGATCAGGAGATGTATGAGATGGCAAAACGTATTCGGTCAAAAGCTGAGAGATCCGGTTTATATTGATTTCAACTGGTTGACTGTTCTATTTTCACAAATACTTTTACTAACACCAATTAACTTGTCTGGAAGGTGGTTTCAAGCATCAATGATAACGATTTGGCTGGGGGGCTATTGATAATCCAAATTCAGTTCTTCAGTACGACACTAATTCACAATCATATTGATGCTGCTCAAAACGTTCTCGTTTTACATAGTAGAACGTCTTCTGGTCGATTCACCTTCACATAATAATTATACCTCTTGATCCGCAATCGTAGCGTATGAAATTCGAAGCTAACCGTCCTGTAAAGACTAGTCAAAAAACGTTCGAGATAATAGAACACCTTAGCCGGCTTGATCGGGTTCGGATATCTGAAATCGCTGAGCAACTTGACATTAGCAAGGGTATAGTTCATAACCACGTCAGTACGCTTCGTGAACTCGGTTATGTGCGGAAAATCGGCGAAGAGTACCAATTGACGCCAAAGATGGTTAATATCGGTTTTCAATCTCGGTCAAACTCTCGACTATTTAATGCTGCTCATGTCCCGCTAACTGATGCCGCTGATAGTCTCGATACCGGTCTTATTCTCAGCGAACAAGCGGTAACGGACTCTATTGTAATTGATGCCCAACAGCTGCCGGATGGGATTGATCTTACAATTGGCACGACATTACCGTTTGAGAATTCACTAACAGGCCTCGTCATAGCATCAATCGAGTCGCAGAAGCTACCAGATAATACCCCACCCGCGTACGATCTTGCTGAAATCAAAAAAACGATCTCTGAACAGGGCTATGCTCTTGGCCCAATCATGCCGTCGATATCAACCAGATCCATTGTTGTCCCAATAGTTGACGATGAAGACTTTTGCCATGGTTGCGTCGGTGTATTGTTCCCAATCGATGTTAGTGATCAACAGCGAGAACAGATTATCGAAGCTACAGTTCAATTAAGAACACGGATCGAAAATCGACTCGATTCGGGTTGGCGTTCAACCCGCTCATTTGCAACAGAGAAGCATTCTTGGATATCTTTAGGGGGCAAATAAGCCACTCCAAAAATTTTAAATGCCGTGGTCGAAACGCTCTAATCGCCCGAAGTATGAACGATAACTCTCGTTCTATAGTCTTATTCACTGGTATATCCCACGCAATCGTACACACATACGAACTATCGATTCCGATTTTAGTTGCTATTTGGCTTGCCGAATTTCCGGTTACTACTGCAACCCTCGGCATCGTCGTATCGATCGGCTACGGGTTGTTTGGAGTCGGAGCCCTCCCTGGTGGTGTTCTCGCTGATCGTCTTGGATCACGACGATTGATTATGGGATGTTTGGCTGGGATGGGCTTATCTTTCTTCCTATTAAGTTTTGCACAGGGGGTAATCACGATTGCGATCGCGCTGGCCGCATGGGGGATTGCAGCAAGTGTTTACCATCCCTCCGGACTCTCGCTTCTTTCGAAGGGGATAGACAATCGTGGATCGGCATTCGCTTATCATGGTATGGCAGGCAATATTGGCATTGCCCTCGGCCCACTGCTTACAGCACTGTTGTTGCTCACCTTTGATTGGCGAATCGTCACCAGATTGCTAGTGTTTCCGACTATCTTAGCAATTGTCTACGCGCTGACTACTGAATTCAATGAGGCCGCAGCTGTCACTGCTTCGGACGACACTGCCAAAGATGATCAGTCAAAGGAAGACGCGCCGATGTCGCTATCGGTGTTCCTCACCGACAGCCGATCGCTCTTTACAATTGGCTTTACTCTCGCAATGGCGATAGTTATGATGAATGGACTATTCTACAGAGGAATGCTCACTTTTCTCCCGGATGTGCTCGATCAATTCCTTCCCCCTGTGTCGAATTATATCCAGTTGTTCGAGCCTGGAACCCCGCTTGCAGAGGAGTTTACCCTTTCATCTTATGTTTATGTGGGGCTGCTGATGGTCGGAATTAGCGGACAGTATGCCGGAGGTAAGGTTTCTGATCGAATCTCTCCGACGACGGGACTAGTTGCGGTGTTTGCAAGCCTGGTGATTGTCTCGATCAGTTTTGTCCCCGCTGCACGAGTGGGACTCCTTCCGTTGATAACAGTTTGCGCTCTTCTTGGGTTCTTTTTATTTGCATTACAGCCACTCTACCAAGCGACCATCGCCAATCACAGCCCTCCCGACGATCGTGGCCTTTCCTACGGATACACCTATCTCATATCATTTGGTATCGGTGCCTCAGGTGCTGCTCTCTCTGGATATCTACTTACCACAATCGGCGTGGATGGAACGTTTCTATCCCTCGCATTATTCCCTGGAGTAGGAGTATTAGTAGCATACACTCTCAAAAATAAGTATACATAATCAAATAAAAAACCTTTAATTATCACTGACTAAATACAGAACTGTGGAGTAGTAACAGAAACGTAAAATAATAACACTTAGAGACAATGATTGATCAATCGCACGTCGGACGACCTCCGACAAGAGCACAGCACGGACTGATTACAACCCCTCATAATATAGCGAGTAGCACAGGCATTGATATACTTCGAGAGGGTGGCTCGGCTGTTGACGCTGCTATCGCAGCAAATGCGACACTGTGTGTCGCATATCCACATATGGCTGGGCTTGGGGGTGATGGCTTCTGGCTGATAGCCGATGATGGGGATGTACAGGGGATCAATGCGAGTGGCCCTGCTGCTGAATCAGCGACGATAGACTATTATGAGTCACGAGGACACAGTGAGATCCCTGATCGGGGAGATGCCTCTGCTCTTACTGTTCCGGGAGCTGTTGACGGCTGGCGACTTGCTCACGAGCAGTATGGGAAAATAGCGTGGAGTCGGTTGTTCGAAGATGCCATTGCTCACGCTCGGGAAGGTATCCCAGTGACCGCAAATCTAAGTCGCTGGATCGCTCTTGATGCTGATATTTTATCCGAGGATCCACAAGCTAGTAAGACATATCTCGACGATGGGGACGTGCCTGAACCAGGCTCCGTTCTTCCACAGCCACATCTCGCTGAGTCCTTCGAAGCTATCGCTCAGCTGGGCCCACGAGACGGATTTTATGAAGGAGAGATCGCTGAGGAAATCTGCAAAGGTCTTGATAACGTCTCTCCCTTATCCGAGTCTGATTTTACAAATTATAGTGCGGAGTGGGTAGATCCGATCAGCGTTGATTACCGGTCATATACTGCGTACTCGCTTCCGCCAAACACACAGGGAGTAGCTGCACTCCAAATTCTCGGGCTATTAGATGGGCTTGATGTCGCATCTTTGGGCGACAGCACTGCCGACTACTATCATCATATGGCCGAAGCAGTGAAAATAGCGTTTGCTGACCGAGATGCGTGGGTGACAGATCCCAATTACACCGACGTACCAATTGATTCCTTGTTGTCGGATTCGTATCTCAAACAACGTCGCGGGTTGATTAATTCAAGTAAGTCTCTCCCACCGTCACCGAAAGCTGGAATGGCTCCGGAGGGCACCACTGCGAAATCTAACGATGCCGGCGGGGATACGTGTTATTTGTCTGTTGTAGATAACGATGGATTGGCAGTCTCTATGATTCAATCGATCTATTATGACTTCGGTAGTGGAATAGTCGCGGGCGACACGGGTATAATTCCACAGAACAGAGGGTCTTTCTTTTCGATGGATTCTAGTCATATCAATAGTCTTGAACCGGGCAAACGGACGTTCCATACGCTGATCCCGTCTTTATTGACACGTAACGGAGAGCCGTGGCTTG
>P_A23_Liq_1_FmtDRAFT_1000053_pt1 | contig 19485 bp, 21 predicted proteins | sample PonA231FremontCA_FD_10235 | JGI IMG/M metagenome (IMG submission 10235) | reverse complement strand
GGTGTGCCCGGCGAGGTCGACGCCGACGCCGGGCAGGTCGTCTCCGAACTGGCGGGCCGGGTCGGCGGCGGCGGCGGCGGTCCCCCGGACTTCGCACAGGGTGGCGGCCCGGACGTGTCGGCACTCGACGACGCGCTCGATGACGCCCCGGACGTGTTGGCGCAGGTGCTCGACGCGGAACCGTGACCGACCGGACGACGCGCCAACGGCTGGCCGACCAACTCCGCCGCGAGCCGGCGACGGCCGGACAGTTGGCGGCCGCGTTGGACCTGCCGGAGTCGACGATCTTCGACCACCTCGACCACGTCGCCGCCTCCGTCGGCGGCGACGAGCAGTTCCTCGTCGCGCCGCCGACCTGCCGGGACTGTGGGTTCGACCGGTTCGACGACCCGGTGAACGACCCTTCGCAGTGTCCGGACTGTCGGAGCCGGAACCTCGCGCCCGCACGGTTCCAGATCGACTAACCTGCCGGCGGCTCTTTTCGCCCGAGCGTCACCCGCTCCGAGCGTGCAACTCGACGTCTCACTCGCCGAGCGCGTGCTCGACTGTCTGGACGGCACGGCGACACCGGAGAACGTGTGGACGCATCGGGGGTACGACGTAGTCCGTGAACACGCTGCCCTTCTTGATCGCGGGCTCACCCAGGACGCGCTCGCGGCGTCACTCGCCGGTGAGACGGACCCCGTCGGCGGGTTCGACGGGATCGAGCGCCGACGCGAGACCGCCGACCGGCTCGTCTCCCACGTCCGTACCCACCGGGCGACGTGGGCCGACGAGATCGAGACGGCACTCCGGCGACTCGTGCCGACCGCCTCACTCGACGACCTGACCGTCTACTTCGGTGTCGGCTACACCACCGGCGTCGGCACGAGTGCGGGCGCGTACGTCGATCTGGCCGACCCGACGTTCGCCGACCACCCGGCCGAACTGCTGTCGACCGCGATCCACGAGTGTACACACGCCGTCCACGACCGACGCGACGGGATCTTCGATGGGTTGGACCCGACCGACCCCCGCTCCGTCTGGCAGACGATGTTCCAGACGGAGGCACTCGCGACGTACGCCCCCCTCTCGATCCGACGGGAACACGACCGGCTGCCGGACGACCGAGACACCCCGACGACAGCCACCGACCCACCGACGCGTGCCGACTACCGAGTCCTCGACAGTGATCGGATGGCCGAACTCGTCGCGGAGTACGACGAGATCCGTGGCCGTCTCGACGGGGCTGTCGACCGCGAGCAGCTCCTCTCGTGGGTGTTCGACGAGCCACGCGTCCCCTACCGGGTCGGCTGTGCGGTGGTGCGGGCCGTCGAGAGACGCGACGGCCTCCCAGGTGTCCGGGAGGCGTTCCGGACCGACCCGGCGGCGTCCTCCGAGCGGTACGACTGGACACTCGACCAGTACCGAGCGTGAGACAGAACGGCCCGCCGCCTCAGGGCCAGTCGTCGCGGTCGTCGTCCTCGAAGGGGTCGGCCTCCTCGCCGCCCACCGCCTGCTCCCAGCCGGCGGCCTCTGCGGCCGTCTCGACATCGACGTACTCCCAGTCGACACCCTCGGCGACCTCGTGGTCGTCCTCGGTGGTGCCGACGAACACGTGTCGATCCGTGTCGAACTGTTTGCCGACGTTGTCGAGCGACTCCGAGACCCCTCGCGGGCCCGAGAAGAAGTCCTGCCGAATCCGGTGTTTCCGCGTGAAGTTGGTGACGACGTAGGTCGGCTTCTCCGACACCACGCCGACGTACTCCGTCCACTGCCGTGCGTCGTTGAACACCGCGTTCGGGTCGGCCAGCGACTTCAGCGCGTCCAACGCGAACGCGAGTGTCATGTCCGTAGAGCCTCCACCGTCCATGGACTCACTCGGCGAGAGACGCCGAAAACGGTGTCGGTGTCGGCGCTCGCCGCCACCACCCCGTCTCAGGCTTGTGCCTGCGGCGCACCACCCCGTGCCACCGGCTCCACGCGCCCCACCTGGAGGTAGCCGGCCGCCGTGACGACGACCTCATCCGGCTCCAACCCGGCGACCGTCCGGCGCTCGCCGCCCGCCAGCGCCCGCAGCCCGCGACGCGCCGCCGCCGACAGCTGGTCCACGTGTCGCACTGCCGTTGCCTCGCCTGCCTCCGCGACCTGCTCTGCCGTCAACCGTGACCCACTGTTTGGCATGTGTCGACTTACCAAGAGTACGTACTTCAGTGTTGTCCCTGGAGTGACAGTCGGCTCACACGCCAGTGGGGACAGTGACACGAAGAGTAGACAGCGTGAGGTCTCGCCGGGCCGGCCGGTGTGACTCTCGGCGGGTCACCCCGACGCCGTGGGGGCGACCGAGTCGGAGCCGATCAGTTCTCGACGGGTTGTTCGGTCTTGACGTCTTCGGCGGAGAACTCCTCGCGGAGCAACGCCTCCTTCTGGCCGCGGACGTCGACCTGCTCGCGCATCAACTGTTTGTAGCCGGACTGCGGGGCGAGGTCGCCGATCAAGACGCCGCCGACGATCTGGCCGTCTTTGATCGCGAGCCGCCGCCACTCCGTCTCGGAGTACTTCCGTTCGACGTGGTCGTCACCCAGCGTCGGGTGGCCAAACGAGAGGAACGGGAAGTCGAAGTGGGTGATCGAGTAGGAGGTGACCCACTCGAACTGCTCGGTCCCGTGGTCCAACATGTTCTTGGCCGCGATGGATCCCTGTTCTTTCGCGGAGCCCCACGCGCCGTTCTGGGCCCGCTCGCCGAGGATCACGTCGTGGAACTGGGTGATGTCGCCGGCCGCGAACACGTCCGGGTGGGAGGTCTGCATGTACTCGTCCGTGACGATCCCGCCGTCGATCTCCAGGTCGAGCGTCTCCAGGAGTTCCGTGTTGCGGTCGAGTCCGATCGCGACGCCCGCGAAGTCACACTCGTAGCGGTCCCCGTTCGGGTCGACCGCGGCGGTGACGTGGCCCGCGTCGTCCGTCTCGAAGTGGTCGACTCCGGAGTCGAACACCGGCTCGACACCCTTCTCCCGCATGGCGTCGTGCATGATCGCTGCACCCTCCTCGGAGAGTGCGTACCGCCACCAGGAGTTCCCCCGCATGAGGTACTTCCCCTCCACGTCCTGTGCGCCACACACCGCCGCGAGGTCGATCCCCAGTAGCCCGGCACCCACGATGACCCCCTTCTCCGCCTCGCTGGCGGACTCGTTGATCGCGCGGGCGTCCTGGAACGTCCAGAAGTGGTGGACCCCGTCAGCGTCGGAGTTGTCGACCGGGAGCTGCCGCGGTGTCCCCCCGACGGCCAACAACAGCTTGTCGAACTCGTACACCTCACCGCCGTGGGTCTCGACCTCGTGGTCGTCCGGCCGCACGTCCGTGACGTAGGTGTTCAACTGGAGGTCGATGTCGCGGTCGGCGTACCAGTCCTCCTCGTGGATCGAGATCGGGGCCTCCGGCAGCTTCCCCTTCGCGTACTCCTTGATCAGAATCCGGTTGTACAGCGCCTCGCCCTCGTCGGTGAGCACCGTGATGTCGGCGTCCGTCGCCTCTTCGCGGAGCGTCTCGGCGGCGGAGCTCCCCGCAATTCCGTCACCGACGATCACGAACGACTGACTCATGAACGCGCGTTCGTGGGCGGGGGTAAAGTGGGTTGTTGTTCGGACAATGCTGCGACAACGTCTCTCACACCCTCGTTCGTGAGACCCTGTCGACCCCGTCGTGTCCCGCCGCCGAGACCGCTGTGGCCGGATTCACCCGCGCCCGTCGACGCGGGAGGAGCGATAACAGACGGTTGAAGTTCGTCCGGCACCGACCGGTGGGCGTGAAACTCCGACAGAACGTCCGCCACTGGGCCGCGAAGCGAGCACTGACCACGCCCGTACTCGGCGGTGTCGTGAACGACAGGCTCGTCGACCTCCACACGCGGATCTTTCTGGAGAAGGCGTCCGAGCCACGCCGCCAGGAGCGTCGCGACCACCTCGACGAGTTCTTCGACGCGACGATGGACACGTACGTCGCGGCGTTGGAGGCGGGGTTCCCGGAGGCGGAGGCCCGCGAGATCACCCACCTGCAGGCCAACTTCGACTTCTTCGAGCACGGCTGGGCCGAGATGATGGAGATCCCCGCGGCGGAGTTGGACGACCACTTCCGTCGGTACGAGTCGTTCTTCCACGAGTACGGGATCACGATCGACGACCCGCTCGGTGAGTTCCGTCCCCCGTCCGGCGTTGCGGACGCCCCGGCGACACCCGACGCACTCGACGACGGCGTGTTCGAGAACGCCGTCGCCGGGTTCGCCGACGACGTGTACGTGGAGGACGACGACGGTGACCTCCACCAGGGGAGCACCGCCGAACCCGACGGCGTGGACGTGTCGCGTGCTCCCGGTGTCTCCGCCGACGCGACCGACGACGCGAGTGCCGACTGACCGGCTGTCGTCCCCTCGGCACGGGCCCACGTGTCGACAGAAGAGCTATACCCCCCGGCACCGCCGAGAGAGTCGTGCCCGGTGATCGTGTCACCCACGACGAACGACGAGGCGTCTCGTTGCGGACGGCCGAGCCGGACGACGCACCGTTTCTCCAGCAGTCGCACACACGCCCCGCGATCAGGGTCCCACTCGGGAGCCAGGTCCGTACGGTTCACGAGCTCGGAGACCGCATCGAGGCCGACGAGCGGTTCGTAGTCTGTGTCGACGACACGGGAACACCACCGCCCGACCCGGACGACGCGACCAGGGTCGGGGCTGTCACCGTCGCCGACGCAGACTGGCGACGGCCGGAGTTGGGGTACTGGCTCGTTCCGGAACACCACGGCGAGGGGGTCGGGGAGACGGCAGTGGGGCTGCTCGTCGACTACGTCTTCCGGACGTACGACCACCCGGCAGTCGGCGCGGCCGCGTACGCGTTCAACGACGCCTCACGCGGGCTACTGGAGTCGCTCGGGTTCGAACGAGAGGGGACGACGAGGCGCGACCGGTTCGTCGACGGGGAGTACGTCGACACGGTGCAGTACGGACTGCTCCGCGAGCACTGGTGGGCCGACCACCCACCGTCGTGGCGCGAGACGTGATCGCCACCCGAACTGTGACACCGTACCACAGTTCAGTTTCAGAGACACAGAGCGCAGCTTATTACTGCGACGGCGTCACTGGACGTGTGTGCCCAGTGAACGTAGTCGTCGTCGATTTCTCGCAGGCGCATCGACAGCAGCAGTCACGGCGGTCGCCGGCTGCTCGGGGATTCTAGAGTCGGCCGTGTCGAGCATCTTCGAGGATGTCAACGTCGTCAACGCCACACAACAGACGATCACCGGGTCGATCACTGTCACCGATCCGGACGACGAGACCGTGCTCGAGGAGACGTTCGAGCTCCGCCCCGACGAGACCACCGAGACCGTCACCACAGAGACGGGGACGGATACGGGTGCCTCGGCGGTGCGGTACGGAGAGGTGTTCACCACGACGGGAGAGTACACGCTCGTGGTCACGCTCGACGAGGAGTCTGCTATCGACGGTGTCACCGAGGGCGAGCGGACGGTCGAAGTGCCCGACACGGAGAACACGAACGTCATCGTCACGCTCGGGACCACCGAGGAGACGGACGGGTCGATCAACGTCGACGTGCTCGACACCAGCGAGGACACCGACACGGGGACGGCGTAACCGGGCGGCGCTGGGCGTGTGAGAACCTGTCCGCGATCACGACTGCCGCGTTCCGGCGAGATCTGCGACTGGCCGACTCCGAGAGGCGTGAGTCGTCACGCGCGGGCTGTAGTGGAGGATCGGGTCCCCCGCGGGCGTCTCGAACTCGTTGGCCGCGAACAGATCGTTGCGGTAGAACTCTGCGGTCGCGTCGTACAACGGCCACCGCTCGTGCGAGACGGTCGCGTACCGGAGGTCGCCGTCGCTCGTCTCCGCGAAGTACCGCACCCGATCGGTGAGGAACGCGTCGAGTGATCCCCGTTCGGCGGTGTACGACTCACCGACCGGGCCGTACTCTGCGGCGAACCCCGCGGCCCGTGCGCCGGGGTGCCGGCGACGCGAACTGAACCGGACGCCGTCGTCGGTCTCTCGGAAGTCGACGGACGCGAAGTAGTACGGTAACGAGTGGAGCAGCCGCGCGCCGGCGACACCGGCGACCCCGTCGGCGTCGAGACTGTAGAAGTAGACACCGGCGTCTCGGTCGGTCGGGCCGGCGTCGTCCGTCGTGGTGTCGGTGCCGTCGCCCGCGACACCCGCGGCGGCGGCGTCCGACAGCCGGACGTACGTCCGGAGGTTCAGCTCCGGCAACGGCACACCGACACCTTCGGGGAGCCACTCCGGGCGCACGTCGACGTTGGTGAACGGCACGACAGAGAGGTAGGCGTCGCCGTCGTACGTGTCTGGCTCCAACCCGTCCGGCAGTGTGCGCGCGACGACCGCCGGGTCGACGGGCCAACTCGCGAACAACACGTGTTCCCAGCCCATGTGGAGCGACAGCATCGTCGTCACTCGGGGACGGAACGGCTAAACCCCCGCGGAGTTGCCACGAGAGCCGACAGTCGCTACCGCTTCCCGAGCGCCTCCTCGAACACCCGTTCGGCGCGGTCCCACCCGTAGTTGCGGTCGACGATGGGGTGTTCGTAGTCGGGAGCCAACTCCGCGCGCTCCTCGCGCGAGAGCGTCGGCCAGTCGACGATCTTTCGCGGGGAGACGCCGTCGAGTTCCGGGACGTACTTCGTGACGTAGTCACCGCCGTCGTCGTACTTCCCCATCTGCGAGACGGGGTCGAAGATCCGCACGTCCACGGAGTCCGTCCCCGTGGAGGCGATCCACTGCCAGGAGCCGTAGTTCGAGGCGGGATCGTGGTCGACCAGCTTCCGACGGAAGTAGTCGGCACCCAGCCGCCAGTCGATCAGCAGGTGTTTGGTCAACAGGGAGGCGACCAACTGCCGCGGACGGTTGTGGATGTACCCCTCCTCCTCCAACTGTCGCATCCCGGCGTCGACGAACGGGTAGCCCGTCTCGCCGGCGGTCCACGCCTCGAAGTCCGCCTTCGCGTTCGGCCCGGTCCGCCACTCGATCTCGTTGGGGATCGACTTGTAGTTCGTCCGGTCGAGATCCGGCTGGTAGTAGAGGAGGTGGTACATGTGTTCCCGCCACGACAGCTCGTAGCGGTACTTGTCGACGTTGCTCCGCTCGCTCCCGTGGACGGCGTCGTACGTGTCGGAGGCGTCCGCCCACAGCTCTCGGACGCCGATCGCGCCCGCAGAGAGGTACGGCGACATCCGCGAGACGCTCGTCGTCGGGTTCTCGACGGCCGCGGGCATGTCGTCCCGGTTGTCGTTGTAGGTGTAGATGCCCCGATCGAGGAAGTCGTCGAACCGTTCGCGAGCGGCCTCGTACCCCGCGTCCGGGAGGTCGATGTCCGCCTCGACACTCGGGACGCTCGTCTCGTCGTCCAACGGCGCGAACGCGTCCGTCTCCGGGTCGAACGGGGACGGAATGGCCTGTCGTTCCCAGTCGGAGTGGAACGAGCCGTGGGTCGGGTAGCGGTTGTCGAGCCGTTCGGGTGACACCAACACCAGGTCCGTCCGGGAGTCGTAGTCGATGTCGGCCGCGGTCAGCGCGTCCCGGACCGCCTCGGCCCGGTCGCGTCGCTCTCGTCGGTAGTGGTCGTTCCAGACGACGCGGTCGGCACCGACCCCCTCGGCGACGGTCGGCAACACCTCGCTGGGGTCGCCCGACCGGACGATCAGATCGCTCCCGAGCGACCGGTAGCGGCGTTTCAGTTCGCGGACACAGTCCAAGAAGAACGCGCGTTGGCGGCGTCCGACGTCGGCGAGGATCTCGCTGTCGACGACGAACACCGGGACGACCGTCCCGTCGCGGGAGGCGATACTCAACCCCTTGTTGTCCGGAATCCGGAGGTCGCGGCGGTGCCAGAATACTTGCACACCACTTCCAAGGACGGAAGCCTGTTCACCGCTTCGGTCCCCGACCGACTGGCCTCCCGAAGACGCTCGTCCACCAGCCGCGCCCGCGGGGTTCAAGCCACACCCGGCCGTACGACGGTCGATGTCGGGCAACGCCGACCTCGGCGCGTTCGGGGACGACGACGAGGACGCACCGCCGGACGACCGCGTCTGTACGGTCGCGACACAGACGGAGACGTACGACCGGTGTCGCGAGGGCTTCTACCCGTGTCCGCGGTCGTACCCGCGGAGCAAGAAGCCGTTCGACTGGATGGCGTTCTACCGCACCACCCCCACCTCCGCGATCACACACCTCGCACCCGTCGAGGCCCGGACGACACAGTCCGCCGCCGACACCCCTGCCAACGACGGCGAGACGGACGCGACGACCGAGGGGCCGGTGTTGTCCGAGACGGACTGGGCGGAGTTGATCGAGCCGTTCTCCGACGAGCGCCGGGTGACGGTGTTCCACCTCGGCGACCTCCAACCGCTCTCGGACCCCGTCGTCAACGACGGCAACGGTGTCCGTGGGGCGTGGTACACGACCGTCGCGGAGCTCCGGGCGGCGGACACGTTGTCCGCGTTGGCGGCCGACGCGACACAGACGCCGTAGGACGCGTCACCGTGAGGTGGGTGGCGGACACGACAGAAGACTTACGCCGAGTCTCGGAGAGGCTCCGACCGATGTCACGGCCCCGTACCGCGCTCGCCCTCCTCGCGTTGCTGGTGTTGGCCGGCTGCTCGGCCCCGGGGAGCGTTAGCTTCGACCGTGCCGACGACGTCCAGTTAGCCGATCACGCCACTCGCGACCTCCCACCGACCGACGCACCGGAGATCGGCGAGCCGCTCCACGCAGCCGTCGAGAACGACTCCGGGACGGTGACCGACGCGCGGCGCGTCCCGTTCGACACGAGCGTGCCAGTCACGCACGACGGCACGGTGTACGAACTGAACGACACCGTCGTGGACGAACGGACGGTTCCGCGCTTCGACGTCATCGTCGACTACAACCCATCGGAGCTCCCCGCCGAGACGGTCGCGTTCGAGAACCTGTCGGCCCGCGACCGCGAGGCACTGTCGGGGCTCCTCACGCCGGGTGACAGGGAGTACGACGAGGGGCCGGACGTGCAGCGAACTGCTGTCTACGAGTCCCCGTCGGCGTCGACACTCGCCGGCACCGAGACGGCCGTCAGCTACCGCGGGGAGACGTACCTGGTCGAGGCCCGGCGCGACGGGTCGGCGACGTTGCGCGACTACCGGTACACGGCGACACGGATTGCCTCCGTCGAGGCGTACGGCGCAGCGTTGCGCGAGTCACACGAGTTCGTCCTCGACGACGTGCCGACGGACCAGCAGTCGATCCTCCGAGCGGCGCGCAACGGGACGTACTATGCCGAGGGAGGCGACGACGAACCGTTCGCGGCCGTCGTCGAACGGTTCCGCGCCCACGAGGCCGTCACCGAAGACGACTACGCAGGCGAGTGGATCGTCCGGTGGCGCGGAGAGACGTACTGGGCGAGCCTGCGGTACCCCGACTACTCCGAAGAGCCGACGGCCCGGTGACCGCCACGTCGCCTCTGGCCGACTACACGACGACCTCTTGACGCTCGCGCACGAACTGCCGGTATGTCGAACTGGACTGCAGACGACGTGCCACGGCTCGACGACACAGTGGTCGTAGTGACAGGTGCGAACAGTGGGCTCGGCTTCGAGGCGACGGAGACGTTCGCTCGGAAGGGTGCGACGGTCGTGATGGCCTGTCGGAGCACGGACCGCGCCGAAGACGCCGCGACCGAGATTCGCGGAGCGGCGGGCAGTGACGGGCTCGACGGCACACTCGACGTGCGAGAGTGTGATCTGGCGGATCTCGACTCCGTCGCCTCGTTCGCCGAGTCGACGCGGGAGGCGTACCCCGAGATCGACGTGCTCTGCAACAACGCCGGCCTGATGGCGATCCCCCGCCGGGAGACACAGGAGGGCTTCGAGATGCAGTTGGGTGTGAACCACATGGGCCACTTCGCGCTGACCGGCCGGCTCCTGCCGGCGCTGGTCGCTGCCGGGAGCCGGTCGGACCCCGCACGGGTCGTCACACAGTCGTCGGGTGCCCACGAGACCGGGGAGATGGACTTCGACGACCTCTACTGGGAGGAGTCGTACTCGAAGTGGGCCGCCTACGGCCGGAGCAAGCTGTCGAATCTCCTGTTCGCGTACGAACTCGACCGGCGACTCGACGACCACGGGCTCCCCGTCGAGAGTGTCGCCTGCCACCCGGGGTACGCCGCGACCAACCTCCAGCTCCGGACGGGCTCCGAGAGCGGGCTCCCGTTGGCCGAGTACGGGATGCAGCTCATGAACAAGCTGGTTGGCCAGAGTGCCGCACAGGGCGCGTTGCCGATGTTGTACGCGGCTGTCGAGGACATCGCGGGTGGTGACTACGTCGGCCCGGACGGGCTCGGGAACATGCGTGGCTACCCCAGTGTCCAACGCTCGAACGACGCCTCCTACGACGAGGCGGACGCCGAGCAGTTGTGGGAGCGGTCGGTCACAGACACCGGGGTGGAGTTCCCCTTCGAACTGGCGACGCCGCCGACGCCGTAACCGTCGGTCGGCTCGTCGCCTCACTCCCCGCGCGGGTCGAGAATCCGTTGGAGCGCGTCGGCGAACACCGTCACCGCGGCAGTCGTCCCCAGCAGTGCGAGCGCGGGGAAGACGACCCGCCACCAGTACAACGGGAACGCGGCGAGTTCGGCACCGATCGTCTCTCCCCACGACTGGTAGCCCGGTGGCATCGACAACACCGGGGAAGCGGGCGCGCCGAACTGGAGGAACGCGAGCGTCGCCTCGACGGTGACGAAGATCGGGACCCGGGCCAGCGACGCCGAGACGGCCCCACGGGCGACGTTCGGCAGGAGGTGCCGCCGGATCACGCTCGCCGGCGGCGCACCGGCCAGTTCGGCGCTCCTGACGTAGTCTTTCGACACCTCCGAGAGCGCACGCTCGCGGACGACACCCGCGACGGTCCCCCACGAGAACAGTCCGAAACAGACCACCAGGACGACCGGCGTCCCGTTGCCGGCGAGCCACCGCCACGCGAGAAACACGAGCAGTGCAGGGACGGCTTTCACCGTCTCTGCGACACCGGAGATCACGCGGTCGACGGTGCCGCCGGCGTACGCCGCCACCACGCCCGCCGCCGTCCCCAACGGTGCCGCGAGCGCGACGCCCGTGACGGTGACCTTCACGAACGCCCGCGCACCGTCCACGAGCGACCGGCTCGTTCCCACGCCGCGTTCGGTCGTCCCGAGGGGGTACTGGAACGTCCCACGACACTGGCCGTCGACCACCTCGCCGACACAGCCCGCCAAGTCCGCGTTCGAGACGGTCAGGAACACCGGCGGCTGGTTCCGGGCGACGATGTCCACTCCGGGCTCCGGGAGGAGCACCGGCCCGACCGTCCCCGCGAGGAGAACTGCCGCCGTCACCACCCCGCCGGCGAGCCCGACCGGGTACCGCCGGAGCCGCGACACCAGCCGCCACGTCCCCCGTGGGTCGCGCACGACTGGCGCGGCGACGACGACCGCGACCGGCCACCCGGTCGCCAGCCACAGCCAGTCCAACGCTGTCGGTCTGTAACCGAACAACGCTGTCTGTGGCGGTGTCGCGAGGTAGTAGTACCCCGCCGCCACGGCGACGCAGACGACACCGACCGCCGCGACAACCGTCCCCGCTCCGACCACGCCGCCGTCGTACTCGTCGAACTCCAACCGTGTCCCGACAGGGTCCGCCATCTCTCTGGGAACGCGGCTGGGGACAGTATGAACGTGGCGAAAGCTGTAACCGCGCTTTGAGCAATGTTGACGTACCCGGCGACCACAGCCAGTGTCGTGGAGCCGCGTCTCCCCGTCCGTCCGGTCGCCCGGCGACTAGGGTGGGCTGTCGCCGTCGTCTGGCTGGTGTTGACCGCCTGTTTCGCCCTGTTGTGGGTGATTCCCGACACGCGGTTCGTCGGTTTCAGGGAGGTGGAGATGGGGCTGGCGGCCACCGACCGGATCGGCGGCGGCCCGGTGTCGGCGTACGTCGACTGGCTGAGCGCGCTCGTCACCGTCCAGTGGGGGGCGTCGACGTACTTCGACGCGTCCGTACGGAGCCTGTACGTCCGACGACTGCCGATCACCGCCGTCTACGTCGTCCCGGCGGCGGTCGTCGCGGTGGTCGTCGGCACACTGCTGTCGACGTACGCGGCGACGAACCGTGACGGGCGACTGTCCCGACTGCTCGCCGCCACCGGCGTCGTCGGACTCACCGTCCCGGCGTTCCTCCTCGCGACTGCCGTGTTCACCTACATGACGCGGACGCTGGGCTGGGTCCGGATCTACGACCCCGAGTTGGGGCTGTGGCACACCCAGAACCTCCTCCGCCTCCAGGTGCCGGGGGTGATCGTGGCGTTGGGACTGATCGGCGTGCAGGTTCGGCACGTCCGCAGCGAGACGGTCGAACACCTCCAACGCCCGTTCGTCAAGACCGCCCGTGCGAAGGGCGCTGGCCGGTGGCGGGTCGCGACTCACGTGTTCCGCAACGCGTGGCCGTCGGTGGCGTCACTCGTCGTCGGCGAGTCGTTGGGCGTGTTGTTGCTGGCGACGGTCGTCGTCGAGACCCAACTGAACGTCCCTGGCGTCGGCGTGGTGGTGTTCTCGGGGTTCGCGTCGGGCGACCCGATGGTGAGTGCGGTCGCGCTCGTCGGCACGGTCGTCGCCGGCGTCACCGGGACGCTCGTCGTCTCGTTGTTGCGGTCGGTGTTCGACCCGCGGGTCGACCGGTGAGAGTGGTCGCCCGGCCGCCGAAGAGAGGCGTCGGGGAGACTGCCGTTACTGTCGGCCCGTCCACTCCAGTACGGTCGCACTCCAGGTGTACCCTGTCCCGGCGGCGAGGAACAACACCACGTCACCCGACTCGATCAGTCCCTCCTCGAGCCCGGCTTCGACGGCGAGCGCCTGGTCGACACTCTGGACGTGACCGAACTCGTCGAGGTAGTAGTGACCGTCACCGACCCCGAGTTCGTCGGTGAGGTAGTCGTGGAACGACCGTTTCATGTGGGTCAGCGCGACGAAGTCCAGATCCGCCCGGTCGTAGCCGGAGTCGGCCAGTGCGTCGTCCGCGACAGAGAGGAACGACGGCGCGCTCACGTCCGCGAGCCGGTCTTTCATCCCGTCTGGGTCGGGCACGTCCAACGTGTGGAGATCCTCCCGGACGGTCCCCTCGCTGGGTGGTCGCTTCGACCCGCCGGCGGGCATCACCACGTCCTCGGAGAAACTCCCGTCCGTCTCCGCCGCGGAGGCCCGGACCGTCGCGAGCGCACGGTCGGCTGTCGCCTCACCGTCCCCACCCACGCCCGTGTCGTCCGCCTCCAACACCACCGCCGAGCCACCGGAGCCGAAGTTGAACATGAAGGAACTGTCCTCGTTCTCGTAGTCGACGAGGTCCTCCTCGCGGCTGGCGGCGACCAACAACGCGCGGTCCACGTCGCCGATCCGGAGCTGGGCGGCGGTGTGGCGGATCGCGATCGGGGCACCGGCACACAACGTGTACGACTCGTGTGCGTAGGCGTTGCTCGCACCCAGTCGCTCGGTGACGTTCGCGGCCGCCGACCAGACGAGGTGGTCTTTGTACTCGCTGCCGTGGAAGACGACCAGATCCAACGACTCCGGTGTGACGCCGGCGTCCGCGAGCGCCCGTTCCCCGGCCGTCACACACATGTCGGTGACGTGGTCGTCGTCCGGCGGACAGACCCGTTTCTCCCGGACACCCATCTTCTCGACGACGACGTTCTCGGGGATGCCGCTCGTCGCGGCGATCTCCGCGCCGGCCAGTCGCTCGTCGGGGACGTACGTCGCCAGCCCGGTGAGCCGGACCGGCCGACCGAGATCGGTCACCGGAACCACCTCCGGAGCGCGGGAATGCCGGCCTCCGCCAGCGTCCCGCCGGCACGGTCACGCACGGTGCCCAACAGTCCGTTGGGGACGTACAACACGAACAAGACGAACATCACACCCACGTACAGTTCCGCGTGGCCGTTCAGGAACGTGTCGATCGCCTCCGCGACGGTGAGCCCGTCGAACAGTTCCGCCTGCAACAGCCCGCTGGGCACGTTCGCCTCCAGCCACGGCAACAGCCCGCCGCCAGCGCCGGACTTCGAGAGGAACTCTTGGACGGACTCCTCGAACAACCGGCCGTACAACGGCCCGACGAGCGTGCCGAACCCGCCGATGATCGACGCGAGCAACGCGTCGCCGGCGACGAGGAAGTAGAACCCGTTCTCCGGGGTGACCGACTGCCGGAAGGCGGCGAACAACGAGCCGGCGACGCCCGCGAAGAACCCGGAGATCGCGAACGCCCCCAGCTTGTAGCGGTAGGTGTCGTAGCCGACCGCACGGGCGCGTTCCTCGTTCTCCCGGATCGCGACCATCACCCGCCCGAACGGGGAGTGGACGACCCGTTGTAAGATTAGGTACGACACCAACACGACCGCACCGATCGCGTAGAAGGACACCTCCGTCGCCGACAGTTCGATCGCACCGCCGAACAGGGAGAGGCTGTCGCCCAACAACACCCCGACGGCGACGTTGAGGCTGTCGACAGCCGGGACGCCGATCTCGAAGCCGGTCGTCCGGCCGGTGACGGCGACGCCGTCACGCGGGGCGTCGCTCACGAAGTCCCAGTTTCGGACGAACACGTACAACACCTGCGAGAAGCCGAGGGTGATCATCGCGAAGTAGACGCCCGACAGCCGGAAGGAGACGCTCCCGATCACCAACGCCAAGACCGCGCCGGCGAGTCCGGCCAACACCAACGACAGCATGAACGGGGTCTGTGGAGTCAACACGGTCCCGACGACCGGGAGCGTCGTCACCAGCTTCCCGTTCGCGATCAACACGGTGAGGTACGCGCCCGTCCCGTAGAACGCCGCGTGACCGAAGGAGAGGTAGCCCGTGTAGCCGCTGATGAAGTCGAACGACATCGCGAACAGGCCGAAGTACAACACGGCGACCATCGTCTGTACCTCCGGCAGCAGCGCGACCACCTCCCCGGACACCGGGGAACTCTCCAGTGCCGCGTAGACGGGCGGGTACGCGGCCAGCGCCACCACGGTCAGAACGTGGACACGGTGGTCCCGGAGGTACTGCCTGTACCACGGCGTCCCGTCGTCTGCGAGAATCTCCTCGGTAGTCGACGCGCCGTCCGAGGACTGGTCGGCGTCTGCGTCGCTCACCGTCCCACCGTCCGTCGCGGTCTGGGTGGTCTCCTCGGGACCGCTCGTGGTCGGAGCGTCCGCCGTGGCCGGGTCGTCGCGGTCGCTAATGGCCCCCCACCTCCGAGACGCCGTACAGTCCCTGTGGGCGGACGATCAGCATGATCACCAACACGAGGAACACGGTGATCTCTGGGAGTCCGGTGAACTCCACGTAGTTCTGGAACCACCACTTCATCGTCGCGTCCGTCACACCGACGAGTAACGCCGCGGCGACCGTCCCGCGGAACGTGCCGAGCCCGCCGACGATGACGACGACGAACGCCGGCAGCAGTGTCTCGGCGGCCAACGGTACCGACGCGGCCCAACTGGGGTCCCACGCGAGCAGGACACCCGCCGCGCCGGCGATCCCGGTGCCGAGCGCGAACACGACGGTGAACACGCGCCGCACGTCGACACCCAGCGCCGACAGCATCTCGTCGTCCTCGCTGCCGGCCCGGACGTACAACCCGTACCGCGTCCGGGTGAGGAACGCCCACACGCCCGCGACGGTGAGTATCCCGAACAGGATCTGGAACAGTTCCAGCCCCCCGAGGTCGACGCCGGCGACGCCGAGACTCTCTCCGAGTACGGCTGGCCGAGTCGCCAACGCCTCCTGCCAGTCGGAGATCGGCTGGATTCCGTAGAACAACAACACGATCCGGGCTAGCTCCTCTAGAATGAGCGTCACCCCGAACGTGAGCAGGATCTGGTACAACGGTGGTCGGTCGTAGATCGGTCTGACGAGTGCGATCTCCATCCCACCGCCGAGTGCCGCCAGTGCGCCGAAGGCGACGAGTGTCGCCACGAAGAACGCCAAGAACCGCACCGGATCACCCGTCGCGCCGCCGACGAGGAGCACGGTCACGAGACCGCCGAGGTACGCTCCGATCATCGTCACCGCGCCGTGGGCGAAGTTCAACACCCCCATCAGCCCGAAGATCAGGGTCAACCCGGCGGTGATCATCACGTACAGTGCCGCCAACGACAGCCCGTCGACGACGACCCCCGCAAGCGTCGACGGGCGGAGGAACTCGAAGAGGGTGTCGAGAAACAACGGTGTCGGTGTCGCGAGTGTGCTCATGCGGAGAGGTACCTCCTGAGTCGTTCGGAGTCTGCGTCGACGGCGTCCGCGTCACCCGTGTCGACGACGGTGCCGTGGTCGACGACGTAGAACCGGTCGGCGAGATCCAACGCGAGCGGCAGGTTCTGTTCGACCAACAGGACCGTCGCCTCCCGTGCGGCGTCTGCCAGCGCCTCTGCGACCGCCTCAACGATCATCGGCGCGAGCCCCTCCGAGGGCTCGTCGACGAGCAACAGGTCGTTGTCGCCGACCAGTCCTCGTGCGACCGCGAGCATCTGTTGTTGCCCGCCGGAGAGGTCGCCGGCGTCGGCGGCTCGGCGGTCGCGGAGGTCCGGGAACCGGTCGAACGCACGCTCCAGCCCGGCGTCCACGTCGTTCCCGTCCGGGACGGCCGCACGTACGTTCTCCGCGACGCTCAACTGCGCGAAGACCCGCCGTTCCTCGGGCACCCACCCGACCCCCCGCTGGGCGACTTCGTGGGTGTCCAGCCCGACGAGCTCCTCGCCGCGGAGCGTCACCGACCCCTCGCGGGGTGGGGTGAGCTGGAGGATCGACCGCAGCGTCGTCGTCTTCCCGACGCCGTTGCGACCGATCAACGCGACGACCTCCCCCTCGTGGACCGCCAGATCCATCCCTTCGAGAATGTGGCTGTCGCCGTAGTAGCTGTGGACGCCGTCGACCGACAACAACGGCTCTCCGTCCGGGACGACCGACTCGCCGTCGGTCACGAGGCCACACCTCCCTCGTCGGTCTCGGACCGCTCGGCGTCCTCGTCTCGACCGTAGCCACCGAGGTACGCCCGTTGGACGGTCTCGTCGTCGCGAACCGCACCGGGCGGGCCGTCTGCGATCACGGCCCCCTGGTTGAGCACGACCACCCGGTCGGAGACGTTCATCACGATGTCCATGTTGTGTTCGACCAACAGGACCGCGTGGTCCCGCGCCACGTCCTCGATCAGCGCGACGATCTCGTCGACACTCTCCGAGGAGACCCCGGCGTTCGGTTCGTCGAGTAAGAGCACGTCCGGGTCGCCCGCCAACGCGACCGCGACTTCCAGCTTCCGTTTGGCTCCGTGTGACAACGCCGACGCCGACTCGTGGGCACGCGCCCCGAGTCCGACACGCGCGAGGATCGACGCCGCCTCCTCGCGGTAGCGGTCGAGTTGCCCGGCGTTGCGCCACGTCGTCGCCGCGTCCGGCCCGGCCGCCTGTGCAGCCACGCGGACGTTCTCCAACACGGTGCTGTTCGGGAACACGTTGGTTATCTGATACGACCGGTGGACACCCATCGCGGCCGTCTCGTGTGGTGACGCCTCGGTCACGTCTCGCCAGCCGTCCGCCGCCGTGCCACCGGTCGCGGCAGCGCCCGTCGCGACACCACCGTCCGTCGCCGCGTCACTGTCGCTGGTGTCACCGCCGTCGTCTGTGGCACGGGTGTTCGCCGCCACCTCGACACGACCCGCAGTCGGTGTGAGTGCCCCCGTCAGCAGGTCGAAGAACGTCGTCTTCCCCGCACCGTTCGGGCCGATGAGCGAGCAGAGTTCGTCACTCTCCAGCCGGAAGTCGACGTCGTCGACGGCGGTCAGCCCGCCGAACCGTTTCGTGAGTCCACGCGTGCGGAGCATCCTACAGCGAGCAGTCCATCTCGTCTGCCGGGATCGTCACCTGCTCGCCGTCGACGGTCGCCAACGGGTCGCTCGGCTGGACGGACGCGCCCCAGGTGTCTGTGAACTCCTCCGCGGTCGGCACGACACCCGCGACCGTCATCGACGATCGGGCCTGGTTGTTGTACTCCTGGAACGTGTACCCGTCTTCACCCTTCGGCGTCTCGGCGACGGTCATCCCGCGCAGTTGTGCGGTGATGTCCTCGCTGTCCGTCGAGCCACTCTCCTTGACTGCCTGCGTCAGTGCCGACGCCGCGGTGAAGGTGCCGGAGGTGAACAGGTCCGGGACGGTCCCGTAGGTGTCGGTGTAAGTGTCGACGAACGAGTTGTTGATCTCGTTGTCGTACTGGTTCCAGTGGTACCGCGTGGTGAACGGCCCGGCTCTCACCCCGTCGAGTTTCTCCTGTGTCAGCGGCTCGCCGAGTACGTTCTGGAGGATCTGCCCGACGACGCTGTTGGTGATTCGCGTCGCGAACCCGCCAAACAGCCGGTAGGAGTAGTCACCCTGGAGGAACGAGGTGAACAGGTTCGGCAGTGTCGACACCGTGAACCCGCCGACGATCCCTCCCGCACCGGACTCCTCGGCGTTCTCCAACAACCCCTCCCACTCGCTGTACCCCTGTGGGACGAACCGCTCGCCGAGGATCTCGACACCCTGGTCTTCCAACACCGCTCGGTAGTTGCCGACGACTGCACGCCCGAACGAGTAGTCCGCCCCGAACAGGTAGACGGACGACACGTCCGTCTCCTCTGCGACGTACGTTCCGCCGGACCGAGCGTCCATCGCGGTGGTCTCGGAGGCACGGAACACCCGATCGCTACAGGAGTCGGAGCTCGACGTCAGTGACGCCGACGCGGCCGGTCCGGCGACGTACGGTACGTCCGCCTGTCCGACCACCGTGTCGACGACCCGCCGTGCCGCTCCCGAGGAGGCACAACCGAACAACATGTCGACGTCGTCGTTGGTGACGAGATTCGTCGCGGCCGTCTGTGCCGTGTCTGCAGAGAACTGTGTGTCTCGAACGATCAGTTCGTAGGTTACGTCGCCGGCCTCGACGGTCTGTGTCCCCGTCTCCGCGTTCGGAATCGGATCTGTGTCGGTCGTGTGTGCCAGCCCGGAGTAGAACCCGTACAGTGCCTGCGACCCGTAGTACTGGAGGTCGCCAGACACCGGTTGGAGCACGCCCACACGGACTGTCCCCGAGGCGTCGCCGCTAGAACCGGCTGTCGTCCCCGCCGTCGACGTCTCGCTGCCCCCAGAACAACCCGCGAGTCCCGTGACGCCCGCCGCACCCAGCGCTGCCAGCGCTCGCCGTCGTGTCACGTCGTCTGTCATGTACGACTGTGTCACAGCCAATCGACTGTCAAGAATTGCCGGGTTTACATGTAAACCGACCTCTTTCACTCCTCGAGTGGGCGCGCTATGCGCGCCCACCCGAAGAAAGAACGCCGATGCTGCCAGATCCCTTCGGGATCTGGCTGCCAACCGGATCGCGGAGCGATCCGGTGACGAAAAAGCGCTCGCGGGCGGCAGAG
>P_A23_Liq_1_FmtDRAFT_1000051_pt1 | contig 19955 bp, 19 predicted proteins | sample PonA231FremontCA_FD_10235 | JGI IMG/M metagenome (IMG submission 10235) | reverse complement strand
TCCTCAATGACAATGCTAAGACCAACCTCTTCTTTTGTCTCACGGACACATGCCTCTCGTGCTGTCTCATCTTGCTCAACGAATCCACCAGGAAGTGCCCATGATCCCTCAAACGGGGGATGAGTTCGCTTCATGAGAAGTACTTTTCCATCAAATTCAATGACGGCATCAGTTGTCAGTGTACGAGGTCCTACCATAATAGATGGTCAGCCCTGTTCATAATGAGTTCTATGGCATCTATTTCTATCCAGTGAGTCATCTCCAATTTATATTTAAGTTTGATCATGGATATGTGAGTTTTATCACCCCGTACAAGATAACCGTCAAATAAACTAAAACGTGAATCCGTCCGGCGATCTATTGTTGATGGATAAACCGTGTATCACTATGCATATCAAAATATAAACACAAAGCAAGCATATACTGCATGTGATGTTAGAATTAGCAAATGAAGCGTGTGAGGCATGTACCTCAGAAGATGAACCGCTTGTTGAGAGCGAATATGCAGAGTATCATACTGAACTCAGAGGTGATGTTTGGGAGGTCGTTGATGATCATCATCTTGAGGCAACATATAATTTTGAGGACTTTCGTGATGCACTTGAGTTCACATATGAAATTGGTGAACTCGCTGAGGAAGAATGGCATCATCCAGATATCTCCCTCGAATGGGGGGAAGTAAATATTGAAATGTGGACACACAAAATCGACGGACTGCATAAGACGGACTTTGTGATGGCCGCACGCATGGACCGTATCCACAAACAGTACGCCTAGATAAAAACGAGCAATCGACAGTGCGGAATCGATGCCAAAGGAAAATCACGTAATACTGAGTCTGTCAGTCTTACGTATCAAATAGTTGTATAATCAATAATTATCAATCACTCACTATAAGCTAAGCCTCTGACATTCATCATGGACACTGTCGTGTGGATACAACGGATAATTGATAAAATATTATTCTTATTCGATATTGCACAATCGCTTGCTAGCCGCTTCAGAATCATTTAATCAATTATCTGATGAACAGGCGCAATCCCACGCAGACCGTGGATACGCGCCATCACTTGGGAATCTATCCACGTGATGTGACCACGCTAAGATGTGAACGCTCACAGTGAACTATGTAGGAAACACACTAAAAACAGAGCGATTCCCCGCGCAGTCCTGCGATGGCGACCTGCCCGCCCACGGTACCCAAGCGATTATCGGAACCAGTCGATACCCAGCGTATTCTCATAGAAACTGACTGGAGTTGACTACTGGAAGCAGACACGCAGTAACTCCGAGTCCGCTGATGTTGACTCGACTCTCGCCGGGCAACACCAGCTCCGAGGGTCGGTGGGACTGCACCCTGCAATCTCCAACACTCCCACGGAGGAAACCGCGCCGTTCACAGCGCGGAGGATGTCATGCTCTAGAATCCAGAGAAACCCAGTAAGTGATCTTACCACAATTCACTCTATTGAAATACATAAACAATACATACATAACATCATGACTGTGGCGGGACATTCTGTCCAAGTAGTGATGGAGTCTTGAGCACTGCCACTGTCTCAACGTTAACAGTAACAATATCTTCAGATGGTGTTGTATCCACGCTGATATCATTACCAGTAAACTGGTCTGTCGTATCAACAACTGTCCGAAGGTCCACGTGTCGGGACTCTTCAGCGAAATTAATGATAATTACTCGCTTCGGCTCATTCATCCCCGCGTTTCGAGCGAAGACAAGCACGTCCGTGGGTGTCTCACTCCGGTGAGCGACTCGGGTGAGTTTTGATTTCACCCCAAACACTGGTGAGTCGTGATACAGCGCGATAAGACGCTGATAGAAGGCAAAGTGCTCTGTAGGAAGTGTCGACCAGTTTATGAACGCTCGCTTGTATGGATCTGACTCGATATCATCGCTTTGGGTCGGGTCGTCCGGATATGCAGCCTCTCGACGCTGACCATGCTTAGTGATCAATCGCTCCTGCCCATAATATACCATTGGGATCCCCGGAAGCATNACTGCTGCTGCCATTGCCGCTCGCTGNATTTTCTCTGCAGCGGGTCGTTGAGCAAGCATCGCCTGATAGGTTAATCGAGCTTCATCATGGTTCTCCGTCGCATTGAGTAAGTGAGTATGCTGTGGGAATCCATCGTTTCTGCGGGCTGCAATATCGGCGAGGAGATCTGTTGGTGACCGTTTCCCCTGTGCGANTGCATGCACAGATCGCATGAANCCTGACGTATCAAAATGACAATCGAACTCCGAGGCGGCAAAGCGAGCCTTGCGCGGGATTGCCTCATCAAGCAGGAAAAACTCAGAATTCTGTGCCCGAACTCGCTCACGAACCTCTACCCAAAAACTGTGCGGTACTCCCCATGCAATATCACACCGAAATCCATCAACCCGCCGAGCCCAGAATTCGATGCTAGCGAGGATATGTTCCCGAAGCGCAACATTACCAAAATTAAGATTTGGCTGATATCTCACATCAAAGAAACTTGTCTGTGCAGGGGCAGCATCGTGTTTATTCCCTCTTTGCTGGCGGTCAAACCAATCAAAATACTTTGAGTTGGTATTCCAGGATGTAATATCCGGAAAGGTGCTGATATCATCTGAATCCGAATCAGTATCTAACTTAGCAACAGTGTCCTGAAAAAACGTATGCGGCCATCCACAGTGATTAATGACAAGATCAAAACAGACTCGAATATCATGATCATGACATTCCTCAACAAATGTTTCAAATTCCGCCAGCGTACCTAAATCATCAGCAATATCAAAATAATTGGTTGCGCTATACCCATGTGGTCCGCCTGGAGCACGGTCCACGGTTGGACTCCATGCGGGAACAATTGGGGTCAGCCATACAACATCAATACCTAAAGAGTTCAGATATGATACTCGTTTACTCAGCGTTTCAAATGTGGTTTCACCGGGAGTCCCTGCAAATGAACGAGTGAAAATCTCATATATTACGGCATTGTCGAGCCAATCAGGTGGACGATTTGGGAGTGAAACTGTCTTTGTTTCAGGGTCAAGACATATTTGATCCCGCACACCGACACACTGACCATCGAAAGGGGCAGCATACACATTTGTTGGAGAACTTAGTGCCCTAATTGGAATCTGTGCTTTTGCTTCAGTTATATTGATATCCTCAGCATCAAGCTCACTCGCATCGTGTGGGAGAAACTCAACGATAAGATCTGAGTCACGTGCCTCACTATTGGGTGCAAGTGCCGGATGTGACTCAATTACAAATGATTCTATCTCTGCATCATAATACCCATCAAGACTAATACGTGGGGGAGAAGCATTATCCGCTATATCATCCGCTTTTTGATGCTTACCTGGACTGTCGAATACATGGATCGTCAATTCATGTGTCGTATCAGGAGCTTTCAATTCAATTGTATACGTTCCTGGTTCATCTGGATTGAACTCAGCGGTGTTGTGTAATCCATGGTCGTAACGCTCTCGATGGTCGTATGGGCTCAATGCATGCTCAATTGTGGCTGTACTCTGTGGTGGTCGAGTAATGACACGCCAGCTAAACGCATCCGAATCATAGTTTTCAGGATCTTTATTCGGCTGACCTGATATTGTCGGAGCAAGATTATCACGATCGAATCCATGTTCCGTATCAACAAATATTGGATCGACAATACAATCACTGCAGGAAAGAAAACGAGGTGGTCCAGGATGGTGACCCCCATGAGGCGTCTGACCCGACATTACTCATTCGCCAGGGTGAGAACACGCTTGATACTTTGGAATCAGAGTTTGCCTTTATGACTTTGATAGTAATTTCACTTTTATGATCTCGGTTACCTATCCATTATTATAGAATACAAGCGCGGGAGGATGTCAATCAATGGCTATCGAGAGGCTGAGACGGTTCATCGAATCGTCGAGCATACACATATACATGAGATATATACATGTGATAGTCATGTGCGGGACTATCTCTCAACTCTCAATTGTGATTACTTCGAGTCTTTACCACCGTGGCGATCCGTATCAATGACTGGAGTCGCTGAAAATGCACCTTCCGACATCGTCAATGAAACTATTCGCCTTAATCAGTGTCAATTGTGATTTTCTGATCGCTCGATAATCTTTCCCTCGCCAAGATCAAACTCATCTTCAAGCGCTTTGAGGATGCGCTCTCCCTCAGTGTGTAACTGCTGTGCTCGCTCTAATGAGATATCACCACCCTCAAGTTCGGTGATAATAGCTTCAAGACGCTCAATCTGTGCCGTGATTGACTCATCGCTTGTGTGTGTTTGATTATCGCTCATATATTACCAGTAATCAATATGATTGCTACCACAAGTAATATACTTAACACTCCGATTATGAGCCGCTGTCGTTGAATCGTACGCTCATATGGCTTGATCATTTTGGCTCTCTCACGCTCGTGTGCCTTCTGTTGTTTAACCGTTTCATATGCAGTATTAAGACGGTTGGACACCGATCGAAGTTCGTCTGTAACCTGACGATCATACGCGCTGTTTAGGCGGTCATGCTTCTGTTCAATTGCTTGTTTGACTGTGTTGGTATACGCATGATTAAGATCGGCAGAGAGTCGTTCAAGTTCTTCCTGCAACCCGTCTTTTTCTGGAACAGTCTTGCCAACCTCAGTCGGTGTCATAACGCGTGTATCTGCGACTGCCCCAGCAAGCGTTCGGTCAGTCTCATGACCAACACCAACCACAATGGGCGTTGTTGTCTCATGAATCACACGACATAATGGGATTTCATTGAATACCCGAAGATGCTTTTCTGCACCACCGCCACGAGTCAGGATAATTAATTTGATTCGTGCATTATCGTCAAGACTGCTAATTGCATCCATCAACGAGACTAATGCGTCGTTTCCTTGAACGCTCGTATCTTGAACAGTGATATTAATGTCTGGATACTGATCATGGATGCTTGTCACGGCATCCTGACGAGCGTCACTGTCACCGCTAGTTGCAATCCCAATATGCTTCGGCAAATATGGAAGTGATTGCTTGGCTGATTCATCAAGATAGCCACTTTCTGCGAGTGTCTGTTTATTTTCCTGATATGTCTGCTGATATATCCCCTGTCCGACCGCAATTATATCTCGAACAAGAATCGAGACGCTTCCTTCGCTTTCATAATAAGAAATATCTCCACTCACCGCGGCTAAGATTCCTTGCTCAATATCATTTTGAAGCTTGTCTACTCGAGAGCGAAATATAACACAGTGAAGTGATGAATCCTCATGAACCAAATCAAAGTGACCATGACCATTCGAGGAGATACTGTAATCGGAGATATCTCCAAGAATATATTCATGCTCAATCGCCGGACTTCCTTCGACAAGATCCCCAATCTGCGTATTTATATCATTTACAAACGCAATATCTTCACTGCCGAGTTCTCTCCGCAATGAGGCGTGGTCATTCATCTCCTTTGTATCACCACTCCCCGACTCAATGCCCATATTTAGAGCATAATGGAGTCTCACTCAAAAATATCTGGATAGTGGTGATATGAGAGATTTTCAGTACATACCCGAGGCTCATGAAGTCACAGCATCATCGTATGAACTATTTTCTCTATGTCATCTCACCTTTCTCAAACGGTATGGTTAATCACGATTGAGTCTTTGATACCAGAGAGACTAGGAGTGTCATACTATCATCCTCTATTGAGCGTCGAGAAGCGATGATTTGAGGTTATATCTGCTTTCTGCATTCTGCTTGCCTAAGATTATAAATAAGATCGATTTATCTCAGTTTAGAGGTATATAATATATATGCGTATTGCGATACTTGCACATGAACAGTTCCCAAACCACGCGAAGACCGCCATTGGAATTCTTCGGTATAGCGATCATAATGTCGTTGCNGTTCTTGACAGAACAAAGACAGGCGAACGCGTTTGTGATTATGTCTCAGATGTTCAAGACGCGCCTATCATTGAAGAAATGAGTCAAGTCTCCAGTGAAGTTGATGCACTGAGTATCGGCATTGCCCCGATTGGTGGTGGTTTTGATTCCACGTGGCGTTCTGATATCCAAGACGCGCTTGTTAATGGCTGTGACATCATTAATGGACTCCATTACTTTTTAGAAGATGACAAACGCATTTCTCGCCTCGCTGATGAACATAACTGTGAGATATGGGATGTTCGTAAGCCCCCAGATGATTTGACCGTCAGCGATGGCACTGCAGACAATGTCGACGCCACGGTTGTTCTTACAGTCGGCACAGATTGTTCATCGGGAAAAATGACCACTTCATTTGAACTTCTACAGACGGCTCGTGATCAGGGAATCGATGCAGCCGTTATCCCGACCGGTCAGACTGGTGTTATGATCACAGACCGGGGGATTGTTGTTGATGGTGTCATTTCAGACTTTGCTGCTGGCGCAGTTGAGCGTATGATCAAGCAGGTAGCTGCTGAGAATGATCTTATTATCGTTGAAGGACAGGGGTCGATTGCTCACCCTGCATACTCAGGCGTGACGACAAGTATTCTCCACGGAGCAATGCCAGACGGACTTATCCTCTGTCATGCTGCCAACCGCGAAGCTATCCGAGGATATAACCATATCTCGCTTCCACCGATTGATGAATATATCAGAACTTATGAACAACTTTCTGGACTCGTATCACCAGCGAAGGTCGTTGCAGGTGCGATCAATACGCATCATATCGAAGAGGCAAAAGCACGTACGGCGGTTGCAGATTATGCTGCCGCTATTGATGCGCCTGCCACGGATCCAGTTCGATTTGATGCAACAAAGATTCTCAATGCGGTGCTCAAATGAAAACCTCATTCAATCAAATCAGTCTCAATATCACGGGCAGTTTCAATATCGCTCGAGGAACGACTGAAAGAGTCGAAATCACTCTTATCAGAATTCAAGATGAGAATGGGCATATCGGCATTGGTGGGGCTACACCTACAGCGTATTATGGTGAAACCGCGGCCACAATGCGAGCTATTCTGCCGGAGTTTCTTGAGATTATTGAAAGTCATGGCATGGAACCGCGCCATGCTATCGAGCAGCGTCTCTATAATCACGTCAGAGGGAATCCAGCCGCTCGCGCTGCTGTTTCAACGGCATTGGCTGACATAGCTGGCAAGCGAGCAGACATGCCCCTCTATGAGCTCTGGGGGTTAGATCCAACTGATATCCCGAAAACCTCATACACAATCAGTTTAGATACCCCTCGTGCAATGCAAGCGAAGGCAGAAACGGCAGTAAACAACGGATTTGATATTTTGAAGCTGAAGCTTGGTCATGATAATGAGCGTAATCACAAGCGGATAGCAGCAGTCCGTCAAGCAACACCCGATGCACAAATTCGGGCTGATGCCAATGCTGCATTGACATCACAACAGGCTGTTGAGATATCTGACATCCTGGCTAATTATGATATTGAATTTCTCGAACAACCGGTGCCTGCTGACGATATTGACGGGTTACAATTCGTTCAAGCGTACGGGAGCGTTCCAGTTGCAGCTGATGAGTCAGTTATTACAGCCGCAGACGTTTCTCGGGTGTCCGATGCAGTCGATATCATTGTTGCAAAGCTCATGAAATGCGGCACTCTCCGCGAGGTGCGTCGGATCGCTGCTGTCGCTGATGCTGTCAATTGTGAGTCAATGCTTGGCTGTATGGTCGAATCAAACGTATCAATCGCAGCGGCTTGGAATCTTGCTCCCCTATTCGATTATGTCGATCTCGATGGATCACTGTTATTATCTGAGGATCCTATTGGCGGGATCCCAATGGATGGTAATGCCGCAAATTTATCAGCGCTTGATCGATCGGGAACATGTGCTGTTGATACCGTCGAATAATAACCATTCAATCATAAGTTGAATTATAATATTTGCCGCTATGCTATTATAAAGTACATATCGATAGCCGTTTTTGGATCATATATTTATAGCCTTGCCAAAATAATAGCAAAATTCTGTGATATTATACCCTATATTTGACTTTATCTACGAATCATGCAATTTTGATACTGCGCGATGATTTATGAATAAATGGGATGACTTGTATTAATCTGATGAGAAAGTAATATTCAATAACGGGCATTTACTGATTAACTTGACTTGAGTAGACGTTCTCTCTTTGTATATGTGAGTATGTTTTGTTGTTTCCTCACTTACTGAAATTTCATATCTTGCGTGTCGTAGCTTGAAATATAGATGTAATATACCGGCGGTGAATTACAATACCAGCTTTACCGTGATGAAGAGCATAAATACAGTCACTTGTCATGTTCAATTGTCGAATCGAATGGTGTAACACGCCTAACGCTGTCCAAGTCATTCGATGATATATTAGTCTGCGTCGTGATCTCACCCCGGGGTCAAGCCCCGGGGGCAGTCGCCTTGACCGCCTGTACAGTTATCCTTGATGTCGGGTCATGAGCGATGTGCGATGCATATGATTTAGTCATGTGGATGTATAGACTGAGGTATGCAGGTTACTGCTATTGGGACAAGTGGTGGTGTTCCCACCTCTCAATACGGGACAAGTTGTATCTATTTGAATGTATTTGGTGATAAAATTCTATTTGACTGTGGAGAGGGGTCTCAGCAGCGTTTGATGAAATACAATTCATCACCAAACGTTGACGCTGTTTTCATTAGTCACTTTCATGCCGACCATACGCTCGGGCTGCCTGGACTCATACAAGCTCTTGAGATGGATGAGCGTGAGAGATCCCTTGATATCTATGTCCCAGAACAACGAAGACAACGAGCAATCGATATGATTACAGGGGCGTATGAATGGCCAAGCTATCCAGTAGAGATACAGGGATATGAGAGCGATGAACCAGCAATTCACACAGAAGACTACACTGTTCATCCATTCAAGACTCCCTACACAGAACACTCCCATGGGTTCTCCATACAAGAGGCATCGAAACAGGAATTCCTTGTTGAGAAAGCCCAAGCGCTCGGTGTTGATCCTGGTCCGAAATATGGAAAACTACAGGATGGACATACCGTTGAGACGGATGATGGAGACACAATCGAACCTGAGGATGTGTTATCAGACCCAATGCCTGGAAGAAAAATAGTGTATACTGGAGATACCAGACCATCCGATGCTATTGTTGATGCAGCGTCAAACGCATCATTGTTAATCTATAGTGCAATGTTTACCGAAGCGCAGGCAAAAAGAGCCCATTCGACTGGTCATTCAACCGCGTCAGAAGCAGCTCAAGTGGCGTCAAAATCTAATAGTGAGAAGATCTGGCTCACGCATATCTCCCCAAGACATGAGGGTGATGAGCAGAAACTCGAATCGCAGGCAAACAAACAATTTGATGGGGAGATTGTGGTCGTCAGAGATGGAGATTCCACACAAATAACGCAGACTACTTGAAATGTAAGAATGAGATTGATCTAAAAATATATGTGAGCTCTCAGATATTCGTATCGCTTGCGCATCAGTGTAATCAGCATCGAATATACTATTTATATCATATATCGCTATTCTTCGAGTATAGTTCATTAGTAATTTATCATCTATATGATTCATAGTGATTAGTGCAAGTCTTAACCGCCGTGATTATCGGTGTCGGTGATGGGAGCCGCTGAATCCGCGTCATTCGACATCGTCAGTGAAACTATTCAAACTAATCACTATCAGAGATTCTGAAGACAGGCAGCTGCCTGCTGTTGTAGTAGCTGCGTTGTTGTCCCGCCAGTCTGTAACAAACGAAGGATGACAGAAAGAGTAGAGACAGCATCAGTGTTGATCGATAAAAACTGGTCTGTAACGGTAAGCTCAGAACTATCATCAAAGTCCGTTCGAAGGACACCACAGCTAGCCTCAGTCGCGATGACAATGATGGATTCTGAATTAAACTCTTGATGTGCGATGCGAAGTGCATCGTTATGCCGATCATTATTCACTGCTTGTTTGATCTCACACAGTTGTGCATGATAAGCAGCTCCCGATTGGAGGTGCGATTCCTCAGAATCAAATTGCTGATACTGTTTCAATGCGGTTTCATACTCACCGCGCTGCTCAGCTTGACGAGCGGTCGCAATCGTTTCAATCGCCTCTAATTCTCGAAAATGAATATACTCTTGTGGAGATTGCTCTGCAGCGGATTGTGCGCGGTCACTAGCAGTGTGGACTGTCTCATAATCACCCGCTTCAAATGCGACGTGTGCAGACGCCTCACACTCTCGACACTGATGAACCGAGCGTGTGCCTGCAATTGCAGTCTCAATTTCTTCGACGCTTCGTGATTGTTCAGGGTTTTCAGCAACACCTGTTGAATCAAACCGGTCGAACGTCGCCCATGCTGTTCGATGGAGATGCTTTCGGATTTTCCAGTCATCTGTTGCATGCGCGGCGTGTCGAACAGATTTACTGAGATATTTGATTGCCCGAACCATATCAACAGCGTCGATTGCTTGTGCTGCTTTGACATACGCCTCAGCGACACTCCACCACTCGGGCGGAAGATTGGAAGCATGTGTTGAGAACCATCGACCACCACCCGCCTCAATAGCATCTGCTATATGCCGATATGATTCGGCATATGCCTGCTTTGTTTGATCCCATGTCTCTGGATTGATATGGGCAACTGCCTGTAATTGTCTTTGTGCGACAATGAGTTCAGCCCGGGTTATATTATCTCCTCCATGCCGATAGTCCTCAATAAGATTTGATGCTGTGAAATACAGATAGTCACTTACTCGTGCGCTTGATGGGTCAGCGTGTAGTGCAGCTTCATAGAGACGTTGCTTATCAGGGTCGGTAGGCGACCGTTCTTCAGCGGCTCGTTGATACTCCGCAGCTGTCATTTCTGTGTCCACATTCGGGAAAGATATGTTTTCGAGATACTGTAGTGCGACAGTGTTGATATCGGATTGCGGGCTATCAGAGGCGAGCAGTTGTTCTGTTAGTCGAACCCGTGAGAGATATTCGATTGCGCCTCGTTGATTTGCTGGTGTTGCCTCCAGTAATGACTCACAGGGTTGACGAACGTCCGTTGGCGAGGAAACGTCATCATATAGATGTTCAATTGTTGTCTGAACGACTGCCATCAACCGAGGGACTTCAACATTCAATCGCATAAATGTCTGTCGACGTCCTTCAAGCTCAGTGAGCGTATCAACAGCATACGCGCGACCGCGAGGGCTTTTATTCAATACCATATTTTTGAGACTTCGGTCAAGTCGGTCTTCAATTCGAGAACGGATTGCCTCAGTCGGACCTCGATTCAAGAACACGCTTCGGAGTCTGACATACTCCTCAAACGTTTCTAGTGACTTTTGTGCATCATTTCTGAGCGTCGAATAAAACTCGAGTTCTGTGTCATATTCATCNACGAGAGAGTCGTAGAGGTTTGGATTAGTGACCAACGCCGCCGCCTGCTCAGCAGGGCTTGATTGATGGGTCATCTCANTAGTATATATTAGAGCGTAATCCACATACCTCCGTCGGCGAGCTCTANTGATATAGTGCCCAATTACAATCGGGATATGAGAAATCAGGAATCAAAAGCAATCAAAAGCAATCAAAAGCAATCAAATGGTGTTCATATCATCGAAAGAAGACTTCAATAGATATCGCAGTCGCAATCTGTGGATTGCGGTCGATGCGCCATCACTCACCCTGCTCAGTCGGAAGGTCTGGATCCGCCGTCCAGTCGCTGAGTGAGCCATCATACACAGCAACATCAGTAATACCAGCTTGATGAAGTGCTAATGCCTCACTACTTGCTGCGATACCAGCACCACAGTAGGTAGTAACAGTATCAGCATCTGTTGCGCCAACTTCTGAGAACTGCTCTCGAAGCGTATCATCAGACACATATGTACCGTCGGTATCAAGCACACCCTCATCACCAACTGCAGGGACGTTAACACTGTTTGGAATCCGCTCGGCCGCATGGTCGCCTGATTGAAGCGCATTGATAACGCACGCATCGGAATCCTCAATCTGAGTTCGAACATCTTCCTTATCGGCAACGAGTTCTTCGCGATACTCGGCGGTGAAATCAGCCGATGTTGGTGTGGTCACCGTTGATGATACCGGTCGATTCTCAGCTGTCCACCGAGGCCAGCCACCATTGAGGACGCCAACTTGGTCATGCCCAAATACACGAAACATCCACCACAGGCGAGCTGCCCACTCATTATTGTTTCCTTGATCAACAGTATCATACAGAACAACTCGTGAGTCATTACTCACTCCTAACTCACTCACTGCAGAGGCGAACACATCTGGTGTTGGTAACTGAAATGGGTATTCTGGGTTTTCGGTTTCAGAGAGATCCTCAATAAGATCAGCAAACTGACTTCCTGGAATGTGTGCTTCACTCCAATGGTCATACCCAGATTTGAGATCATAATTCTTCTCACCACTTCCAGCCTGCAGATAGACTGTACAATCAAGCACTTGCACATCAGAGACATCAAGTCGGGTTTCAAGCCACTCTGGATTGACCAGCGTTGGTATCGTATCCTTGGACATACTCTGATTGTAATTTGTGGGTAAATGAATCTTCATAATATCGATTTTTATCGGTGTCATCGGCGCTCAAAGATGTATAAATAATAGATATGTACAGTTTCACATCAAATCTGACCCAATGCTAAGATTTAGTTTGATGCATATCATATCGAGAAGTCATACTTTTATACAGTTATTCACTCGTCAAATGTCACCGTTCGGTCAGTTGAATCCCGTAAACACCCGCGGGGGTTTCAGTATTCATTCGGGTCTCAATCCATCGTTTTGCGTCAGTGTCGGTGTCGGTGTCGGTGTCGGTGTCGGTCTCTATGTTTATTTGTAATTCATTCACCCTCAACTGGACTGTTGCCTGTGTGGCGATTCGCTCAGTATATTCATTAACCATGTCGGCTTTCTCAACATCAAATGAGTCGACTGCCGCATCGCCACAATCGAGTATCTGTTGGACAGCATTTCGGATGATTCCCTCTGGTTGATCTGTTTGTGCGCTATCAAAATCAATAATGCAGTAAAACGTCATCGAATCCATAGCAACACTATGAGTAGAAAGAAAATGAGATTAGTGGACAATCAATCTCGAGATAAATTATACTTATACTTATGCTTATACCTATGCTTGTTATTTTAATTCGACATCAATATCGCCTCCATCACTTGTAAACACACTTGCAACCCCGCTTCCAGCAGCGAAAGCAATACGTTCTGTACCGATACTCAGTCGCTCAGCAAGACTCCTATTCGGCTTGAATTCTTGAATTTCAGGCTCGGCATCAATTAGATTCTCGATTCGATCTTTGACGTCATCTTCTGTCCCAAGTTCGTCGATAAGTCCAATCTCAAGTGCATCATTTCCAAGATAGATGCGGGCTTCTGTGTCACGGATCTGCTCAGGATCCATATCACGACCCTCACTCACGGTCTCAACAAACTGGTCATAATACCCATCGACGATACTTTGGAGATACTCCCGTTCACCGTCTTCAATCTCGCGAAGGGGAACACCAGCATCCTTGTATTCTCCAGCGGTGAATTGTTCATATGAAATACCAAGTTTATCAGCTAATCCGGACGCATTTGGTCGGGATCCAACAACACCAATCGAGCCAATAAGACTGACATCTCTTGCCCACATCTCATCGCATCCACTCGCAATCCAGTATCCACCTGATGCGCATGTATCAGTCGCATACGCAATTGTTGGACCATCAAATTCAATCGCAGCCCGACGGATATCATCACTTGGAAGCACCTCTCCACCAGGTGTATTGAGTTCAACAAGAAGTGCCTCAATCGCATCATCATCGTCGGCATCCTCAATCCGCTCGACAATATCATCGGCGGCTGACGCCCCTGAAGCTGATAATGGTGATGGTCGACCGCGGTCACGCTGAATTGGTCCCGAAATAATGACTTTTGCTACATTATATTCCTCAGCGTCACCTAAACGACCGCGTGTGAGTTGTGCGACAATCTGCTTCCCAGCAACGGTCGCTACAGCTCCCATTACCCCGGCGGCTAGCAGGGCCGGTCTATTGTCGTCTGCATCGAATTTCATATCCGATTTATATAGCCTATCCATAGGTATAAATCCGCGAATTTATCATTCCACTCATTAGATAAGCCAGTCATCTGTTCTTTATAANTACCTTATATTGTACTTAGAACCTCTGAAACACACGAATTCGCTCGCATTGGGTTTAATACCAGCGAGGTATTATAACCGTTACATTGACGACGGAACTGTCGTGTCCTCCAGAAGAATCCGTTTTGAATCAGCACATCGCCGGTACTGACGATACAGAATACGCGCTTGTTATTGAGAATGCAGATCGACCATCGCTTATTGGACAGATGATTGAAGACATGTTCACCCGACAGCCTGTCGAGGTCGATACCAAAGCGTTGAGTGGCGATGAGCAGAGTCGACTCATATTGCTAAATAATGGTCGTATCGCAGCGAGTTCGCCACTGCAGGAGATTGAATCGTCGCTACTGCTGGTTAACTCAGATAGATACATCACTGGTGCGGCAAGTCTTGAAAATATCGAATATCCGGATGTTATTACAGCTCTGACTGAAGCACAATTTCGTCTTCAAGGCTATCCTGAATCAAATAAAGAAAAACTGATATTGGTGCTTATCTCACGATATATTGAGCGGTTATCATATGAGCATGGAGGTGTCCATCGGGCATCTTTCCAGCGACTTTCTCGATTACTAGATGAAAGTGGGACTGAGAGCGTTTATCGGCGGCTTGGGGATGCTGACGTCGATACGCACGTATATGGAGTGCCGGATCAAGTCCCGCCACGTGGGTACAATGTCAAAATACATGGCGGATACATGTGTGATTATCGCAACTCATGGTTTGTTGTCCATCAGTCTGAGACGGCAGCAGCAGCATTGATGGCAATTGAGATTGCCCCAAACGAGTGGAAAGCTGAGTGGACATTCAACCCTAATAAAGTGGCAACGATCAATGAGGTTATACGAACGAATCTATAATAACTCGATCCTATCAGTCTCATCCGATATCACAAGTGACTGACAATAACTACAAACACTGGGGCAGAAGGCAAAGAAATTGAGTCTCAAGAGATAATGATAAAATCAATATCTTATCGACTCATATCATATGCTTCCCGATAGACACACTATGATATCTCATATACTGCAGGGTTACCCCCGCAATCAGGGCATGTCTCCAAATCAGGCTTGAGATTCGTGCCACAATTACGACACTCAATATGTGCGTCTGTGGCAGGCGTCTGATCAGCCTCGTTGGTTGGTAGAATATACAGTAGCTCACTAATTCCCATGAGTATGAATAACGTATGTAACAAATGATAATAAATGTAACGCCAAACATCCTATATATGAATGCGGGAATTGTGTATTATACAATTATATTTTGATAAATACGTAGACATATATTAATCTGGTATTATTCAGGATTAAATTGCTCAAAATAATAATTTATCGGTCATAAAATAATTGATACAAATATTGCTATTCACCTAATGGATACTCACACTATAGCGACGCTGCAATTGTTCCGATTATGATTTGATCGTTTGCGGCAAGTAGGTTGCCATCGTCAGACTGGGCGGGAATCACCCTATTCTCGCCTAACTCCTATTTTTGAAGAGAGTTGTCTGCGAATCAATATCACGGAGTGAAATCTCGGGTGAGCAGTCGAACGTGGAATGAGTCCGGATTGTCGAATTCATCTTGCGTTACCGAGATCGCTGGTCTCGCTTGCACACTAGAACACACAGATTTCTGGGGATAGCGAAAGCTGCAGGTATTCTTTTCAAATCCGTATAATCTATATTTCATTAAAGATGAATGATATCTGTTCACAGACGAAAGTGGTATTATACGATACGTGTGTATGATGTATGAATGAGAGTTGCCGTCCTGACTATTGGCGATGAACTCCTTGCAGGTGATACAACCAATACGAACGCAACATGGCTTGCACAGCGCCTGACAGAGCGCGGTGTCACAGTCAGGCGGATACTCACTGTGCCTGATGAACATTCTCTTATTCGATCGCGCGTTCGTGAGTATAGTGGAAATTTTGATGCGGTGATTGTTACTGGTGGTATTGGTAGTACGCCTGATGATGTGACTGTTGATGCTGTTGCGGATGCATTTGACCGCAATCTTGTGATTAGCGAACAAGCCCGGGCTGATGTCATAGAGACACTTGAAGCTCTTAGCGATACAGTGCCGAATATCGATGTAGATATTGATGCCGAAGCGACGATTCCCGAGGATGCACGCCCACTGCTCAACACTGAAGGATTGGCTCCTGGATGCGTTGTTGAGAATGTCTATGTTTTACCTGGAATTCCGAGTGAATTAAAAACGATGTTCAATAAAATCGCAGAGGAATTTACTGGTGAAGCAGTTTCAAGCGTCCTCTACACGGTCAAACCAGAGGCAAACATCGTTTCGGCACTGAAAACAGTTGGTGAGGAATTTGATGTGACAATCGGCTGTTATCCAGACAGAAATGCGGGTCATAATCGGATTAAAGTGACAGCCACTGATGGAGAGACACTCACGAGTGCAACAACATGGCTTCAAAATCAAATTGATGCAAGCGATACGCCAGTTGAGCGAGACTGGGGCGAGAACGTCGAGTCCGATTAACAAAATTAANTTGAGTATCNTTAATTCGGATCAATTTATTATTCTAATATTTCATCAAACGCTGTATATTCATATTCTGCCTATCGATGATATATCAATCTCGAAGTTACAGTTATGAACTTCCGTCCTGGGATAAATCGAGAGTCGATGATTAGAGATAATAAAATCACACACAAATTGAGTGATACTGTTCAACTGGCTGTATACAATGTCTAAATCGGATTCAAAAACAGCACTGTGTCTCGATATTGATGGCACGCTTTATTGTGGTGGGTCTGTGTTTATAGAGTCACTCAGTTATCTTCCATTCGTTCAATCCGGTCATTGGTCACCAACTGACCGTCATGTGCTTCGACAGGCGATTGGGCTTGTTGGGCGTTATTATGGGAACGCATGGACAGAAAAACGCTGGCAGATAACACTCCGAATAGTGGACCTGCTTCAGCGTATTGGAACTGATGAGATAGCCCTCTCATTACTTGACACGCTTCGAGAGTTCCAGACACAACTCAACAGTGTGATTGATCCTGAATACACATTCAACTCGCCGTCGGCAAGCGATTATGACGAAATGCGAATCTCATTGCTCACGACGTACGCGAAAGCAATCACCACCCATCATCAGAGTGAGCTCCGAACAGCAATTAATGACATCATCAGTCGATGTACCCTTATCGATAAAACAACAGCCACCGCATTGGAGGATATTTCCACATCATCGTCATCTCTCGATATCATACTTATCACAGATATGCCAACTACGATAGCTGAGACATTCGCGAGCGAGGCAATTGAAGCTCCGATTCAAACGACCGTTGCGACGAGATTTGAGACCGACCAGACAGAACGCTTCACCGGGGAATTTCACTCAATAAATAAATCTGAAATGCTCACAACGCTGGATGAACAGCATGATTGGGACCGCATTGTTGCAGCGGGAGATACTATTCGAGACCTTCGAATGCGATCAATTGCTGATCGGTTCATTGCTGTTTCCGGACAGGGTCAAATTAATGAATATCTTCAAAAGCCATACGTGACTGCCACTGGGTCAAATCCTGAAATCATAAATAACTCACGTGACGTGTATGTTCCAAGTGAAGTCCCACTTGGAGTAGTTCTACGAGCGTTACTTTTGAAGTGACACATCAGTTATGCGATGATATATAATCAATCTTGTCAATCAGTCGGGTAGCACATTGCTCATCACATCGCTTGTTCGATTCGCACTGGAAGTTACTATCATAGACGGTGGCAAAGGAAATGATATCCTGTTATATTGTCCATCCGTTCAGCCATTCGGGGGTTATCGTGCACTGACGTATTTTACACAGCATGTGACTCCGCTATTCTACATGACCTGTTTTTATTTCAAGTGACTCCCCAGTATTGAGACGTGCATAATTCCCACTGACAGGGTTCTTTGGGGTTTCCTTGCTCACGGCGTTAACCGATATATGTGAAACTCCACGGAATGCCGTGCGTCCTGGCTGGTGAATATGACCGCTTACGCTTGCTTTAGCCGTCTTTTGGAGGATTTCAAGCGTCTCTTGACGATCCCATGGGTATGCACGCTCTGGATAGTTTCCAAACCACACATTATCTTCGATTGAAAATGGTCCAAGCGGGTGATGTGATAATACAATCGCATCTGATGGTAGCGTGTTATCAAGCCAACTGCGCTGGTCGGGACCGATTATTCCACGAGCCCCGACATCTTCCCTGACGGAGTCAAGATAGACATATGCTTGATTATCAATCCAAACTATCCCATGAAATCTATCTTGATCAAGGATTTCACTGAGTTCGTCCTTTGAATGTGTGGCTACATCATGATTACCGAGTAGATAGGTTACTGGTGACACCCATTCATCAAATATTGATTTGATCTCATCTAAATGCTCTCGATCAGCGTGCTTTGTTGATTCCTGTAGTAAATCTCCAAGAATAAATGTATGTGCAATTTGACCGGTATTCATATATTCGTGCTTTATTTTGTGCAGTCGTTCAATAATTTCATCATGATACGCTTCTCGGANATGAATATCGGTGATAATTCCAATAGTACTCATTAAGTGATCAGTAGTAGATAGTTCGGTTGCATATTCGAATCTTGCATACTAATACTCTCGCTGGAGGGTCACATGGCGCTTGCTAATATATCTATAGAGCAATACATATGCTGAAGCTACGGATTTTCGTCTCCTTCTCAAGTGATGACCGCCGGAGTCAAAAGAATATGAGATAAACACAATTACTGACTATCGCACACAACAGACGACCAGTGTGCGATGCAGAGGCTAGTTGATCTCAGATTTGTCGTTGTATGATAAGCTATTAGATCTTTCAGGCAATTCGCGTGAATGATGTGCTCATGCGTATTACTGACGCTCGCTGATTATCTCACCAGATCTTTCAGGCAATTCGCGTGAATGATGTGCTCATGCGTATTACTGACGCTCGCTGATTATCTCACCGACGCGGTCACCAGGACGCCGTAACTCACCAGATTCAACCTCATAAACATATCCTGTAATCGTGACTGAGTCAGGAATCAGCTCAGACTGACGCAGGTGTTCAACTTGTGTAGCGCAGGCTTCATCAATATCATCCGTCATTTTCACCCAATCCATGATATCAGCATCACCAATGTTCAATGCTGGTAATGATGGGTCAAGATCGATTTGATCAAGATCACCAGCTTCGGCTTCAAATCCTTCACGAACCGCTTCATCAGGGGCACTCATCATTCCACAATCTGTATGATTGATAAGAATAATCTCGTCAGTATCAAAGAAGTTCGTTGTCAGCGCGGCTGAGCGAATCACATCGTCAGTGACTTTACCACCGGCGTTACGGAAGATCTGCGCATCACCAAGTTCAATCCCAAGAGTTTCCTCAACCGGAATACGCTCGTCGATACAAGTGATAACAAGTAAATTCTCATTTGTCGGAATCCCTTCTCGACGACGTCGAGCCCACATTTCGCGATTTTCAACCGATTCATCAACCTGCTCATGCACGTGTTCAGTATTAGACATCATCTTAATATTAACTCGAACGACACTGATGATTTCGTTTCCCCCGCCTGTTACCGGAATCTATGACAGGACTCAAACAGCGCAAATCGAGAGGAGTAAGCATTCCTCAGCGAAGCATAAAACGGTGACACACCGATGTTGAACCGTATTAGTCTGACACAACCGGCAGTATTAGGCATATCCAACGCGGTCGACGAGATCTGCAGCCATCCTTTCAGCTCTTGATAAGACACTATCAACGGGCTCATCA
>P_A23_Liq_1_FmtDRAFT_1000048_pt1 | contig 20320 bp, 12 predicted proteins | sample PonA231FremontCA_FD_10235 | JGI IMG/M metagenome (IMG submission 10235) | reverse complement strand
CCCGCTGCTATGTGACAGCGGCGAGACTGGCTTGTCGCCAAGTATAACATCCTTTTCGCTTTTCGGAATGCCAGGCCCGTTATCTATCACTTCAACTTCTACCGTTGAACCATTTTGCACGGTCAAGCCAACGCTAACAAATGCCGACTCAGATTGATTATGTCTAATGGCATTGTCAATAAGAGAATCAATAGCAATCTGCAGTTTATCATCCGCGTAAACCATAATTGAGTCTTGATGATTGAACTCAATGGTTATTTCAGGATACCGCTCTCGGTATTCTTGTACTGTTTCCATAATGATAGTATCTAGTTCAACTGTGTCCAATTCCGCAGAACTATCTAACACTTCTCGAATCGTTTTAGCTTCTTCACATAGTCGGCTGATATCTTTTGCTTTCTTTTTGATCGTCTTCGCTGATTCGCGCTCAGAACTGTCATCAAGCTGTTGAACAATGCGTTCGATATGTCCGTAAATCACATTGATATCATTGCGGAGATTGTGACGAAGGATACGTTGCAACACATCAAGATGGTTTTCTTTTTGAATTTTCATTGTGATATCAGTATATATTGCAAACGCATGGTTATTACTAGTGGGGACGGATCTGTAGGCGAACTGTTTTATTCCATCTGCTGTTTTCCGATCAATTATTGCGCTATTAGCTTTACCACTGAGCGTCCGTTTATCAAAGTTGGTAGCCTCTTCTTGGTTTTCTGGTGGCACAATGAGATCGTTCAGGGGTTCTCCGGATACAGAGTCATGATCGGGTGCGAATACCTCTAGAAACTCATTGTTAGTTTGAACAATGATAGGTTCGCCATTAATTATTTCAAACTCAACGATAGGATCATTCAACTCGTTAAAGAGCCTATCAAACCGGTTTTTCACAGTTGCGACCCCAAACACGCCGATTATGTCTCCGTCCGTATTATATATCGGAGCCCTTCGGGTTACTTCTTCAACAGATTCACTATCAGTAGTTATTTCTTCTTTTTTAACTGTAACATCTTTTTCCTCTATGACCTCTTTGCGTTCTTTTTGAAATTCTTCTACCTCACTGTGCGAAAATATTTCTTCTTCATGTAGTCCAACGTAATATTCTTCAGAATCTATATCAAACAGGTTTTTATTTGTCTCATTCATCAAGTAGTATTCTCCTTCAACGTTCTTTATGAATACAGAGCCAGGGATAGTTTCAATTATCTGTGATAGGGATTGCTCTGCATCTATTTCGGTTCTGTCTTTATTTTCAACTTTATTTTTTATTTCTTCAACTAGCTCAGAACTACAATCTTCTAATGACTGTTTTTGAAAATAGCTAGTAACACCTTCCCTGATTGCCTGCTCTGCCACGCTCTCGTTTCCTACGTCTGTGACTAGTATAAAAGGTAGCTCTGAGGAGAAGTCTCTAACCTCGGTAAGAAAACTGATTCCATTGGATATCTTAAGATCATATCCACTAATAATACAGTCAAAGTCATCGTTAGAAATGGCTTCAAGCGCTTCCCGTGGATCTGCTTTTATACTTATATTGAATTCTGTTGTAAGTTTTGAGTTATCGACAGCGCCTAGGAACTCCTCAGTATCCCCCTCTGGTACACAGAGAACTCGTGTGGTTTGCCAAATACCACTGAACTTGCCAGATTCCATCACTATATGTGGTAAAACCAGTTTTATTCAAGTACTTGAACTTCATCAGCAAGAGCTTCGACTGCATTTTGCTGGGTGTTAGCCTGCTTACATATTTCATCCATCGAGTTCCGAACTTTCTCTGAACGTCGTTGTGCATTTTCCAACGTCGCTGTTAGTTCTTCAACAGTGTCGGCTTGCTCGTTGTTAGCCGTGGCGACTTCGTGGATGCCAGTGCTAACTTCCGTTACTTTATCTTCGATCTGGTTTAATTCAGAAAGTGTCTTTTCGACTTCTTCGACCCCTATCTCAATCTTTTCCTGAGTTTCATCGATTATGTCGACTGTCTGGGACGTTTGTTCTTGGATATCCCTAATTTGTTCGGCAATTTTCTCTGTGTTCTCACTCGTATCATTGGCAAGCTGCTTGACCTCATCAGCAACAACAGCAAATCCAGCACCTTCTTCGCCTACGCGTGAAGCCTCTATATTTGCATTGAGAGCAAGGATATCAATCTCTTTTGATATATCTTGTATTATTTCGATTATTTCTTCAATTTCACGCATATTATCATCAAGTTCTGCTATCGTTTTGCTCAGTTCTTCGCCAGTATTAGCCAACTGCTTAGTTGACTGTTTTGCCTTTTTTCCAGCTTCGCTACCGCGTGATACTGAGTCACTTGCATTTTGAGCTGCTTGGGAAACATCGTCAGATATCGCTGCAACTTGCTCCATACGTGCACTAAATTCTTGTAGATCGTTAACTGCGTCTCTAAGCGATTCCGTTTGTTCATGCGTCATTTGGGACACTTCATCTGCGGATTGGGTCGTGCTTTTTATTCCCTTATTTACTACCTCAGTCTGATCTTCAATAGCTTGAATAACTGTGTGGAGATTTTCAGTCGTATTATTAACTTCCTCAAGTACACTTAGAAGATGATCTTCGACATACTCCGTCTGTTCAAGCGATGCAGTTGCATTGAATTTGCCCTGACTTACTTGCTCTAACGTGTTGATTATCTCTTCTACGAGTTCTTCGGTTGCTTCTTGTTTGCGTTGGCGTTCCGTCTCATCCTGACAGAGTTGAAAAACGCCTTTGAATGTATCGCCATCATACAGTGGGACAGCAGTAAACCGAATAAACCGCTCTTCGCCTGCGTCATTCAATAACCATGTCGGAGACTCGTATACAGGGGCATCAGTATATTCCGAGCTAACACGTTCGATATGCTCAACATTATCGGCACCCTGAGGATTGTCGACGATATGGTTTGATAGTGCTTTGATTAAGTCACCGTCCTCATTTCTGGCGAATAAGTCCTCGTGGCCAATCATTTCATCTTTGCTAAGTCCAAGAAGTGGCTCCAGTCCGTCGCTCCACTCAACGACAGTGTGCTCGGTATCGAGCATGTACGCTGGGATAGGTAAGGCTGATATGATTGATTCAATCGTAGTGATGTCAGCACCCCGGGCGATAGAATCAATGCTGACATCGTTTGCATTGTTTTGCGAATTTGTGGAGCTCATGATTTCTCTTTCAAAACAAAGAAGCGTAAATTTATATCCTTTGGTTCTTGACTGTGAAATACTATTTTCGTGTTTAATGTATGTGCGTTTTGTCGTGTGCGATATTTTTGTAATTTCCTACTAAGTCAAGTCAAATCAGGGCAATTGTTATTTTTCCCAATATATATCTACTATAATTTAAATATGCTAACTTTTCTTACTGGAACAAAGACAGTTTATAATATAATTAACAATAGTATAGCAAATGTGTGTTTCTGGGTAAAACTTATATAAAACGCCGATAACCCTACCATGCGATAGACTCAGTAAGCAAAGTGAGTGCAATCGTTCAGCTCATGATGTCAAAAACAAAATGGTGCTAAATTAACGATGGAAAACAACGTATCACGTCGAAAGGTGCTATCAGCAGTGGGCAGTGCCAGTGCACTTGGATTAGCAGGATGTACCGGAGAGACCACAAATGAAGACGACGCCGAAATAACCGCAGCATTCTTATACGAATCTGAACTTGCTGAGGTTGGCTGGGATCGGTCACATGAGAACGGTCGCCAATTCGTTGAAGAGCAACTCGATTGGGTTGATACCGAGTTCACGGAGAATGTGCCCCCTGGTGACCTCGATCAAGTAATGGGGAGTCTCGTCGATTCCGGTGTGGACGCGATTTTTGGGACAACCTTTGGTTACATGGATCCGATGGTGGAGTTCTCCACGAATCATCCTGACGTCGCGTTTGAGCACTGCTCAGGGTATAAAACAACAGAGAATATGGGCAGATATTACGGGCGCCTATACCAAGCACGCTATCTTTGCGGAGTAGCTGCAGGAGAGTTAACAGATGAAAACCAGATCGGGTACTGTGCGGCATTTCCAATACCCGAAGTGCTTCGGCAGATAAATGCGTTCGTCGCGGGTGCACGGGACGTGAACCCTGATGTGACCGCGGAGATCAGATTTACTAACGATTGGCTTAATCCTTCAGCGTCTACCGAAGCTGTTGAAGCTCTCACCAACAACGGTGCAGATGTAATTAATAATCATCAAACATCTACCGCCGCTGTGGAGACTGCAGCCCGAAACGATGCATGGGCATTCACTTACACTACCGATATGATAGACGCAGGCGGAGAACGATACGGTAGTTCGGCGGTGTTTAATTGGGGACCGTACTACGAGGAGACTATACGCAATATCCGCAACGATGAGTGGGATCCCAATGCATACTGGAAGGGTCTTGACGCTGGTATCGTAGATATCGGTGAGTTTGGATCTAATGTTCCGGATGACGTGGTAAGTGAAGTTGAAAATGTGCGAGAAGAGATCATCAACGGGGAGCGAACCGTCTGGGAGAACACTCAGTTCGAAGGTGAGTCTGACGAATTCCTCTTCGGTGAAGTGAATAGTTTCGTTGAAGGAATTAGTGGAGAGGTTCCGAGCTCATAGCGGTACGTCGCTCTCCAGAGGCGAAACTATAGTATTATTGAATAATATTATTTCTTTACTAATATTGTATGAAATAAGCTAATACAGGCGTCAATACGGTATATTTGACGAAAAGTCAATAAACTATCACCGATTACATCGGACGGTGAACAGGTGGAAACAGACCTCTGCCCCCCGAATTCTGAACGAGTTTTCAGATCGCGTCGAGGCCATTATCGGTGAGCCAGCGGTCTCCCCGGCAAACAACGCCGCTGAAATGCGCTTCTTGAGTCGGTGGTTCTCTGAAAACTCATTGGAACGCCGGAACGACCGCGGCATGTTTGCGTATGAGACACTGCTGTCCCTGCTGGCAACCTGCCACCAGCAGAGATGCAATCCGTACAATGAGTTCAAGCAAACCGTTCGAAACAGCGAGACGATTTTACGAGATCAGGCTGTGCGCGCTGTTGCGTCCTCGGTAAACACGTACTACTGTAGTGCGTAAAGATTCAATTTACCGGTCGTCAAGAGCTGTCTTGATTTTCTCTGCTGTAATCGGGAGTTCATTGATTCGAACATCAACAGCACGTCGTATGGCGTTGCTCAGTGCCGGTGGGACAGTATTGGTCGGAACCTCGGCGATTGACTTTGCGCCAAACGGGCCTGTCGGCTCATGTGTTTCGACAAGGATCGGGGTCAAAGGCGGTTGATCAGACGTTCTGGGTGGCCCGTAGTCATGGAATCGTTTCACAGTCGGTGTTCCATCCTCCTCAAATTCGAGACCGCTCCTAACAGCCAGGTCGTAGCTCATATGTACCGCTCCCGTAACTTGGCCTTCAGCAAGATCAGGGTTGATCGCAACGCCACAGTCGACAGCGTGGACAAGTTCATTAATTTCGAACTCACCAGTGCGCTCGTCCACAGTGACATCAACAAATTGTGCACCAAATGGTGGTGGGGATTCATCGGTGCTGTGACTTGCTTCGCCCATTACCTGAACGCGCTTTTTATCGCCGTAGATTGATCCATGTCCGATTTCTTTGAGTGAGACTGAGTTGTTGGTTGCTGTGGAGTACACTTCACCTTGGCCCACTGATAGCGCAGTAGGTTGTTCGTCAAGTAGCCGGCTGGCGACTTCTAACAGTTGCTCGCGTGCGTCTTCGGCTGCTTTCATAACGGCCTGCCCAGTTATGTACGTCGTTGAAGACGCGTAAGCGCCATAATCGAACGGTGAGATATCCGTATCCGATGGTTGCACGACGATATCCTCCGGACGAGATCCCAGCACTTCAGCTGCAATTTGCGACATAACAGTATCGGCTCCAGTGCCGATGTCAACAGCCCCTGTCTGAAGGATAAAAGACCCATCTTCATTCATTTTGATGTGTGCAGCCCCAAGCTCATCGCCAGGAACACCACTTCCCTGTGTTGCCACCGCAACACCACACGCACGGTGAAGATAATCTGCATCTGGCTGCTCTATGTCTCCCCATCCAATAGCATCCTTTCCACGGTCAATGCACTCTTCAATACCACAAGAATGGATCTTTCTCCCATAGTCTGATCCGTCCTTCAAAATCTTCGAGGCCACGTCGATGTCACCTTCACCGATGAGGTTCTTGCGTCGGAGCTCGATTGGATCCATGTCTAGTTCGGCGGCGATGTCGTCCATATGTCCCTCGACGGCGAAGTGTCCCTGCGGAGCGCCGTATCCGCGGAATGCGCCCGCAATCGGGAGGTTTGTATGCACGGCGGTCACGTCGAGACGAATATTTGGAGTATGGGTGTACAATGGGAGCGGTTTTTTTCCGATGGCACCACTTGCTGTCATACCATGAGGCCCATACGCACCAGAGTTGGAAACCACAGACATGTCTATGGCCTCGAGTTCACCCTCGTCACTCACGACGCTTCGCAATTGCACGCGGGAGGGACGACGGAGCCGCATCGCGTGAAACTCTTCGTATCGGGTTGCTTCTAGTTTCACAGGTCGATCGGCGGCCATCGACAGCGCAAGCGTGATCGGCTCGGTAACCATCGACTGTTTCGACCCGAATCCAGCACCGATCCGAGGTTTTGTCACACGAATGTCTCGGATCGGAATCTCAAACAGATGTGCCAACTGCCGGCGTACATGGTATGGAACCTGCGTACTTGTTATAAGATGGTAGCGATTGTTCTCGTCTCGATGCGCAATTGTGGTGTGTGGTTCAGGAACACAGTGGGATTGATACGGCGTTTCCCACTCCGAGTTGACCACAGTCAGGTCGGGGTTCGATGCTGCATTATCGAATGCCGCATCTACGTCGCCAATTTCACCACTCACCTGCGCTTCGATATTACGCTCGTAATCCGCCCCTGGAAGGATGTTCTCTATGTCGTCCGGTTCATGTATCTGCGGTGCTTCTGTGTCCATCGCTTCAATTGGATCAAAGACAGCGTCATACTCGTCATATGTGACATCAATGCGTTCAACCGCAGTATTCGCTGTGGAAACGTCTTTAGCAGCCACAGCAGCGATAGGATCACCCACATATCGCGGGTTTTTTTCAAGCACACGCAAATCTCGTGGCGACGGTTCGGGGTATGACTGTCCAGCTGAGGTATATGGCTTCGTTGGAATCTCCCCCGAGCTGGGTGTGAGAACTGCGTAGACACCATCTACCTCTTCGGCAGCAGTCACGTCAATATCCGTGACAACTCCGTGTGCGATATCTGATCGAAGGACTTTCGCATGCGCAAGATTTTGGAAATCACTAGCGTAATCTGATGTGTACTTTGCCTCTCCAGTGACGATCTTCCGTGCGTCGTCTTTCTCATCACGAGTCGAAACCGAGTGATAATCTCCATTTTCAGCTCTTGACTGAGCTGAGCTGTCATCAGTTGTTTGATCAGCACTGTCTGAACCATCGGTGGTTCCCGTGCTTCTCGGTTTACTCATTATTGTCACCACCGTCAAAACAACCACAGCCATCACAGACCGCCGAATTTACATCAGTTTTCATTCGGTCTGACGCGTCTTGAACGGCGTCAATTATTTTTTCATATCCAGTGCACCGACAGAAGTTCCCGTACAACGCTTCCCGAATTTCATTTTCGTTGGGATCCGGGTTCGATTCTAGAAGTGTTTTCGTTCGCATAATCATACCAGGTATGCAGAATCCGCATTGCAGCGCAGCGTTGTCAACAAAGGCCGCTTGAATAGGATGAAGATCATCCTGAGTGCCTAGGCCCTCGATCGTTTCGATGGTAGCTCCATCCATCTTGAATGCAGGCTGGAGGCACGATTTTATTGCGTCTCCGTCGACAATGACCGTACAGAACCCGCAGCCGCCAGTATCACAGCCGCGGTTCGTACCGGTATATCCGGACCGACGAAGTACATCAAGCAGTGAGTCGGACTGTGCAGCACTAAGCGTTACTTCTTCGTCATTCAGCGTGAGGTTTAGTTTCATCTGTAATAGTTATTTGTTGTCACTATCTGGATCTTATTGGCCAGTAAACAGGCGTAACCTGGGTCAGGCGACTCGGTATAGTGATGCGACGTTAGCGTCGGTGTGTCAGGAGTTCTGGCCAAGATCCATGCTGACGTAGATAAAAATGTGCCTTTCGGTTCAAAAATCTTTGCTAATTCGTGTTTCTTTCCTGCTTTTCTGTCTCTCACAAAGTCATTTTGAATGGAATCGATTTCAATCTCTATGATTTGTACTTCTTTATCTCGGTTAATAACTCTCACTGGACATATCAAAGGGATCTACACCCATGTGAAGGAGTTTACTGATAGGATGGAGCTGTCATTGTGAAACCGTAGCAGGCAAAAGTGACGCAGTTGCGTTATTGAGTAGATTCTCATTCGAAGTGTTCCGTTCGGAGGCGGCTGCCACGAACCTACTCCAGCAGGTTTGCTGGCATAATGGTCTCTATTGCTCACACTGCCGCAGTGAATTGGCGATCAACTAGATTAGTTGTCCTTTTCGTTTTTATACCTGAATAAAAATTGTGGACGTACATTCAACGACAACATTAGCACAATCTTAATTCACGTGGGGATCAGCCCTGGGGCGCTCCCGTTTGTCTTCTACTCATCGCTCAGGTTCAGTGCGAGTCCACCAGTTAGATCCTAAAGCAGGTGTTTCATTGTTCACTTCGACAGCGCGTCAATCAGCTCACCAGAACGCTTAACGCGCCAGTGCTCAACCTGATATGGTCTGTCAAAATCGACGAACTCTACATTTCTGTTGATATTAGACACTGCGAGCGCGACGGCAGTGGCTAGCGCAACTTCTGGAGATAGCCTCCGAGGTGGTTCTCAGTCCATGATGCGGCGGAGCTCGGCCAGTTGGTCAGTTTCTCAAAGGGTTCAGTGAGGAGAGCACAGTATTCCGCTGCGCTTTCTACGATCAATAGTGAGGGTTCCCATTTGAGACCCTGTTACACCTGCTTGATTAGGTTGAGATCAAGTGATCCAGCATAAAAAGACGAGATCAATACCAAGTGTGTGAGCCTGCTTTCGCGTGTGCTCACACACGTGTGAAGAGAAATTAACCAACACAGGTAGAATCCGCTTGGTGGGATTTTGCTCGCGGGTAGGTTCTAGACACGAACAAATCCCCTCTTTCGTCCGATCAGCCGGAAAGCTGAGTACACTCTGTCCGATGAGAGCATATCACCGAATCGCTGGTGAAGATTGACGAACCAGCGGTCGGATAATATGCGGATCATCAACCGTGTAGAGGCGTTATGAATTGTCCCACAGCTGGGATGTGACGTATCGAGAAATCCGACTACCGTCCTGCCGTCTGTGCAAGTATCATCGTCGACGAGCCACCCTTCTGGTCGTCACCCTCACGTTTGTTATGCGGCTGGTTCGATCTCTTGTTGAAGCCGTTCCCGGCGTGTTCGTCGAGGATTTCCTCTGCATTGTCTGGGCGTGATGGCCGTTTCGTCCGTGGAATGGCGCAAGAGAGTCCAAGCTTTTCGAGAGAGACTAGGAGATAGACCGGGTGGAGGGATACATTGAATTCGTCGTTGATGAGGTGCTGTATCTCTTGTTTCTTTAATAATTGGCCGTCACGGAGCAACTCAAACAATTGATCTTGTTGCTGAGCATCGAGCTTCGGGGGCCGTCCGCCACAAAAGTTCGGCATGAAGAGTCCTAACCCGTCCTTGTTCCAGTGTTGACCCCACCGTGTTGCTATGCGGAAGTATCTACCGACATCGTCGACAGCGTCTTCGAGCGTCGCTCACCTGTAGAGGCGTTTGAGGAAGATCAGCCGCCCAGTGAGGTTCTGATCAGTAGAAGTAGCAAGGATTCGGTCAGAGTTGTCCATACTGAGATGGCGGACGACATCTTTGTGGTGGTCACTTGATATGCGCACTCAACCATGGCTACCTCGCTAGCATCTTCTACTCACCAAGTCGTACTCATGTGGGCTCTCAAATCGTGGTCGTGGACACTACACTGAAAACAAGCCACCGGTGTTCATGATCACTGATCGCAGCGGCGATCAACGATGCGCTATTCCAGCGAAATCCACCTATGAGCCGACCGTGCGACCCCCACCCACAGATATCGAGGAAGGTCACTCACCGTCTACACTGATGCATTTCGGGTGTACGATCCACCTGAAGGCGACAAGAGCTATCAGCGAGAGGTGTTTATTAACGGAGAGGAAGAGTATATCAATAGAGATACTAATCTGAATGCCTGCGAGAGCCGTGTCGCTGGTGAAACGGTGACTCTTGTCATACCGAGGCGTCTCTAAAGACAATCTCACGCCGTATCTCAGGGCGACCTAATCCAATACGGAATCCTGTGAAAACCTGATCGAGAGACTCTCGAAGAGAACGTCCGTACCATACTCTAACTCATCAACAACATGCTTCATGTGCACGTATTTTTTATCAGGGATACTCGCCGGTTATCACGCCGAAGGTGTCATACACACTGAACAGAGTATTGTGTCTATAGGAGGAGAGTCGGTATATGTGACCGGTACCGTCTACTCTCCCTGTTGATTGTATGTCTGAACGAGCGCGGATGGTTGTGCGAGTTCTCGGTTTTCAGCACGAATAACAGTGATTGTCAGCACGAGCAGTGTGGCTATATATGGATAAGTCGACATTATTGTCGGATTAAATACGAACCCGAGGACAGGGTTGATTATCTCAGCCAGTGGTGCAGCTGCACCGACGGAGAAATTGAATCCCTGAGCGAATAGCTGGAATGCATTTAGTCCTCCAAACAGGATAGCTCCAGCGAACAGACGCGCTGGCTCCCAGCGAGCAAAAATAACGAGTGCGACTGCAATCCACCCCTGGCCAGCAGTCATCCCACCAGACCAGATTTGGGTGAACGCCAACGAAAGATGTGCTCCAGCCGCTCCAGCAAAGGCACCACAAATAATAACGGCCAAATACCGCATTCTAACTACATTGACTCCCATCGTGTTGGCCGTTTCCGGATCTTCTCCAACAGAGATAATCTCTAAGCCGATGTTCGTCCGATAGAGGAGTAGCCATACAGCTGGAAAAACAAGAAACGCTATATAATCAGTCGCTGCGTTATTAAATAGCGCTGAGCCAAGGATTGGGATTTCCACAAGGATTGGGATAGCAATATCTGGGAATCCGTCGATTGATGCTCCAGAGTAGGAACTGCCGAAATAGGTAGAAAGTCCTGTACCTAGAAGTGTCAGCATAATTCCACTCACAGCTTGATCGGCATTTAGCGAGATACATAGAACAGCGTGGATTAATGAAAATATTCCACCAGCGATAATTGCGACACCGAATCCGAGCCAGTAACTCCCGGTGGCAGAAGCAGTGACGAACCCGGACAACGCGCCAATCAACATGATCCCCTCAACACCGAGATTAAGGATACCTGCTCGCTCGCTAATTAGTTCACCGAGACCAGCCAACAATAACACTGTAGTAGCACTCACCGTTGTGCTTGTCAGCCCGGCAATGAGATTCGACATCAGGCACCTCCCTCCACATCGGTGTTGTCACGAGGCCCGCCTTTGGAGGCACTCTTCAACGACATTGATACGGAGTAGTTCTTAAAGAACTCCGCTGTGAGTAAGAATAGAATAATAAGTGCCTGTAGGACGCCAATAATTTCGGATGGAACACCGAGCAACGTCTCTATATTCGATCCACCAACAAATATCACAGCAAAAAAGATTGCGGCGAGCATAACCTGCAACGCTCCATTTCGTCCTAACAGGGCGATAGGGATTCCTGTGAATCCATATCCTGGATTAAACGAAGCACGGAGTCGACCTTCCTCGCCGGCGATCTCGTTAATTCCAGCAAATCCTGCAAACGCAGCACCGGCCAGAAGCACGAATAGGTACACTTTGTACTTACTTATTCCAGACTTTTCAGCGGCCCTGTCGTTTGCCCCTGTAACCGTTATTTCGTAACCCAAACGAGTGTAATTTATAATAATGTATACGCATATAATTAGAACAGTAGCAAGAAGAATTCCGACCGAAACTCCAAGACCAGGAACCTCTGGTAGTTGGCTAACACCTGGAATGGAGGCACTCTGTGGAAAGTTTCCCCCGGGTTGCTGCATTGGACCACGGACAAGGTAGCTGACTATCCTTTGTGCGATAAATACAAACAAAAGTGTCGTGATGATCTCATTGATTCCAAATCTTGTGCGTAGCAGTGCTGGGATTGCCATCCATAGCAATCCTGCCACCCCGGCACCGAGGAACATCAATGGAATGAGCAGAATGGTCGGTAGCGAAACGTTCAGAGCGATCCAGGTTCCTACGATTGCTCCAGCAAGCAACTGACCCTCTGCACCAATATTCAGAAGCTGTGCTTTGAGCGGCAAGTAGACCGCGACCCCAACGAGAATCAACGGAACGGCTTTGTTGATTGTGAATATTAGCCCAGACTCTGTGGTAAGTGTCTGGATAAACATCATTTCGTACGCTTTGATTGGGTTTACATTGAGCGCAAGCAGTATGACACTGCAGACTAGTAATGAAGCGAGTATCGTTGCTATAGGTGTTATGTAGCCTATCCAAGAGGGAATTTCCTTACGTGGAGTTAATTCAACGTCAAACAACATCAGGTTTCACTCCGACCACCATCAGCAGCCACCGTGGTCATTCCTTTGGCTGAGTCGCTAACGGTTTCACCACCATTCATCTCTAAACCGACACGTTGGCGACTCCCCTCCTCTGGAGTCGTCTCGTGGACAATCTCACCCTCGTATATCACTAAGACTCTATCGCTAAGGTCGAATATTTCATCCAAATCTTCCGACATGAGTAGTATTCCTGTACCCTCGTCGCGTTGTGCAAGCAGGCGCTCCCTGATGAACTCGATCGCACCGACATCTACTCCTCGGGTTGGTTGACTGGCGACAAGCAGATCGGGGTCACGTAGCATCTCTCGTGCAAGAATGAGCTTTTGTAAGTTCCCACCGGATAGCTCTTCAGCGCAAATCTCAGATACATCATTAATACCGCGAACGTCGAACTCTTCCACAAGTTCTTCAGCGTATGAGGCTGAAGAATCGTAATCGAGTCGTAGCCCCTCACCAAACCGATCATTCTTATACCCTTTTAGTATAGAGTTGTGCATTACAGACAACTCTCCAGCACAGCCGTCCAAATATCTGTCCTCAGGAACAAACGAAACACCGTGGTTTATGAAGCTTCGAGTCGATTTATTTGTAATATCTTTCCCGTTGACTGCAATCGATCCGTCAGTAACTCCTCGGACACCGGCCGCTGCCTCAGCGAGTTCCAGTTGCCCATTCCCGCTGACACCTGCAACTCCAACGATTTCACCTTGGTGTACCGTCAGGTCGACGCCAGAAAGTACCTCTACCCCCCGTTCATCATCTGCATACAGATTTGACGCCTCCAGTACAGGCTTTCCGTTTGGCACTTGTTCAGAATCGATTTCGAGCAGAACATCTCGTCCCACCATCATCCGGGCGAGGTCTTCGCGATCCACATCTGCCGTTTTTACCGTACCAATTCCTTCTCCTTCTCTCAGTACGGTTACACGATCTGTTATCGATTGAATTTCATCAAGCTTGTGTGTAATGATCACAATAGAGACACCCTCCTCGGTAAGTTTACTGAGCGTTTCGAAGAGGCGCTCAGCTTCTTTCGATGTAAGCACAGCTGTCGGTTCATCTAGAATGAGGAGGTTTACATCCCGGTAGAGTGCTTTCAAAATCTCAACACGCTGGCGCTCGCCAACACTTAGCTGCCAGACCGGTGTTGAGACATCGATATCAAATCCGTACTCATTAGCGAGTGCTTGGATTTCGGATTTAGGCTTCTCAAGACCGAGAGTGAATCTGGAGCCGATCCATTGCAACACAGGGTGTGAGATAATAGATGAAGGGATTTTCTCATCGGTCTGGTCAGGTTCAGTTTTGAACACAGACATGGGTTCACGTTTTCCGAGAACGATATTTTTCGATACGGACAGCCGTGGAATGAGTTTGAAGTGCTGATGAACCATACCAATGCCGGCGTCAATGGCATCCTGTGGTGAATCCATATCAAGAGTATCACCATCAAGCCGTATTGTTCCACTATCGGCAGAATATAGCCCGTAAAGGATTTTCATTAGTGTACTTTTGCCAGCGCCGTTCTCTCCGAGCAATCCGTGTATTTCTCCTTTTTTCACCGACATGGAGACATCGTCGTTCGCAACCACGCCAGGGAATGTTTTAGTGATACTTTTCATTTCAACAAAGCTGTCGTTGCTCATAGTCTATGACCACGCAGTGAAACTCACTGTTGTTATATAAGCTTGTTTTACTTCGTAATAAGGAAAACGTATATTCAAAAATCGTGTTCAAAAAATACAAACGAGTAGGAGATATTCTTCTTGTTGTATTTTAGTTTGATATATGAATGGCATACGGAATCAAATGGTTGTGCCACACGGTCGCAAGAGATCAAAAATATAATATATACCGAAATAACCATGTATTTGAATAGCTATCATATTTTGCAAACATAATTATAAGTATGAACTGAAGGATGTTTAGATGTACATGGTTAGTATCGTGATAACGAATGGGTATGTTCTTACACAAAACAACAGCCGGACTGTAATAGAAGATGGTGCTGTCGCGATTAACAAAAGTGAAATTGTGGCCGTGGGAAAGTCGGACGAGATTACCTCAACGTATGATTCTGATCGTTTAATAGACGCTGATGGGGGTGCTATAATACCGGGCCTGATTAATCCTCATACACACGTTTCAGATATCTTGCTTCGAGGTTCTATGAATGAGGATCGCGGGCTTCTAGACTGGTTGTACAACGTCAAACGACCCGGCACGCTCGCAATGGATCCGGACGAACATGCAATTGCAGCGATGCTGTACTGTATCGAGGCCATACAATCGGGTGTAACAACCTTTGTCGAAAACGATACCGAAGTTATCTGGGATAATTGGTCGACAACTGAAGCAAAGCTCGATATTTACGACAAAGCTGGTATACGAAACATCTACGCCGCAGGGATGGTCGACCGCTGTGTCGACGATTCTTTTCAGGAACTCGTCCTCGATATCCAAGAACGGGAGACTGATGTTGATCATCCATCACTCGACGCGTTCGTTGAAGACACAGACACTGTCGTTGACGAGATTGATTCACTGATTGAGACTTATCATGGAACAGCTGAGGGTCGGCAGTCAGTCTGGCCCGCGCCAGTCGTAGTCGAGAGCACGACAAACCGCTGTTTTAAAGAAGCGTACGCGATGGCCGAAGCATACGATGTGATGACAACAGTCCACGTCGCAGAAGCGGAGGCAGAAGAACAGCGTGAAATATCTAGTATTGAACATTTACGGAATATTGGATATCTCGGCGAGCACGCCCTATTAGGACACTGTGTCCAGATTAACGATCGAGATGTGCGAATCCTCGCAGAAACCAACACATCCGTTGCACATAATTTCATGGCGAACATGCGCTTGGCAACGGGATTTGCGCCTATCGTAGATATGCTTGATGCGGGCGTGACCGTTGGGCTCGGGTCGGATAATTCGACTCTTAACGACACAGTCAATCCACTCAGCGACGTTCGGGCGATGGCTGGTGCACACAAAGGTTATCACCGTGACTCAGGTGTCGTGCCCACGCAGGTAGCTTTCGATATGTTGACAATCAGTGCAGCGGAGGCTATTAATCGTGAAGATAGTCTCGGGTCTCTCGAATCGGGCAAGCAGGCGGATATTGTAATAGTTGACCTAGATCACCCACATCTGACACCGTGTCCGGATCCAATTCACACACTTGTGCATGCAGTACAAGGAATGGAGATTGACACAGTTATTTGTGCTGGCAACGTTATTATGTCTGACCGTGAGATACAGTCGTTTGACAAAGATATCAATAGTTTCCTATCGGAGGCCGCAGGAACAGCCGCAGACCTCGTCGGCCGAGTCGGGTATTAGCTGAATATAGGTTTTAATACCCTCCGTTATGAAAAACTAGATAGTTACAATATACGTAAGAGAGGATATAAATAATGTCACAAATTGATAAGCTGATAATTAACGGGACTATTGTCACCGCTGAATCGACGTTTGACGCTGCTGTCGGTATCGATAACGGTACCATAGTCGGGGTCAGCAGCGAACAAGCACTTCCGTCAGCCGAACGGACAGTCGATGCCGATGGTAATCTTATTTTTCCGGGTGTAGTTGACCCTCACGTCCACCTTGCGGGCTACAACTCGATCGATTCCTACCAAACAGGCACTGCAGCAGCAGCAGCAGGTGGGGTTACAAGCCTCATCACCTTCGCATGGCAGGGATGGGAAGACGATGACGAGACCTGGAATGATACAGAAACGCTCAGTGAGGCTGTCGAACGTCATCAAGACTGGGCGTCTCCAATCGTGGACTATAGTCTACATGCTGTAATTACTCGTGAAAGGGAATCCGTGTTTGAGGAACTCCCTGAACTCGCTGCAGACGGCGTGTCGTCCTTTAAGATGTTTACGACTGATAATATACGTCTCTCTTATGGGTTCATTGATAAAGTATTCGATGAGCTATCAGAAATCGGTGCTGTCGGAATGGTTCACACGGAAGACTACTCAGTGTGTGAACACCAAACAAACGCAATAGCTTCAAGCCCATCTGGAGCGTCAGCCAGTGAGTATCCTAGCTCTCGGCCAGATTACTCCGAAGCAATAGCTGCTAGGACGGTTGCGCGACTCGCTGCTGAGTCTGATGCGAAGTATTACGGCGCACACACCACTTCGGAGGCTGCTGCCGAGGCTATCGCTGCCGTGCAGACTGATGGATCAAACATTCGGGCCGAAACATGTACACACTACACTACGCTTGATGCCGACATTTATCACCAACTCGGAAATATTGCAATTATGGCACCTCCACTTCGCCAATCTAGTGACGTAGACGCACTGTTCGAATATCTACATGACGGGGTTCTCTCAGTTGTGTCGACTGACCACGTTCCGCTCCCACGCAATCAGAAAGAGGGCGGGCCATGGTGGGAGAGCGACTTCGGCATTAACAGCCTGCAAACGAGTTTGCCGGTCTTCCATGAAGAGGCGGTTAACAAACGAGACGTATCCTATCCATTGCTAGTGCGTCTACTGTGTTACAATCCCGCACAGACGTTTGGACTCCCGCAGAAAGGACGAATTGAACCTGGTGCTGATGCCGACCTCGTTGTGTTTGATCCCGATGAGAGCTACACAATATCTGCAGGTCGGAACCATTCGAATGCAGATTATTCGGTGTATGATGGACGGGAAGTGACTGGAAAAGTAATGAAAACGTTCGTTCGAGGAAAACTAGTTGCTGATGCCGGTGATATAGTCGTTGATCCAGGATACGGTGAGTTTCTTGAACGCAAAATCCCAAGTTGGGGAACTTATCAATAGAATACTATAAAACCACATATTTTGTAAGGTTGCTAAATGTGAACCACATTGTTAGATTGGAATCACTCAAACACGGTTCTATATATGCGATCGCAATAATAAACAAAATCATCCACTGAGGTTACGTGTTGTCGGGCACTGTCTAGTTCAGCCAGCGGCACTCGGTGATTTACTGTAACTGAGCTCAGAACCAGTGTTTTAGCCACTTTAGCAGCAGAATTTCGATCCAGCGATGCCCGAATTACAGTAATTTTCCGAAGGAGCCTGCTCATCTAGACAGTGCCTGTTGTCGGATAGTGATAATATTGGATAGTTTCAGAACCTGTGATCTCTCTTGAGACGTTTTCTGTGCCACACCAGCGTTGTGCTACGAGAAGCAACATAGCGTGCACCGCGGAAAACTACTATGAGCTAGTTGGAGACGTTGTTCCCTTGATATCAAGTGACTCGGCAGCTCTCCTTGCATCCTGTCGGATAGATTCCGCGTCGGCGGCAGTTACCATACTATCTTCCATAAGGATTTCACCATCAACCATGGTGAACGCTACATTCTCGCCGTGTGCTGCAAAGATGATATGAGAGAGGATGTCGTTCAATGGTGTTGCCTGCGTGTTGTCAGTTGAGATGCCAATAATATCGGCTTTCCATCCAGGTTTTAATTCTCCGACGTTGTCAAACCCAGCAGCCTTTGCACCATTTACTGTTGCCATGTCGAAGATGCTCTCTTTTGGTGCGGCAGTGGGATCCAATTGGTCTGCTTTTTGTAGGATGCTTGCTTGTTTTGCTTCGGTGAACGGGTCAAGTGTGTTGTTGCAGGGCGGCCCGTCGTTCCCAAGTGCGACGTTGATCCCACGATCTAAGTAGTCAACAACTGGAGCGATGCCACTAGCCAACTTCATATTGGAAGACGGGCAGTGTGTGATGTGGGTTCCAGTTTCCTCTATCACTTTTCGCTCAGATTCATCCGTCCACACACAGTGCGCTAAGACGACATCTTCGCCGGTTAGACCCACCTCATCAAGCCAGTGGATGTTCCGTTGTCCGGTATCGTCTTCAACGGTCTCAACTTCGTCTTGGTTTTCGCTCGCATGTGTATGTATTCGTACACCATCGTATTTGTCTGCCAACGCTCTGGCTCCGCGCAGGCATTCTTCGGTACATGAAACCGCAAATCTCGGTGTCACGGCGTAACGGATGCGATCGTCAAAGCTACGATGATACTTTTGTATCAACTCTTCTGTCTCGTTCAATCCTGCCTGTGTCTCTTCAATGAGTCCATCCGGCGCACGTCGATCCATCAAAACCTTACCAAAGATCCCTCGTATACCCATTTTGCCTGCAGCTTCAAATGCTCGCTCTGCATGTGCAACTGATAAGTGATCAATTACTGTTGTTGTGCCAGTCTCGATCAATTCAAGATACCCTAACTTAGCAGCAGCCTCCATTTGATCTGCATCTAATGCTGCTTCCATCGGGAGAACATGTTCGAAGAGCCAGTCGAGCAATTCACTGTCATCGGAAATCCCACGACCCAAACTCTGCACAGAGTGGATATGACTTCCAACCATCCCCGGCATTAGTATATCAGACTGTTTTTCGTTATGTGAAGGATATTTATCAACAATATTGTCTCTTTTGCCAACGGTACTAATTGTATCATCGTCAACCATCACTGCACCTTCATGTATTATTTTATCTGAATTGACGACTACAGTTCCGGAGAGGATCATCATTTTATCTATTTTCACACCCTATATAAAATTATTGTATTGACTAAATTTCGTACGATTATATTGTGTTATACACTACCAATTTATGAATTATGAAGTCAAATCCAACACTATATGCAGTCTTAATCTGTGGGTTAAAATGTGTACATACTTTCTGTATGTTGCGTGTTTAGCACGACGGCGCAACAGCAGGTATAGCCCGAACTCATGGGATTGTCTCATTGTTTCGGTCGATTCGCTTGAATTCTTCGTAGGGATTGCGTCCCCGCTGGCGGGAGGTCGCCAACAGGACAACGTTGTCCCATGAACCGACATACCACAGTAGTTCCGGAGCGTTCCAATGACCTCCCGGTGTAGAGGTCGGTGATCGTACCGGGAGAGTGCTACCTTTAGGATGACACTCATCCCGAACTGCTCCTCATTGGGGCAGTCAGGGTGTGAGACAACGGTCTCAGTTCCACAGGAGTGGCGCTTGTAGTGTTGCCGATTGTGCTGTGTGGCTTTTGAAGGTTGTGGATCGGGGAGTTTCTCGACGGGTCAGGAGCTGACACCCGCCGACTCGCCAAGTGTGCAGCCACACTTTGGACAGCAGCCACAGGTGATCTCGGTCTCTCGATCTGGGATAGGATCGTCACGCCATTCGGGTTTATGACCAGATTTTTGACCAAGTGTACCGCCATTGGTATGTGGCTGTTCGTCGTCCTCGTCCCCGTCAGACGAGGACGACTCTTCTTCATCAAATTGATTCTTGCCCGGCGGCGTATGCGGTTCTTCGTACTATCGAAACTTCACTCTCAGTCGCTTGTTTTCGTCCCTGAGCTTCCCATTTTTTCCTCAAGTACAGCAGACGCTCAAGAATTTCTTCCTTGGTGGGCTCCGAAAGAGCCATAGACAGGCGAGAGGGAGAAGTCTCTCTCAGAGACCATCCCTCAGAAGCGCGATCACTTATGTTGTGTTATTCTGCAATACTTATTGAGACGGCACTGTCTAGGTGAGCAGGCTCCTTCGGAAAATTACTGTAATTCGGGCATCGCTGGATCGAAATTCTGCTGCTAAAGTGGCTAAAACACTGGTTCTGAGCTCAGTNAC
>P_A23_Liq_1_FmtDRAFT_1000045_pt1 | contig 20542 bp, 20 predicted proteins | sample PonA231FremontCA_FD_10235 | JGI IMG/M metagenome (IMG submission 10235) | reverse complement strand
ATCTTGACCACTGTGTCTACTACTAGAGGATATCCCAGCTCTGTATGAATGTCACTCGCATGTACAAAGCTCAATATATGTAGTCGAAGAGGATGTCCCGAGAACATCGACATGGTCATACTATTTTCATTTTTATTTTTATTCTATATTTATTTCATATCCACACCGATTACGGTCTTGGGTTGCTCGATCGACTGCGGCATCGATACCAAAGTCGATATGATCAACCACTTTGCCATCCCGGATCACAGGGTTGAGAAGGGATTCACTGTCATCGGGTGATGGTTGATCATGAAGACCGATATGATGACCACCCTCCGATGTTCTGTACACAGATTTAATGCCAGCAAGCTTTCCGCGCTTGGCGACCGGTTCATCATCAACAGCAACAATATCAAGCGCAAAGTCAACTGGGTCTGCATTTGAAATATATCCACCAATGCCAAATCCGTCTGCGACATCGCGAAGATTGAGTAGATCATTTGGATTGAGTCCGCCTGAGACAAAAATATCGACATCTTCGTATCCATGTGTATCCAGCGTCCACTGCACTTCACGAATAATATGTTGGAAATCACCACGGCGTGATCCTGTTGTATCAAGCCGCACACCATCGAGCCGGTCACCGAGGGTCCGCGCCGCTCGAAGCGCCTCATCAGCCTCATCAGAGTATGTATCGCACAGTGCAATTCGAGGCACAGCCTCAGGAACAGCCTCATCAAATGCTTGCCACGCTTGCTCTTGTTCGCCACGTCCAAAGCAAATTAGCAGCGCATGTGGCATCGTCCCTCCGGCTGTACGGTCAAGGACATCGCCTGCAGCCATATGTGAGAATCCATCAACCCCAGCGATGAGTGCGCTTCGTTCAACCATCGCTGCAATTGTTGGATGCACATGTCGAGCACCGAATGAGAGGACAGTTGATGATGGAGCAGCTTTCCGGGCATTCGCTGCGGCTGTTGCAACCCCAGATGCATGTGATAAAAATCCTAATATCGATGTCTCAAGACGGGCAAAATCAAGATACTTTCCTTGAATACGAAAGACCGGTCCACCATCGAATAGACGGCCAGGGAGGAGTGAGTTGACATCGACATTGCGCCCCTCAAGTAACGCAACAGCATTTTTGACTCCGGCTATCATCTCGAAGTTTCCATCTGGAAACTGATCGGCGGTCACCTCGGCGGTAATGGTTGGATTTCGATCAGCATGCTGGAGTGTTGTTTCTGTTCGCTCAAAATATGCATCTGTCGCCGTCCCAGAAGTAATTGCCTCAGTGTCGATGATATCAAAATCCATGACACTGAGTTTACTCGGCATGGTGAAAAGCGCATCTGCTCAGAAATTATCTCTGAAGCAAATTTTCATTCAGAGCCATTTACCGGAGACTCCAATGCAGGAAACTATGCATATGATAGATATTCCAAAAAGAGCACTCATGAATTGCTGTTCAAGCCGCATGCTGTGTTGATTGTAAGAGCATGACGTGATTGCAGTGATGAGAATGAATATATCAGAGTGGACTATGCTGATGATGGCTTTGATTGTGCTCGGATATTGTCCAAAGACGTAACATTTGGTCCATTAACGATTGTAACTTGTGTGCCATCTTGCGTGACTCGAAAGGCATCAGCATATGATCCATCTGGTATAACATATGTTGTTGTTTTTGCTGTTTTTGCTGTCGATCCAGTATTCTCGGATTCCACCCGTTGTGGCGTCGTTGCATCACGAGCGGTGAGGATCGAGCGGTATGCATTCCGGAATTCTGTCGCGTCTTCATTACTTTCCCATGTCGTCACCCATACATATCCATATTCAGATTCAGATTCAGATTCAGATTCAGATTCAGTTGACACCCCGTTTTGTGTCTGATATGGGAACAATCGGTCATTTTCCCATCCTGTCGATGGGTCAGCGATATAATTATACGCATCATACTGATTGGTTGGTTGGGTGAGCGTTTGTGGTCTGACCGTTTCAGCACCGACAGTTCGTGCTTGATTCCAAAACATCACAAATATCGACGCTTCTCCAACAGTGTCAGATCCATCCTGTCCGACTGATTCAAACCGCTCCCATTTCGCGGATGATCGATCAGTGTAGCTAATTGGCTGTGGTGTCTCATCTGTTCGNTGAATAACTTGCTCACTCGCGACTGGCGGTGATTTGAATCGATCATTGACAGCATCCCATCCGCCTGACTCACGGAGATGATTGATATATCCAACACCGTCTGAGTACGGCTGGAAAATCGTTACAAAGATTCCCAGATTCGATGGACCACCACTTGACCCGCTATCTTCGCCGGTATCATCTGGGAGCTCAACGCACTCCCAACTGCTTCCACAGCGATCACCATACGCTGATTCGACGTATCTTGCATCCCCCTCAATTAATCCATCAGTAGCTAATTGTCCATCTTGTGTTGTTGCTGCGTATCGATCTTTCGTGAGGTCATACTGTTGATCCTGTACTGCGTGGACAAGTTCATGAATCAGTGTTGTATTTTCAATTGTCGGCGTATCTGGTGTGTCGGTAACGATTGTGATTGCATCATCGCGAGGATCATAAAAGCCAGCAACAGACGAGCCTCGTGTTTCTTCAATCGCTTGCTGTGTACTTTCTGACTCACCAACAGCAAACAGCGCTTCCCACACTTGATTATTCCACTGTTGAAATTCTTGATTCTCTGATGATCGTGTGCTTTCATCTCTTTGCGAGCGGTATTCCGACCGTGAGATAACGGAGACGGGGACTGATGATTTGAACTCCAGTTGTCGAAGGTATTCAACACGAGCCATTGCCCGTCCAACATATGCTTTCATTTCCGCATCTGTAAGCCCATCTGCCTGGTCAACTTCGATTGATTCATTATACCAATAGCCCGCTTCCCACCCAAGTGGATCACCAGCAGGGTCACTGAAGTCTGAGTCTGGCGTCGCAACGGCTACTGGTGGACCAGTACCATTTTCCTGTCCGATACCTTCTGCTGTGGCTGACTCGGTGGATGATGAATCTTCTCCGACATTCGGATTAAAAAGCGACCCACCCCCACTACACCCTGCGAGGACAATGAGGAGACTGAGTGCTATAGAGGCACGTGAGATTCGCCGCGACATGATAATATGTATTTTATCAGCAGGTCTACGCGCAAAAGTACCTTTGTGCTCGCATCATAATATCAAATATGGCTGACTATTCATTTGATACAGATACGACCGCCATCGTTGTTGTTGATATGCAAATAGGCTTTTGTGATCCCTCTGGGAACATGTATGCTCCAGGCAGTGAGGCCGTTGTTGATGACGTTCGTACTCTTGTCACAGATGCACAGGATGCAGGTGCTCGTGTTGTGTATACGCGCGACGTGCATCCGTCAGGTCAATTTGATGATGCGCACTATTATGATGAGTTTGAACGCTGGGGTGAGCACGTCCGCGAAGGAGACTCGGAAACGGCGCTTGTTGATGGACTTGAGGTTCGCTCACAGGATCACGTTGTCATCAAACATACCTACGATGCATTTTATAATACCGAACTTGATGGGTGGCTTCGTGCACATGGTATTGATGATCTCATCTTCTGTGGGACGCTCGCGAATGTCTGTGTGCTTCACACTGCTGGCAGTGCTGGACTTCGAGATTATCGTCCGGTGCTCATTGAGGATGCAATCGGTGCGATTGAACCAAATCACCATGAATACGCACTTGATCACGCTGAGTGGCTTTTCGGAGAGGTCTGCTCACGTGCCGATATCAAATTTGTTTGATTCAGTTTCAGTTACCCCACACCACTACAATTAATTCCTATAAGCTATTCTCTCGTCCTCACGAAGCGATCCGCAGCCAAATGAGTAGGTAGAGTGGTTCACTAATACCAAGAGTTTCGACGGTTTCGACACATCAAAGTTAGAATTGAAATCAAACATATCAGTTACGTTCCGTTATACTCAAAACATAACTGACGAAAGGAGAGCATTCTATTCTCCAAGTATGATACCAGGAATTGCGAGGGTTAGCTATACCTATTCTCGTTGGGAGAGATAATTATGCCAAGCGTATTCAAATCAGCACGACTTCCAGATGGTCGCATCCGCGATGTTCGAGTTACTGATGAGACGATCACAGCTGTCTCGGATTCGATCTCGCCTACATCAGATGAGACCGTGTTTGATGCACGCGGTATGCTCCTTTTTCCAGGAGCAATTGATGTTCATGTACACTTTCGTGAACCCGGTGGAGAACATAAAGAAACGTGGAAGACGGGATCTCAAAGCGCTGCAGCCGGTGGTGTGACGACTGTTGTTGATCAGCCAAATACTAATCCCCCGACAACGACAAAGACTGCATACACATCGAAGGCGGCGCTGGCGGCGGATTCAGTCGTGGATTATGGCATTAACGGTGGTGTTACCCCTGATTGGAACCCAGACACTCTCTTTGAATGCCCATTATTCGCGCTTGGCGAGGTTTTTCTTGCCGACTCAACCGGAAAGATGGGGATTGATGAGACTCTCTTTCGGCAGGCGCTCATTAGGGCAGCCAAGACTGAGATTCCGGTGACGATCCATGCTGAAGATGCAGCACAATTTAATACAGATATATATGGTCATGAGTCAGGTGGAACTGGGACTGACGCTGCTGTTGACATTTGGAGTCAGTATCGCTCAGCAACAGCTGAAATCAAGGCGATTGAGCGAGCCATTGAAATCGCAACAGAGGTTGGTGCCGATATCCATATTGCACATACAAGCACCCCAGCAGGTGTTGATGCGGCAACAGCAAGTAATGTTACATGTGAGGTAACACCACATCATCTCTTTTTGTCTCGTGATAATGCAGCCAAACTTGGAACATATGGGCGTATGAACCCGCCACTTCGGAGTGAAGCACGTCGAAAAGAGCTTTGGGACCGACTCATTGCTGGCGATATAGACATGATAGCAACCGATCATGCACCACACACCTATGATGAAAAAGCAGCCTCGCTGTGGGATGCACCAAGTGGAGTACCTGGCGTTGAGACAATGCTTCCGTTATTATTCGAACGCGCCCGTCGAGATGAGATTAGTTATGAACGTATTCGTGACGTCACCGCCCGTAATCCAGCATCCCGATTTGGGCTCAATAATAAGGGTCATATCGCTGTTGGCTATGATGCTGATCTTATCCTTATCGATCCGACTGCTACTCAAACAATCAAAGGTAATATACTTCACTCAAAATGCACATGGACACCCTTTGATGGAATGAACGGGATCTTCCCAGAATTGACAATGGTTCGTGGGACAGTGGTATATGATGGCGAGTCGTTTGGACCAACAGTCGGTATGAACGTGACTACTAGCGAATAGATATCATTTGAAATTGACACTCGGTCGAAACTTGGATACATCGAAACGAACCACAGACCGAGTTCAATGCAGATTCATATTTCTCCTGTTGATTCTATATTCTCTGATTCTTTAGATTGATAGTGATTAGTTCGAATAGTTTCACCGACGGTGTCGAATGACGCGGGTTCAGCGGTTCCTATCACCGACACGAATAATCACGGCGGTAAAGACTTGCATTAATCAGTATGAGACCCGCTCTCAGTGCTAGTATCAGCATCAGTGTCAGCATCGACATTTTCGGTCGTCCGAAGGTCATCGCTTGCTTCACGTACTTCTCGCATCACAGTTGAGATTCGGTCTTCGGCTTCTAATTCATCAGCAACTGAAAGGTCAACCCCTTCAACCTCAAGTAAGAATTTAGCCGTCTCTGTGACCTCATACATCAGTTTATCAAGCTCATCAGCGGTGAAGAACCCGGACATCGCTCCATAAAGAAATGTTGCACCGGCTTTTGTGACCTTTTCCTCAAATGATGATCGTGCCTGATTGACCGCTTGTGGTGTATATGTGTCTGTCATGAAGGGAACTAATTGTGGTAGGTTTGTTCCAATCTTTGTCATCTCGACGCCGGTCTCTGTCCGGAAGTCAGAGCAAAGTCGGGCAATAGCCCACTCCCGAGCAGTGATATATGTTCGATCTCGGAGAAAATTATTAACCCGGTCATACTGTGCTCCATCGACCTTCTTGAATCGTGCATACTTCGCTACATCAGGTGGTGATGACTGCCCACTAGCATTCATTTCATCGTCCGCTTCAGTCGATGGTACCGTCTGTGTCTCTGTCATATCCGCTTGAGTGTCGCTGGGCGTGTTCGAGACAGTAGTGGCGCTATTGTGGTCATCCGATTCATTATCTGTCGGATTAGCCTGTGTTGTGACATCCTGTTCGGTCATCTGTTCTTCGTGATGACCGCGGTCATGGTTCTCATCTTGGGTGACATTATCTTCCTCTATTTCACTGTCGTTCTCGTCAGCACTGTTCATACCCAGGTCAGTCGCCGACACTGGAAAAATCGTTCTGTCGGCATAAAAAAAACTGCTTGATCGCTCACTCAGCAACTATATAAACTATACTTATATCGATATTGGCAATACCGTTGTAGTAATGCAGCATACTCTGCGGNTGTCTATTGCGTGCGTTCATNTTAATAACCACATATTAAATCAGATACGATACGGGTATCACCCGACGACTTTTCTATCCTGGCAACGACACCCGCGATATGAAGATTCTTCTTGGTGTGGACGGGACCGATACTTCCCTTCACGCGCTTGAGCAAACGGTCAAACGAGCCAAAGAGGCTGGCGATGATGTAACAGTCGGCATCGTCACTCGTGATTCCGATCGGTCTGTAGCAGGAACCAGATCAGATGTTGATGAGATTATTGAGTCCTCAGAGATTGATGTAACAGTTCAACATCTTGATGGTGACCCTGGTAGTCAATTGGTTGAGTTGGCTGAATCAGAGGATTTCGATAAACTCGTTATTGGGGGCGGCAAAAGAAGTCCCATGGGAAAGATTCAGATCGGAAGCCTTGCTGAATTCATTTTATTGAACTCGCGGATAACCGTTTCACTCATCAGATGAGCCCTGATCATACGTGTCCGGATGACTCTGCTGGACCATTCCCACTTCCTCCACGTACATTCACTGACCGTGCCGGTCGTGATATTGAGATACGAGTCTATGATGGAAGTGAAGACGAATATGAAGCACTCGTTGAAATGTATCGTGGCTTCGACTCGAAAGACCGGGCACAGGGTATTCCACCAGGTCGTGAAGAACGAATTCGGAAATGGCTGGATAACATCCTTTCATCTGAATGTCTGAATGTTATTGCATGGGATGGTTTGGCTGTTGCTGGTCACGCGACACTTGTGCCTGATGACGAATCATATGAGTTGGCGATTTTCGTCCTTCAGGTATATCAACAAGCGGGCATTGGTACGCATCTTATTGAAGCATTGCTTGGTCATGGAATCACCTCAGACATCACGCAAGTGTGGCTTACCGTAGAGCGATGGAATAACGCTGCGGTTGGCTTATATGAGAAGGTTGGATTCGAAGTGAGCGATTCAGAAAGTTTTGAACTGCAGATGGGAATCAATCTTGATAACGCTGAGACATATTAACTCAGGACTCTTCTTTTTGGTAGCATCATGATTAGCAGCTTATTTTCAATAAATGATTGTTACTATGATGGTCACGGTCAAGATCTGGGGTCACACCGAGAGCACAGGTTGACTTGCATATAACAATACGTATTCTGCTGCTCTTGAGAGTACTTCACCGGGATCACCAGAGAGTGGCTTTCGCGGGACCACAAGGAAATCTGCGTTTAGATCTTCTGCTGTGTCGAGGACGACCCGACCAGGATGTGTTGTCTTTATTTGAGTCGAGAATCCATAGACAACAGATGTTGAAGCGGAAATATCGTATTTGGCTGCGATTGTCTCTGCAGATTCAGTAATTGTCTGTCCATCAGTCGCGACTGCTGACTTATCGACAGTTCCAGTTTCGATTGCCTGCACGATATCCTCATCAAGCACGTGGACAACATGGACGGATGCATCGTACTTCGCGGCAATGACGCTTGCATACTCGACGGCGTCAAGAGACTCCTCGCTAGCGTCGATAGGAGCGAGAATGAGGTCTACAGACAGCAGTCGATTCTCGGTCATGCTGGCATTTCTCCCGCCCGAGAGCAAAAATCCTCACATATCTGTCTGTGATTCGTGTCCACATTTCGATACAGTATCGGGCTTTTCCATCTGCTGTTGGCAATTCACATTCTGTTTGCTCAATCTCATTGTAATCGCTTGAACATTATCTCCACACAAAGTTGACTGGATTTATACGAATTAATATGATATATCTATCTATGTTTGAGACGATCGTCATCGCTACCGACGGCTCTGAAAGCGTTCGTCGAGCGGTTGATACTGGGTTAGATATTGCTTCGCGGTTTGATGCAACGGTTCACTGTTTATATGTCGTTGATGAGAATAACACTGATAGCAATAAACCACTGAGCGACTCGGATAATGATCAAATGACGCTTTATGAACATGGAGAAAAAGCGGTCAATACCGTGGCAGGACGAGCCAATCACGAGGTTATCACAGCAATTAAACATGGAAATCCATCAGATAAAATCGAAGCATACGCACGTGATATCGATGCTGATGTCATCGCAATGGGTACTCGTGGTCGACATGGTGAAAATCGATTTCTCATTGGATCTGTTGCAGAAAAACTCGTCCGAACGGCCCCACTCCCTGTATTGACTGTTCGTCAACTCGCTGCTGATGAGACTGATGAACGATTGAGTGGAACTCCAGAGCGAATGTGACTTTCCCTCAGGAATGAGTGCCGAGAATCCTTCGGTAAATACTCCATCTATCGCCACGGCGCGTATATCGGTAGCGAACGTACACGCTTGTTGATAGTGAACTGGGTAGGTGATACGAAGTGCGTTTCAATATCTTTCCCGCTCCAGATTCGAGCAATTGATTTATCTATCCACTGAATCGTCCGTATCGCTCAACAATACTGACATCAAGACAGTTACTGTCTTGAGTATCAATCACATAGTGTAGTTGTTGATTCAATAATTATGGACGACAAACTCATTAATAGCGCACATCTCTCACTTTCGCGGAAATCTCGACTCCCAGGGGCTGGATTTTTTTATCCGGATTCGGTCGATGATGACGATGAAGACACACACGAGGCAGTCGCAAATGCGGATGTAGTCGTTATTGCAGACGCTGATGCTGATGGACTTGGCTGCGTTGCATTACTTCGTGAGATGTATGATGCGACGATTGCGTGGGATGCGTTTGAACCAGTCGTTGCAAATCGTGTCACTCGGTGGGAACGTGGGACTGATTCCACACATACCACCGATGAGACAACAGACGCATCTACCGACGACCCTTCTTCTGAATTCACAAAAATATCACAAGAAACAGAGACGGAGGTAGAAGTTGAGAATGAACATAACAATAAGGATGAAGACGAAGATATAGTATCCACTTCATCTCCTGAATCGGCTGTTGCACTCATTACAGCGAGTCCATACTCAATTGATGATGCACTATCAACTGTTGCAATGGAAGCGCCAGTTGGCGTTGATGTCTATATCTGTGATCTTTGCCCTGATGAGTTCAATTGGATCGAAACAGAACTTACTGCGGTTGCTGACCGTGCTGAAACGGTTGCATGGTATGATCATCATCAATGGGATTCTTCTACAGCCGATGCGGTTCGTGACTGTGGTGTCGAGTTGGTGATTGGTGCATCCGATGAAGAATGCTCAACTGATGTTGCCCTTCGGTCACTTCCATATGAGTTCGAATCGCAATGGAGTGAACTGGCAACTGTCACCCGGGATCATGATCTGTGGATAAAAGAAGATGCCCGAAGTGATGACCTCGCTGATTATGCCTATTGGGCTCCTCCGGAGGAGTATGCAACGGTTGTCGGAACATACGGTGCTGATCTTCCAACCCTCGCATCAAGATATCTTGAACTCCGTCGCGTTGAAAAAAATGCACTCATTGATGCTGCCGTTGATCGTGCAGAACTTACGACTGTTGGTCCGTGGACAGTTGGAATCACCTACGGTCGCTGTTCACAGAACGAGGTTGCGGAAACATTGCGCTCACAGGGTGCTGATGCAGCTGTTGTGGTGAAACCTGCTGGCAGCGCGAGCATTCGTGGATCCGAGACGTTTGAACGTGCACATGAAGTTGCTGGACGACTCAACGGTGGGGGTCATCCCCGTGCAGCAGGGTGTAAGCCAGATATTTATGATGATATGCTTGATTATGCACATCATTGGACAACAGAAGGGTCACCAGCGAAGCATATTATTTTGCAAGCGTTCGAGGAAGTCGCTGCATCGCTTGAGACTGACCCCAACTCAAGCTAAAACCGACTTTCAGCTTCTCTGTTGTCCTGTTCGTATCACTGTCTAAAACATATATATACACATATACACATATACATAGATATACGATCATCTGATACAATCCGGTGTTGAGTATATGACATACTGACTATCTGTATAACAGCGTTAGTTGTCTTCGGTTAAACTCTCAACTGAAACGTCTTCACCGGGTTGAACACCGGTTTCAGTTTCTGACCCAATAACCCATTTATCAGCATAATTGCAGCCACACGTACAATGAGCGTACGCATGCACAACGTCACCACGCGCATAAAGCCCACCAACAGCATCGTTCTGTGGTTCTGAGAACGCAAATATGAATTCAGTCTCGTGCGTATCAGCGTCCACGGTTCGCTTTGGACACTCACCACCCGTCAGCTTACGAGTAATATGACCGCGTGTTTCCATTGCCGTCTGTGCGAATGACATCGCTTCGATTCCGGTCGCTGCTTCAAACGCTTGTCGCCCGTCCTCACCATTGATTATGAGTATATCTCCGTTATCGACTGGGTTGGTCAGACGAGAAAGAGTGTCTGCATCAAGCGTGCCATCGGCGAGAAATAAGACAACATCCTCATGACGATCACCACGGAGAAATGACTCACGTTTATCCATATTCCTGTGACGCTATGAAAGAATAAAAACCGCCTGAACACTGCTGTCATATCATACGCCCTGATCATCACCTAAGCTAGATGTAAAGTAATATATAATCTAATTAGACCGAAAGATAGTACATTAATATATGTATAATCTTGTAATTAATGCTATAGTGTCGCATTATATCGAGCAATATTTTTATTTCTCAATGTCATATAAATAAGTGCACTTGGAGGTGAGATCAATGGTCCAAAACATGCCAACAACATGGACAAGTGGTCTTGATCTGCCAAATCGACTTTTCGGTTCTCAGACGAATCGCGCCAATGGAACTGAAAGTAGCTATGAACTGTATGAAGAGGACGACCGATTTGTCCTCAGTATCGATCTTCCCGGGTATGAACCCGAGGAGATTTCATTGCGATGGTATGATGGTCGTCTGAATGTCTCTGCTGAACACGTTGATGATGAACGTGGTCGTAAGCAGCAGACACACCGAACGTTCCGAATGCCGAAGGACGTCATCGATGATAGTATTGAAGCGTCATACCGCAACGGCGTACTCGAGATCACACTCCCGATTGAAGATGAGTTAACAGCTGGGAAAGAAATTCCAATCGAGAGTTGACCACGCAGTAGTGGTTGATAATACGATGAATAATTAATTTACAGAACGGTTTGTTATACTCGATACAAGACGAGGACGAGTAGCATGGGGGGATTCCCTTGAGGCAGTTTCACCGGCTCTTACCGTGTTTTGATGTAATTGGACAGTAATGTGAGTCGATTCAATCGGTTGTATCAATTCTTGTGATATCTTCATATAAGATCATGAGCATCCCGATGGATTCTCACCGTCTGAATGCTTGGTGGGACTGCAACCCTACAATCTCAACCATTCACGCTCACACTCGCGCTCAGGATTCCTCCGCGTTCACACCGAGGAGGATGTCAATACAGGTTCAGGTTAATCACTGTTCAAGACCGCATGCAGCCCTTTCGACGTTCTTTTTATTACTGGTCGCTTGGTCACGAATATGGCTGAATTCAAAGTCGTCGTCTCGGATGAGACAGGTCATACTCGACAGTTCGAGGTCGACGAACAAGATGCAAATCGGTTCCTCGGTCGCAATCTTGGCAATGAGGTCGATGGGAACGCAGTTGGACTTGATGGAGCAACACTTGAATTGACTGGTGGCTCAGATGATGCCGGTCGTCCAATGCGTGAGGATGTGTCCGGATCTGATCTCAAAGAACTGCTTCTTGAGGGTGGCGTCGGATATGAACCAACCCGTGATGGCGAGCGGAAACGCATCACTGTACGCGGTCGTCAAGTCTCTGATGAGACAGCACAAGTCAATGCAGCTGTTGTTGGGGAGACACCGATCGCTGTATTACTCGGTGAGGAAGAGCCCGAGGATGCAGATGATGATGGAGATTCGGATGTGGATGCAGATGAAGCGACTGACACCGACGCAGGAAGTGAGGAAAATAATGACGATGATATAGCTGACGCCGAGTAGTTACTGTGGCGGGTCGTCTTCCAAGTGATCATGACCAGGTCCAGTCATATCGAGCATCGCTTATTCGGAGTGGGCGAATCCGACGTCCGTGTTTGCAACTCCCAACTGAGATCACGCTCACAGAGGATGAGGTCATACGGCTTCTGCTTGATGAGCAACAGACGCACGCTCGTATTAGTATCACCGCTGCCGATGAGCAGGTAATTCGCGGTGCGTTTAAGAACTCGCGAGTCGCTCAGGCGCCCGGTGAGGGAGAAAATCTGCTTGAGGGGTGGTGTGAGAAGCATGATCTCCAGATTGGTGATGCAGTTGAAGTCGATGTGCTTGATGCAGGATTCTGCTATGGCTTGCGGTCGCCGGGTGACCGTGTTGTGTACTCTGTTCCATCTCGTCCGAATGCGTCACTTCATAGTATCGCGCGTAATCTTGATCAAGATACCACTGAGTGAATCCCAATATCGGCTTATTCGATATGGTCGATAGACCGATTTGATTAGTATCTATTGCGTTATAGAAATTCTAAGACAGCAAATCGTGCCGAGATCTTTTTATTACGTATTATCAGTTATATGCATGAGCGAAGATNATAAATCAAAAGAAGAACTGATTAGAAAATACATATTTTACACCGCGCTGGTAATTATCCTTGGTGGCATTATCCTAGTAGTTCCTGAGTTTATTGGGTGACTCACGCTTCATATCTTGCCCAATCATTAGATAACGCAAATTACAGATCATATTATTTGAATCTTCATTCAGATTCGATTATTCTCACAGTACCTTCCCCCTCAAGAGACAAGCGAGTGAAGAACCAGACTTGATAATCTGATTCGCACCGTCTTGTGAAGTACCTCGGGGTCAAGCCCCGAGGCACTCTGCCTGTTAATCTGTAGAGATCAGAACCCGCAGAGTATGGATGGATACCCTCCAGGATATGCTACCCATATATCCGAACAGTGCTATTGTCACTATTATCGAACGAGAAGCCTCCCACGAGAGCGTGGCAATCTTCGATACTATCCTCATGGGATGAATGACGAGCGAAAAAGTCAACACAGGGAGCGGTATCACCAGCGTACTGATATACCTGATTCGAAGGCAACGACGTCGTATCCTTGCGCTTCAATTGCAGTTGGTCGATAGCTATTTGACATCAGTTGTTGTGGTAGACGGCGCAGCCCAAATCGACGATCTGCCTCCACATCAATGTCGATAGTAGTCCGTGTCGAACTGTCAGATTCGTCGGTCTCGGTTATAGTGATTTGATAACTACCCCATGGCGAATCGCCTGCAGTAACCACCAATCGAAAATCGGCGGCATCGTCCGATGTTGGCTGACATTCAACAGCCATCTCCAGTGACCGCAGCCCTCGCAAATACTTGATCACATATCGACCACCACTATCCGTCGACTCAATCTGATTAGCTAGCCCCCAGTAGAATGGCAGGACTGGTGGTGTTGAACTTTCAAACTCTGCGCGTACTGTTTCAGGGGGTTTGTCTGTTGTAAGTTTGGTTTGACCGCCTGTGACAAACAGCGGGAACCGAAAGCCGAGAAAAATGATAATTGCAGATAAGAGCCATTGCAAAAATGGGAGTAGAAAGAAGCTCAGAGTAATAGATCCAACGACAATGATACCAACAAGATACGTCAGTGCGCGGGAGCGCCGATAATATTGTTCTGCAACCGCAGCTGCCTCAGCGGGGGGATCAACAGACTGAATCGTCGACATAAAAATATATCCTGGCTGGACGGTCAAGACTCTAGCGTGCTCTCTCTGGACATGAAAATACGGTATCGACGAACACATCTGTGAGACTGTGAGGGGTCGTCTGTTCACCGATTCAATTAGAGTGATGCTTGTCTGAACAGATACTACCATTGTCGATGATGGCTCGGTGAGACTATATCACTGTGAGAATCTGTGATATATCGGGGATTAAGATCGAGCAAAGAATAATTAGTTTCAAACAACTGTAATTATCAGGTACTCGATTGGTTTATGCTGATTTATCCTCTCCATGAAGTGGGCGAGGTATGGTTGTGACTTTGACCCTCTCCCGACAACTTTTCACTCTCGATTAATGCTAATACATTACAGTCATGCGATTATCTCCCATGCGCTCTGAATCTCAACAACAGATTCTGGTTCTTCATGTCGATGATGACCCCTCGGTCACAGACTTGACAGGAAGATTTCTCGAACGCGAGGATAACCGGTTCTCTGTTGAAACAGCAATCAGTGCAACAGAGGGGCTGGAGCGAATAATTGAATCCTCTCAACCACCTGATTGTGTCGTTTCTGACTACGATATGCCTGAGATGGATGGGATCGACTTTTTACAGACTGTTCGGGAGGAATATCCTAACCTCCCATTTATTCTCTTCACCGGCAAAGGAAGTGAGGAAATCGCAAGTGATGCTATCTCCGCAGGAGTGACCGATTATCTCCAGAAACAACCTGGAACTGAGCAATACGAATTGCTGACTAATCGGATTCAGAATGCTGTCCAAACACAGCATCAGAGGCATCGAGCCGAGCGAACAGACGAGTTGATGCGTCTGACAGAGTTTGCTGGAGATACCGGCGGATTCGAAATCAACGTTGACACCGGTGAAGTCTTAATGACCGATGGCTGTCGACGACTCGTCGGATTGGCTGACGACGCCACACTCTCGCTAAAAGAAGCCATCAAACTCTATCATCCAGACGATCAACCAGAGGTACGGCAGGCTGTCAACCGGGCAGCCGATACAGGCGAGCAGACACAAGGGAGTTGGCGCCTTCAAGCGCTGGACAACACTGACCGCATCGTNGATGTGACACTTACGCCAGCAATACCGAGCCAAATTAGCCCTCATCCTAGCCACAGCATGAGCGAGGGGAAGACTGAGGATGAGACTGAGACTGATATCACTATACTTAGAGGTGCTATCCACGATGTGACTGACAGTCATCAGCGTGAACAGCAGCTTACCGAGCTCAACCGAGTCTCAAAGGACCTCCTCACAGCAGAGACCCAACAGGAGGTGGTCGATATCGGTGTTACCGCTGCCCGGGATGTTTTAGACTTTCAGGCAAATGCGCTTCATCTATCTGTATCTGAAACGGGGGATACACAGCTAGTGCCTGTAGCGCAGACCGACGAGCTCATGTCACTCCTTGATGAGGTCCCCACTCTTTCTGTAAGCGAAAGTATTGCTGGGCGTGCCTATCAACGTGGAGAACCAGATATTATTGAAGACGCGCGTCAGCACCCAAACGCTCATAATCCAACGACTAATCTCAGAGGGCATGTTTACTTTCCCCTCGCTGAACACGGCATCTTGATTGCTGGGTCCACACAGAAAGCATCATTCGATGATCAAGATCTTGCTGTCGGCGAACTGCTTGCAGGGGCTCTTGTAGCAGCGCTTGATCGCCTCGACCGTGAGCAGACCGCTCGACGACGGGCAAAGGAATTATCGCTCTTTTTTGAAGAATCACCGCTGGGGGCTGTCCAATGGGATGACAAGTGCCAATTTAAACGCGTGAATAGGCAAGCTGAGGAGATTCTCGGGTACAGCGAATCAGAATTACGTGGGGAATCGTGGGAACTCATTGTCGCTGACACCGATCTTGAGCGAGTGGGGAACGCTGTTGACAGCTTTCTTAGTGCTGATGGTGGAAGCCACATCATTAACAGTAACGTCACAAAAGCTGGTGAAACCCTGACTTGCGAGTGGCACAATCGTGTTGTCACCGATGCTGACGGGACTGTTCAGTCGGTTTTTTCAAGTTTTGAGGATATCTCAGCTCGAAAGCAACGCAGGACCGAATTGCAAGAATACAAACAGGAGCTGGAAGCACAAAATGAGCGTTTAGCGGAGTTTACTGGCATCGTCTCTCATGACCTACGCAATCCACTTGCTGTAGCTGAGGGTCATCTTGAATTGGCAATGACTCAAACCCAGGATGTTGGTGATAATTATACTGACGGTGACGCTAACGGCAATCATATTATCAAGGCGAGGCACGCAATCGAGCGATGTCAGAGACTAATTGAAGATCTACTGACGCTGGCGCGAGATGGCGATCGGGTGGATGATATCGAACCTATCAGATTCGATACAATGATTGAGGAATGTTGGGAGACTGTAGAAACGACAACAGCAACACTCACTATTGCGGATCAACGCTCACATTCGGACTTATATATTAAAGCTGATAAGAGTCGGCTCAAGCAACTACTTGAAAACCTCTATCGAAATGCTGTTGAACATGGCGGTGATCAAGTAATAGTCTCTGCCGGGATCATGAGTGATGGCTTCTATGTATCGGATACGGGTCCTGGAGTCCCTAAATCTGCTCGCGAAAAGATATTCAACGCGGGATACTCGACTGCTGAGAACGGCACCGGGTTTGGTTTGCGGATCGTCAAGCAAGTCGCTGACGCCCATGGATGGGAGATTGATGTGACCAATGATACCGAGCAGGGCGGCGCACGATTCGAATTCACTGGTGTCCAATTTGTGGATTAATCAATATACAAGCAGTATAAGACGACTGCCCTGGGGTTGGATGTGACCTGAAGTAGGACAATACGATAGACGGTTTATGTCGGGTTAATTGTCAAATCTCTTGGGGTCGAGTCTCGGGACACTCATCATATTTTGTCTATAGAAATGTATTATGGCTTGAGGATCCAATACTATGCTCATGATATCATACCCCCGAAGGGTCAAACTCAGGGTCCCATTTGAATCGCCCGTTCCGCTGGATAATTTCATCATCAATTTCAATCTGTGCACCAGAGCCAATGTCAGTAATCAAATCAACATGAACGGCTGACTCATTTCCGGATTCATTTGCTGGAAGACAGGCATCATATGCACGCCCGACCGCGAAATGGACTGTGTCGCCCATCTTCTCATCAAATAATATTTTATTTGTTATTTGATCGATTCCACGATTCATCCCGATTCCGACTTCACCAAGTCGTCGGGCGCCCGGATCGGTGTTCAGAATCTGAGCAAGCGTCTCCACCCCTGCTGTGGCATCATAATCAACAACAGTCCCATCCTCAAACGTCAATTCTGCATCACGGATCCGCGTATCACGTATCACCATCGGCACATCAAACTGAACAGTTCCCGAAACAGTTGTTTCGACAGGTGCGGTGAACACTTCTCCGGATGGAAGATTATGTGAATCATATGCAACGGATGCTGCTGAATTCACTGCTGTTCGATGTTCGATTGACATTGTTAAATCAGTCTCGCCATTATCACTCACAACTCGCAGTTCACTGCCATCATCAAGACAGCGTTTGAGACGTTCCATCTCCTCAGCTAATGTTTCCCAGTCACGAAGGATTGCGTCATAGACAAAGTCTTGATATTGTGTATATGACATTCCTGCTTGCTGAGCCAATGCCCGTGTTGGATGTACTGTTGAGACCCAGTCGGTTGACATTCGCGCCTCTCGAATCTGTTTGTTTGCTTGTGCGGCTGCTTGTTTTGTGTCACCACTCACATCGGCTGTTGCGGTCGTATTGCGGTCGCCACCAAGGATTAACACACTATCAGCAGCATCATACAATGCGCGTTCATGCGCTGGTGCTGGCTCGAAGTCTGTCTCATATCCACGAAGGTATGCACGGGAGACCTCCGCTGAATTGTATGTCATCACGAGACTCGCACCTCGCTCACCGAGCACGTCAGCAACGGCAACCGCGAGATCGTGTGCACCCTCAGCCACGTTGACGACAACATTGTCACCAGCGGTAATGCGTGCACTCCAGTCGACAAGCACCGACGCATGCTGGTGAATCCGATCATCCATGTTGAATTGGTTATGCATCGTGAATCAAAATACCGACGGTCATTATCTGATACAGACCGATAGCGCATACCTCCGTCTTCAGGCGAGGAGGTCAAAACTCCTCAGAGAGGTGCACTCGTTCAGTGCTGGATTCTGACCCCTGAGGAACTCGGGGCTCTATATCGTATCAGTTCGTCTATAAATTCATACTATCGCTTATCCCCCGAATCACAGCAACAATCATGAATATAACTACAACTATAATCACAACCACTACTTAATCCGGGAATCGAATCGACAGTATGCAACTTGGTGTCGTCGGACTTGGGCGGATGGGACAGATTGTGGTTGATAGATTAGTCACTGCAGGACACGATATTGTTGCGTTTGATCTTGATGCGGAAGCTGTGGCAACAGCTGCTGATATCGGTGCCACGCCAGCCGATAGTCTTGATACACTGCTTGACACCCTTGGGGAGACAAAACGACTCTGGCTAATGGTTCCTGCCGGTGAGGCTGTCGACGCAACACTCACACAATTGGAGCCATCATTGACAGAAACAGATATTATTGTTGATGGTGGAAACTCACATTTTGAGGCGTCAATTCGACGTGCAGAGACGAGTGATGCAACGTATCTTGATTGTGGGACCTCCGGTGGTCCTGCAGGCGCTGAACTTGGATTCTCATTAATGATTGGGGGTCAACAATGGGCATATGATGAGTTGATACCAGTATTTGATGCTATCGCCACCGGACCTGACGGTCATGATAGAATGGGCCCTGTTGGTTCAGGTCACTATGTAAAAATGGTTCACAATGGTGTTGAGTACGCGCTGATGCAGACATATGGCGAGGGATTTGAGCTTCTTGCAAATGGGCGGTATGATCTTGATCTTGCGGCTGTTGCACGCACATGGAACAACGGCGCTGTGATTCGATCATGGCTACTTGAACTCTGTGAAGAGGCATTTCGCGCCGAGGGTGTTGACCTCGGTAATGTTGCCGATTATATTGCTGGTGGGTCAACGGGAACATGGACAGTGCAAGAAGCACTTGAACAGGAAGTACCCGTTCCACTCATTTATCAAGCGCTAGCTGAGCGATTTGGGAGTCGCGCGACCGGGGCAACAGGTGATCCCGATGGACGTTTTTCACGCCGTGTGGCGAATCGTCTCCGATATGGATTTGGTCGTCACGATGTTGCCCGCCGTGACGAATAATCACAATTTCCTTAACTCCTGGCTTCATACGCGGTCGCATGGTCGATATTAATTTCCTCGGAGTGGGTATTGGAGCGACCCTTACCCTCCTTGCGGTGTCGCTTCATTACGCTCGCGGCACCGGATGGACACCGACCGCAGACATTTCTCAGGAGGTGCTTGAAAAGCGCGCAAGCACTGTCCCAGAGACAGAATTCCCTGAGCCAATGAATCGGTCAATTGGTGGGGGGGCAATTCCCGCTGGATCGGTCACCGGTGGAGGCGGCGAACTTGAAGAGACCGACACAGAAGTTGATGAGAGCGAGCAAGTTCCAGGTGATATCCCTGATGAGGAGGCTGAGTACTTTGAAGTTGAGTTTGAAAAACAGGGATCAACAATTGAAGTGGCGAGTAATCAGACGGTTCTTACAGCTGGCGAAGATGAAAGCTGGGACCTACCTTACGCCTGCCGACAGGGACAATGTGTCTCTTGTGCTGGTCAAATTACCTCTGGTGGGAACGCTGAGGACTATGTGGAACATGATAACCAGCAAATGCTTGATGATGCAGAACTTGAACACGGATATACACTGACCTGTGTTGCATACCCGAAAGACGACTTTACGATTGAGACTGGCGAAGCCCCCTGATTCACGATTTATACCCTGTCATTATTACACCTGCCCGATTCTGACTCTGATCCTGATTTTAATCTTTGATTATTTCATCTGCCGGATAGTCCCTATATATCAATAATTCTAATCTAAACGGTCTGAGTCCATCAATTGGGTTATGTCTCAATTATATGAATACCGAGAAACCTGATCTGGTTTCTAACAGCCTGGACATATTGTGAGATTAGACTCGAATCAAGAGACGACGAATCGAAACGTGTAAAACCAAATCTACGCTAACAATATATGTGCCTGGGTAGCTTAGCGGTAAAGCGCGTCCTTGGTAAGGACGAGAGCGCGGGTTCAAATCCCGCCTCAGGCTGTTTCCTCTTGATTTCACCGGTTAGAGATCTTTTCTGTGTTTCAGCTATGGCCCGAACTCAAGG
>P_A23_Liq_1_FmtDRAFT_1000042_pt1 | contig 21237 bp, 20 predicted proteins | sample PonA231FremontCA_FD_10235 | JGI IMG/M metagenome (IMG submission 10235) | reverse complement strand
GGGAGTCCGAACACGATAGAGGATAGGAGTACCGGGGGCTTGGCACTCCCAGCAGTCCCACCCGTCACAGTCCGTGAACCCCACACGGATTCTCACCGTGTCGGAGTTCGGTGGAACTGTAAACCTGAAATCTCCAACGCTCAGGATTCCTCCGCGTTTACGCGGAGGAGGATGTCAACGGCGGGGTCATCTGAACGGGCTTGCTGATCACCTAGACTGGTGGTATTTATATCACCCTAGAAGCCCTGATGGGCGCTAACCCAGCGTTGAGGTCTGTTTGTCTACATCTACTTCGCAGTCGACGCCGTCGCTAGGCGCATCGGGTCACTCGAGAGTTGGCGCGGTCCGACGGATATTTCGCTGTTGGCGGCGACCTCCTCGTGAATGAGTCGCTACGGGACGGCCGGCCGATTCTTGCTTCTGTGTGCCGTCTGGGGCACCGCGTTCATGGCGACGGACGTCGGCCTGGCTGATCTCCCTGCGGTGCCGTTTGCGGCCGTGCGTTTCGACATCGCTGCCGCACTGTTGTTCGTCGCTGTGGTTGCCTCCGATGCGGATATCCGTCCCCATACTCGGGACGACTACGTCTACGTGTTCGTCGGTGGCGCGCTCACAATCGGTGCGCACCACGCATTCCTCTTCGCGGGCCAGCGGTACGTCACGGGCGGTGTCGCGGCCGTTCTGTTGGGTCTCGTCCCCGTGGTGACACCTGCGCTCACGCGGCTCGTCTCTACTGAGGAAGAGTTTACCGCTGCCACCGCACTCGGCGTCGTGCTTGGATTCGTTGGCGTCGTCGTCATCGCTGATCCCGACCCCGCGAATCTCGCGGACAGCGTCTTCGGAGTGTCGCTCGTGCTTGCGTCCGCACTTGCGTTCGCCGTCGCCGCGGTCGTCACGCACAGCAGGTCGCCGTCGATGCCGTTCCTCTCGACGCAGGCGTGGATGATGGCTATTGGCGCCGTCGTGCTCCACGCCGCTGTGATCGCTGTCCCTGGTCAATCGTTCGCGGCCGCCACGTGGACCCCGTCCGCACTCGCCGCACTTGCGTACCTTTCTGCCGTTGCTGGCGTCGGCGGCTTCTTGCTTTATTTCACGTTACTCGACGACCTCGGACCCATCGAGATGAGCTTCATTGAGTACGTCATCCCCGTGTTCGCAGCGCTGGCCGGCTGGCTCGTGCTTGGGCAGGAAGTGACGCCGGCGACCGTCGCCGGGTTCGGGTTCATCGTGGCAGGGTTCGTCGCCGCGAAGTGGCGGACATTGCGTGGAACATAGTGGTGCGTGATTGGTGACTTCGGGAGACCTTCCGAACACTTCGCTGGGGTCCCAGTGGTTGGCAAGTGCGGTACACGATCAAAGGATCATCTCACGAGCCGATTTTGAGTGGATCGCCTCCCTCCCAAGCGAGGATAAGATCTTACTTATTGGTAGAATTTGTGTCAATTCGTAATTCGGCGAAGTTACTACCTAATTTGCGGGTTGGTTCGCAACTCATACATACAAGGTTCAAGATCATAATTTCACGCCCCATACGAATGTCAGAACGCCCTCCATCCGATGATTCAGACGAACAACCCTTCGATACCGATCTGGCCGACTGGCCATCAGATGACTCGGATCAAGACCAGTCGGCGCCACCGTGGATTCCGCTTGGCATTGTTGGGATTCTTGCTGTTGCCGTCGGCTGGTTCTTCCGGCCGTGGCTCCATGGCCTCATCTACACGGTGTATACGACGCCGCTACTGCTGCTTGGCATCATTGCTGGTAGTATCGCGGCGTGGGTTACCGTACGTGCGGGCGACCGCGTTGAGACCGTCATCAACACGCTCTCCAGCAGCGACCACACGATTACCCCACTTCGTGTCGGTGTAGTCGTCGTCGTGATCGCTGCGTTCGCGCTGATGCCCGTCGCTAACGCAGTCGCTGGCGTCACATTAAGCGACCAAACAATGAGCCAGACGGCTACTGTTGAGCAACTCGACGATGTTGACGCCGACAATCCCCGAATTGTCACGCGAGCGGTCGCCGAACGGTACGCATCGAACACACTCAACCGGCCGCAGTACCGCGTCGGGGAGACCGATATCAGCGTGGTGAATGGGACTCCCTACTGGGCTGCTCCGCTCGCTCCGGATGGCCTATTTAACACGATCACAAAGCGTCAAGCCGGAACTGTCCTTGTCGATATGACAACTCAGCAGGCGAATGTACGGTCCGTAGACGGCGAGCTCGAAACTGGCGTCGGAACGATCTTTTATCGGAACTACCGCTGGAAGCTCCTCAAATCGCAGGCGTATCTCGTGGACTACGGTGATCCGAAGATGGTCATCCACAATGAGACTCAATACATCACCGTCCCATACACTGAGCCCACATTCCACTTGACGCCGTTACCACACTCGACACCACATTGGGGAGGCGTCGCCGTCATTGATCCAAGCGGTTCGATCGACATGCTCTCTCCCTCTGAGGCTGCGGCTAGCCCAATCCTTGACACTCAGCAACTGTATCCAGAGAAACTGGCGCTTCAATCGGTCGCGGCAACGAAGTACCGAAATGGAATCCTCAACACCTATACGAGCCACGAAGATGAAATCGAGATCGCGCCGCTTCCCGGAGACGGAAACGACCAGCCGTTCTTCATTCTCTCTGAGTCGGGGCCGCAGTACGTTGTTGCTGTCGAACCGTACGGCGACGCACAGGGTCTCCAAGAGTTGTGGACAATCGACGGCCAAACCGGAACCTTCGAACGCTACATCCCAACTGACTCGCTGTTCGGCCCACAGCGAGCAGCAGATCTCGTGCGGCAATCAGCGCCACAGACAGACTGGGACCGCTTTTCGCCAGCCGAACCCATTCTCACAGTCATCGACGATCGAGAGTATTGGCAAGTGCGCGTCGTCCCCGAAGATAACAGCGGGATCGCGTACGTCGCGTTTGTAGACGCACGGTCCGGGAACGTCGATTCGTTCGAAGAGACTGACGCGATCTCGCAGTTCCTCGCTGGCGAGACACCGGTCGAGAATCCTACCGAAACAGACCCAGTGACGCCTACGGAGACGCCGACGGTTATCGTCCAACGAGTTGCCGAGAACGGTACTGTAATTGAGACCATGAGAGTGTACGACGACGAATCGCTCGAAATACGGACACCCACGAACACCTCCGTTGGTACAGAGAACGCGACCGCTCAAGCCCTCGGCAGTTAGGGAAATGGCTCGGTAATGTGGGCGCTATTGACTTCGGCATGCTGTCCACCTGACGAAGGCACCCCTAAAAGCCGCTACCCAACTTGTCCGATGTTATTCGATCCAAACGGTTTTGCGATTGACAAACTCCTTGATCCCAGCCTCGGAGAGTTCCCGGCCATAGCCTGAGTCCTTGACACCGCCAAACGGAACCCGTGGGTCGGACTTCACCAACTGATTCACGTACACGCAGCCCGCGTCGATACGGCTTGCCACACGTTCACCGCGGTCGCGGTCCTGCGTCCAAACGCTGGCTCCGAGTCCAAACGGTGTGTCATTAGCCTTGGTGATCGCCGACTCCTCGTCGTCAACCTCGTAAACCGTAGCTACTGGGCCGAATGTCTCCTCCGTGTCGACGGGACACCCTTCCGGGGGATCAGTCAAGATGGTCGGCGGGTAGAAGGCTCCTTCTCTGTCGAGAGGCTCACCGCCAGTCACGAGCGTCGCTCCAGCCTCGACGCTTGCGGTGACCTGTTCATGAAGAGTTTCCATAAGATCTTCTCGGGCCTGTGGCCCGATATCGGTCTCCTCGTTTGCGGGATCTCCCACAACGAGCGAATCCATTTCGTCGGTCAGTGAGCCAAGGAATTCATCGTATACGTCCGTGTGGACGATGAACCGTTTCGCGGCAATACACGATTGACCACCGTTTAGATTCCGCGCCCAAGCGCCTGTCTCAGCCGCAGCCGATAGGTCCGCATCGTCGAGGACAACGAATGGGTCGCTCCCTCCAAGTTCGAGGACGGTCTTTTTGAGTTGGTCACCGGCGTTCGCGGCTACCGCACGTCCAGCTGGACCACTTCCTGTCAGCGTTGCGGCCCGAACCCGACTGTCCGTCAGGAGATTATCTACGAGATCCGATGGAATCAGCAGCGACTGGAAGACGTCATCAGGATACCCGGCCTTCTGGAACACTTCCTCGATTGCGAGCGCGCACCCAGGTACATTCGACGCGTGCTTGAGAATCCCCACGTTTCCAGCGGTGAGGTACGGTGCGGCAAAGCGGAACACCTGCCAGAGTGGGAAATTCCACGGCATCACCGCTAAGACAGTTCCGAGCGGTTCGTGTTCGGTTTTCACTTCCGACCCCGGAGGACTCGGATGGTGGTCGGCTTCGAGATACGCACTTGCGTGTTCCGCGTAATGCTCACAGACCCACGCGCACTTTTCAACCTCGCCAACCGCCTGTGAGATCGGCTTACCCATCTCCCGCGTCATCGTCTCGGCGTACTCCTGTTTGTTCTCTCTGAGCACCTCTGCCGCGTTCGCCAGAAGTTGCTCTCGCTCCCGAAGCGGGCGGGTCTGCCAGTCTTTGAATGCTTGTTCTGACCGGTCTAAGGCCGCTTCAACGTCGTCTTCATCGTGATCGTCGTATGTCTCAACACGAGCCCCCGTTGCTGGATTCACTACATCCATGCGATCTGGGAACGCAACACAGGTACATTAACATTGGTCACGTTTGATAGCTGCTCAGGTAACCGGCCCGGCACTCAGAACTGACGATCTAATTCTGTACTGGGGTGTTTAGCGGAACACAGAACCGAGATAAAGGGATGGTGTGTCATGGACCTACACATTTATGTAGTGAGCGACACTCACGGACGATTGTTAACAATGGAAACCGAAATTGGGGATGACGAAAACAAGGAAAAGCAGACTGGGGGTACACCGACGAGTTCAGCAAGTCAATCGCCGATTGGGCGGCGACGGTTCCTACAGGCGACCGGTGCGGGGACGGCGGTCGCACTCGCCGGCTGTTCAGGCGGTGGTGGCGACAGTGGGCCCGTAACGCTCGGTGCCGCATACATCCTCTCAGGGTTCGCCTCGTTGTACGGCGAAGAGGCAGAACGGGGAATTGAGTTTGCGCAGTCGCGGATCAATGACAACGGCGGTATCGACGGGCGGGAGGTCGATGTGATTGTCCGTGACACCGAAGCAAGCGGAGACACGGCAATCCAGCAGATCCGTAGTCTTGTCCAAGAGGACAACGTCGACGGACTGTTTGGGCTCGACTCGAGTGGCGTTGCGCAGGCAGTTGCGCCACAAATCTCCCAACTTCAGGTCCCGTTCATGATCACGCACGCGGCAACCCCGTTCGTCACCTCGCCGCAGGGTGAACATGAAGACTCCGTTGGGAACGAGTACGTGTTCCGCGATTCCAACAGTCTCGCACAAGACGTGTACGGCGCAGCGCGTGTTGCCGAGGAACTCGATGCCACCGAATGGGCCACTATTGGGCCAGACTACGCCTTCGGGTACGAGACGTGGGATTACTTCCAGGCCTATTGTGACGGACTCGGTGTCGAGGCTGAGTTCACGGCCGAGCAGTTCCCGGCGCTGGCGACGAGTGACTACACGCCATTTATTAGCTCCATCCTCGACGCCGACCCTGACGCGGTACTCACCCCACTGTGGGGGGCTGACCTCACAACGTTCATCGGGCAGGCTGAGGACGCCGGCTGGTTCGACCAGATCGACCACACGCTGTTCAGTGTCGGGATGGGGACGGACTACCCCAGCGACGGCAGCCCCCTCCCGGAGGGAGAGTACGCATCCACCCGGTATGATCCGTTCGTCCCTGACTCAGAGACGAACAACTCGTTCCGTGAGGCGTACTACGAGGAGTACGGCACGCTCCCAACGTACAATGCCGAGGGAGCATACCGCGCGCTCTATCTGTACAAAGACGCGATCGAATCAGCCGGTAGCACAGAGGCCAGCGCGCTCGTCGACGAATTCACCGGCATGGAGCACTCGGGCCCAGTCGGTGAGTACCAGTTCAGCGAGACAAACCAAGCGACGGTCGCGTCAGTCTGGGGCACCGTCACATATGACGATGAGTGGGAAAGTAACGTCCTCGACCCGGTGAACCGATACGAGGCGGGTCCCGACGTGCTGTCGGAAGCACTCGGCGACTCTGACCTGCCGACGGGTATCTAACCCTCTTGCCGTTTTTATGAGTCTCACATCACTCGTTCCACTGATCGGTATCTCTGACGTTGTCATCGGGCTCAGCCTCGGGAGTCGCCTCTTTTTAATTGCGGTTGGGCTGAGTCTCATCTTCGGCGTACTCGGTGTGCTCAACTTCGCACACGGCGGGTTCTACATGCTCGGTGCGTACGTCACCCTAGCGGTGGTCTCGAACGTCATTGACAACTTCTGGATCGCCGCTGTGGTGGGCGCTTTAGCCGTTGGTATCGTTGGTGCCGTGATCGAATTCTCTGCGATCCGGCGGCTGTATGACCGTGTCGACTCTGACCTTGACCAGCTGATAGTCACGTTTGGTTTCGTACTCGTCATTCACGAGACAGTCCGGTTCATCTGGGGGTCGGGATCGTACTCGATCGATCCGCCAGACGTGTTCAACTTCTCTGTGACGTTCGGCGGGAGTACGTTCAACGCGTACCGGCTGGTCGTCATTGGCTTGGCTGTCGCGGTGCTCATCGGACTGTGGCTGTTCATCACGCGGACGTACTTTGGATCGCTGGTCCGAGGGACCTCCTCAGATCGTGAGATGGCAGCCATGCTCGGTGTCGACGTGCCGCGGCTCTACACTGGGGTCTTCTTCCTCGGTAGCGTGCTGGCTGGCCTTGGTGGAGCGCTCTCCGCACCGCTCCAGTCGACCAGCCCAGCCCTCGGTGATCAGGTGATCATTGACGCGTTTATCGTCGTGGTCATCGGCGGCCTCGGCTCAATGAGCGGCGCGTTCGTCGGTGCGATGCTCATCGGCATGATGCAGAGTCTCGGCCCGCAGTTTATCAGTGCCGGCAGCATCGCGATTCCATTCCTTGCGATGGTGATCGTGTTGCTGATCCGTCCTGAGGGACTCTTCGGGGGGATCGGCGAATGAGCGCGACCGACACCAGCAGTCGGGTTAGCCGGTTTAGATCCGCTGTCGCCGAGGGCTGGACCCGTGAGCGGTTTGGCGTCCTTGGAGCCCTCGCATTAATCTTGATCACCTTTGCGCCGCCGTTCCAAGTCTACCTGTTCACCGACTTCCTCGTAGTTTCGCTGTTCGCGCTCGGGTTCAACCTGTTGTACGGGTACACCGGTCTGCTGTCGTTTGGCCACGGCCTGTTCTACGCGGGTGGCGCGTACGGGATCGCAATTGTATTGCGAGACCTAGGACCGATGATCGCTGATATTGTCGGTACCGGAATTTCGCCGCTCGTCACGTTCATGATTGGTGGCGTTGTCGGCCTCGTACTCGTTATCATCGTCGCTGTGCCTGTCGGATGGCTCAGTGTCAGGTTACAGGAGATCTACTTTGCTCTGATCACCCTTGCGTTTGGGATGTTGGGCTACTCGCTCATCATCCAAGATCCGGCGGGACTGACAAACGGTACTGACGGGGTCATTGTTCTCCTCGGGACTGTAGACCTCGGCGGTACAAGCCTTCGGATTGGTGGCAGGCGGATCTACTACGTAATCTCGACCATTACCGTGGTCGCGGCAACGTACGGAGTATGGCGCATCGTCAACTCACCGTTTGGGACCATCTGTAAGGCGATCCGAGAGAGTCCTGACCGGGCGGCCGCGCTCGGGATCGATGCGAGCCACCACCGCTGGATGACGTTCATAATTTCGGCAGCAGTCGTCGGAATTGCAGGTGTCCTTCGCGCGGGGCTCGCCAGCGTTGCCTCTCCAGGACTGACCCACTGGTCGACGAGCGCAATCGCCGTTATCGCTACCGTCATCGGCGGTGCGACCTACTTTTACGGCCCGTTCGTGGGCGCATTTATCTTCCTGTACATCCGGTGGGCGATTAGTCGCTTCCCGGCTCTGGAGGCCTACTGGGAGCTGTTCTTCGGCGCGTTGCTCATCGCAGTTGTGCTGTTCTTCAAGCAGGGTGCTGTTGGTGGCCTCTTGCTGCTCCGCGATCGAGTGCTCGGCAATAACGACGACAGTGACCCTGGTGGACGAGAGAATACCGTTGACCCCGGTGAACAGGCCTCGGCTGCGTCAGATCACGAGGACGAACCGGGCAACGATAACATGGCGACTGACAGAGGTGATGACACGTGACAACCGTCCTCAAGACAGACGATCTCCGCAAACAGTTCGGAGAACTGACCGCCGTCGATAACGTCTCTATCGAGATCGACGACGACAAAATTACCAGTATCATCGGACCAAATGGAGCTGGAAAGACGACATTCTATAATCTCCTTACTGGTGTGCTCCAGCCAACGGGCGGATCTATCTGGCTTCGAAGCGGCGATCAAAACGAACTTACTGACGTTACCGATGCGGAGCCGCACGAAGTTGCGCAGGCAGGACTCTCGCGGTCGTACCAGATAACGAATATTTTTGAAGGGCTCACTGTCCGCGAAAATGTCCGTGTGGCTCGGATCAGCCACGAAGGGACCCGACTTGACTTCCGCTCGCGGGCAACTGGTGATGAGTCCGTTGAGGCCGACATCGAGGAGATACTGGAGCTCACTGGGCTCACAGACATCGCAGATACACCCTGCGACACGTTGAGTCACGGCGAAAAACGGACCGTCGAGATCGCCTTGGCGCTCGCTATCGAGCCGAACGTCTTCCTGATGGACGAGCCCACCGCAGGCATGAATCCGACTGAAGTCACGGAGATTGTCTCGTTGATCCGGGAACTCGATGCGGACCTCGACGCAACATTCGTGGTAACTGAACATAACATGGATGTCGTCACTGACATCTCTGATCGAATTGTCGTGCTTGCCGAGGGAGCGATCCTCGCAGACGGGACACCACAAGATGTGCTGGCGGATGAACGGGTAACCGAAGCATACCTCGGAAGTGATAGCGTATGACGATACTCACAGTCGACAAAATCGACACGTACTACGGGAACAGCCACGTCCTTCACGGGGTTTCGCTAGAGATCGACGAAGGCGAGGTAGTGACACTACTCGGACGCAACGGCGCAGGGAAAACGACCACCATGCGCTCGATCATTGGTGCGTCTCCCCCACGGTCCGGCTCTGTTACGTATCGTGGCGAGGAGATTACGGGACTCTCATCTGATGCGATTAATGGACTGGGAATCTCGCTCGTGCCGGAAGATCGCCGGGTGTTCCCCACTTTGACCGTCCAAGAGAACCTTCGCTTGGCACATAACCTAGCAAGCGATCCGCGGCCGGTTGAAGAGATGTATGAGTTGTTCCCTGCGCTTGACAATCTCCGTGATAGCAACGGACGGAACCTCAGTGGCGGCGAACAGCAGATGGTCTCGGTCGCTCGCGCGCTTGTCCAGTCACCAGATGTATTGCTGCTTGATGAACCGACGGAGGGGCTCGCGCCGGTGATCGTTGACGATCTTAAAGAAATCGTCCAGACTGTTGTTGAACAGAACGTGACCGTCCTATTGACTGAGCAGAACGTCGACTTCGCGTTCGAACTTGCCGAACGGGGATATATCATGGATACTGGAGAGATTGTTTTCGATGGGACGGTCGATGAGATTCGGGACCGAGAGGACCTGCTTGAGACGTACCTCTCTGTGGGGACTGCCGATGCCTGAGGAGCTTACACTCCGTCCGTTCTTCTGGCGGGCCACTCGGCTCTTCCCCGAGACTGAGGTCGTCTCACGCACCCACGATGGGATCGATCGCTACACCTACGCCGACTTTGGCGATCGTGTCCGGCGGCTTGCGGCCGCGCTGGCCGATCTCGGTGTCACGTCCGGCGATCGAGTCGGGACGCTTGGATGGAATACCCACCGACATCTCGAGGCGTATTATGCGGTTCCGCTCTCTGGCGCGCAGCTCCATACGGTAAATCTCCTGTTACAGGACGACAACGTCGAGTACATCGTCAACGATGCCGCCGACGACGTACTGATTGTTGACCGTGATGCCGTGGCGATCCTCGATCGCCTGTGGGACCGTATCGAGGGGGTACGCGAGGTCGTCGTCATGGATGACACGGTGCCGAAGACCGAGGCAGACTTGCCGCTGTCGGCCTTCGAAGACTTGATCGCGGACACAGATCCCATAGCGTCGTGGCCACCGCTCTCGGAAGACGATCCAGCCGGGATGTGTTACACCTCTGGGACGACAGGGAAGCCGAAGGGTGTTGAGTACACCCACAAGATGCTCTACGCCCATGCTATGATGGTGATGACGCCCGCTGCGCTCAACGTCGCTGAGGACGACGTTGTGATGCCGGTCGTCCCCATGTTCCACGTGAACTCTTGGGAGTTCCCATATGCTGTGACGATGGCCGGCGCAAAGCAGGTCTACCCAGGGCCGTCTCCAGATCCCGCTGACCTCGTCAATCTGATTGAGTCTGAGGAGGTGACGCTCACTGCGGGGGTCCCGACAGTCTGGATCGATGTCCTTGATCACCTAGATGAGCACGGCGGTGACCTCTCCTCGCTTGAGCGTATCATCGTTGGCGGCAGTGCTGCCCCACGGGAGGTGATGCGACGCTACGAAGACGAATATGAGGTGACGATCGAACACGCGTGGGGGATGACCGAAACGATGAGTATCGGCTCAGTTTCCCGGCCGACATCCGGGACTGCCACCGACGGCCGCGAAGCGGCTCTCGACAAACGAGCGAAGCAGGGGTTACTCTCACCCGGCCTCAAGATGCAAGTTGTCGGGGATGACGGCGAGTCAGTCGCATGGGACGGCGAGGCGTTCGGTGAGCTGCTTGTTCGCGGTCCAACTGTTGTTGGGGAGTACTACAACCGACCGGAGGCCAACGAGACGGACTTCGTCGAAGCAGATGACGGCGGGAGCCGATGGCTCCGCACTGGGGACATCGCCACCGTCGACGAAGACGGCTACATCGAAGTTGTTGACCGGGCAAAGGATGTCATCAAGTCCGGCGGTGAATGGATCTCCAGCATCGAACTGGAGAACGCCTTGATGGCACACAGTGACATTGCCGAGGCGGTCGTCATTGCGGCGCCACATGAACGCTGGCAGGAGCGGCCGTTGGCGTTTGTCGTTCCGAAAGCGGGCTGTGAGATTGACGTAGAGTCTGTCCGGACGTTCCTCCAAGAGGAGTTCCCACGCTGGTGGCTTCCAGACGACGTCCAGATCCGTGAGGAGATTCCGAAAACTGCGACCGGGAAATTCGATAAGAAGACGCTTCGAGAAACCATCGAGGAGCCGGAACTCCCGTATGCGCCTGGCGATGGGGGTGGCCAATGACCACTGATGATACGACCGCGGCCGGAGCTGACATGGCACCAGTGGATGTCCTTCCAGACCTTTCGGACCAGGTTGCTGTTGTCACTGGTGGCGGGCGCGGCATCGGACGCAGCATAACTCTCGGGATGGCTGCTGCGGGAGCCACGGTCGTCCCCTCGGCGCGGACAGCTACTGAGGTTGAGGCTGTTGCCGACCAAGCCCGCGATCTAGGTGTCGAAGCCCGCGGCATCACCGCCGATGTGACCGATGGTGATGACGTCGAAACGCTGTTTGAAGAGACGGTGGAAGCGTTTGATTCGCTCGATATCCTCGTCAACAACGCCGGGTTCAACCCTGGAGACGCGCTTGGTGACCCGACTGAAATTGAGTCCGCTGCGGTCGATAGTGTTCTCGACGTGAACCTGCGAGGATCGTTTCGAACGCTCCGAGCTGCCGGCCCCCATCTCCGGGAAGCAGGTGGCAGTGTCGTCAATGTCGCGAGCGTTGCGGGAGAGGTTGGCCTGCCGAAACAGCATCCATATGTCGCGTCGAAACACGGCCTCGTAGGATTGACAAAGAGCGTAGCGATGGACTGGGCACCAGATGTGCGGGTCAACGCGGTTGCCCCCGGCTACGTCGCAACCGACCTCACTGAAACGCTACAGGAGAACGAACGGCTTCGAAAGTCGATCCTCAACCGGACACCGCTTGACCGGTTTGCCGACCCCATGGAGATTGCCGGCCCCGTCGTCTTCCTCGCAAGCGACGCAGCGAGTTTCATTACCGGCGAAACACTCGCTGCGGACGGTGGCTGGACCGCACGGTGAGACGGCTGGGTGACAATGGTCAATGGGGACTACAGCCGCTCCGTCTCTCCGTTGATGTACGCGAGTGTCCGCGACGCGAGCTCGGGAACCTGTGTTTCCATCTTTGGATACAGTGGGTCGTCGCTATCGTCATTTAGGTGCCTCGCGAGAAACATCTCGCCGAGCCCAGCCATCTTGTACGCTGCGAGTGCGCGGTAGAACCGCTCGTGAACGAACTCACGTCCCGTTGCTGTCTCATAGTGATTGATTACCTCCGAGCGAGTCGGGTACCCTTCGCGAGCTGTGAACGTCGACATTAAATCTGGCATCGCCGGGTCTGGGTCACCCTCATCGTACCAGAACAACAGCAGCCATCCGAGATCGGCAAGTGGGTCACCGAGCGTCGACAGTTCCCAGTCGAACACAGCAACGACCTCTGGCGGTGTCCCTGGCCCATACATCACATTGTCGAGTTTGAAATCTCCGTGGACGAGCGTCTCTGGATGGTCATCTGGGACATTGTCGGCGAGCCACTCACCGACAGCCACGAGGTCAGGAACTTCTCTGACAGACTCCGTTGTCCCAAAGGCCCACTCAAGTTGCTCCGTCCACCGCTCGACTTGTCGAGTTGTGTATCCCTCTGGGCGACCGAATTCGGCAAGTCCAACTGCCTCGTAATCAACGGCGTGGATAGCCGCAAGCGTGTCGATAAGTTCGGTTCCGATCTGCTTGCGTGCGTCGGGATTGGCAAACCGACTTGCTTCGGCGTCTCGCAATACGCTGCCGTCGGCACGCTCCATGAGATAAAAGTCGCTTCCGAGCACTGAGGGGTCGTCGCAAGCGCGCAACGTCCGGGGTACCGGAACGCCGGTGCCGGAAAGTGCGTCGACGACATGGTGTTCGCGGAGTACGTCATGGGCGGTGTCAGCCGTCTTACCGGGCGGCGGTCGTCGGATCACCAGTTCGTGGTCGCCCCACGTGACGAACAGCGTTTCATTTGAGTGCCCCTCTGCGTGTCGCTCAACGTCGAACGTATCCACCTCCCCGAACTCCTCGGTAAGGTACTCACTGAGCGCGTCATCGTCAACCAGCCGGTCAAGATAGCTAGTATCAGTCACGACCGTTCTACCCCCATTCGATGCGTGGCGAGCGATGACTGCGTTGGCCTGTTCTCCAAGCGAACGGATTTATTGGTAACGGGATATTCGACTAACATTGTAAATTAATTTCTCGCTGACTTGGAGATCAGCTTCGCTTATTATAGCTTTTTGGGGTAATAGCCGGAACCACTATTTACATTGCTAATCAATATCTGGTATGGAGTACAACGATATCGGACGTGGACCCGAGGTCGCCGACGCCGTCAGGGAATTTATTGAGGAAACGGTGCTTCCTGTCGAGCGCGAGTGGCTTGGTAGGGGACCGGTCCCACCAGCTGAAATCGAAGCGTTGCGTGACGCCGCACGCGACAGAGAGATTTACGCTCCGCAAGTCGACGAAGCGTACGGCGGACTTGGTCTCGGATTCCGTGAGATGCTCCCTGTGTTCGAGGAGGCGGGGCGAAGCCTACTCGGCCCAACCGCGCTTCGGTGTGCGGCACCGGATGAAGGGAACATGCATACCCTCGAGATCGCGGCCACTGACGACCAGAAGGAGCGCTGGCTCCGTCCGCTTGCGGCTGGCGAGATTGACTCCGGGTTCGCGATGACCGAGCCGATGCAGGGCGGGGGATCGGATCCGAAGATGCTGGGAACAACTGCGGAGAAGGACGGCGATGAGTGGGTCATCAACGGGCACAAGTGGTGGACAACTGGTGGTCTTGAGGCCAACCTGTTGTTGACCTTCGCCCGTACTGACCAGGAGGCACATCCATACGCCGGCTGTTCGGTTATCTTGGTGCCCGCTGACACTGACGGCGTTGAAATCGTTCGGAATATCCCGCACCTTGGCGAAGACTTAGTCGGAACAACACACGCCGAAATCCGGTTTGACAACGTTCGAGTGCCGGTTGAGAATACGCTCGGCGAAGAGAATGAGGGATTCAAGCTCGTACAACAGCGGCTTGGTCCGGCTCGACTTACTCACTGTATGCGATACGGCGGGATGGCCGACCGTGCGCTCGACATTGCGACCGCCTATCTCTCTGAACGGGAAGGGTTCGGTGAACCGCTCTCGGAGAAACAGGGGCCACGGTTCCGAATCGCTGATCGCCGCACCGAGCTTCACGCCGCCCGGACGATGGTGCGCCACGCCGCCAGACGGATCGCTGATGGTCACGAAGCGCGCATCGAGGTGGCGATGGCTAAGACCTTCGCAGCGAACGTGGCCCAGGAGGCGATTGACGACGCCCTCCAATTCTGTGGCGGTAACGGGATCGCCTACGACCTGCCGATTGCCCGGTTCCACGAGAACGTCCGGCAGTTCCGGATCGTTGATGGGGCCGATGAGGTCCACCGGCGGTCGATCGCGCGTGATGCCTTTGAGGATCCACCCACTGAGGAGTTAGCGCCTGTCACTCGGTTCGGTGAATTCGACTGACTTGACAACGAGCGTTGGTCGTCATTCCTCCCCGTTGTCTTCTTGGAACACCTCGAACAACTCCGGGTCGGTCCCGAACTTGAGGACGTTCGTCACGACGGAATTACGAAGATTATTTATGAGTTCTCCGTACTCCTTGTAGAAATCGTGGATCCACTTTGACTCCTGTTCGCGATCTTCGAACATCATGATCGTCTTCCACTGGTAATCGCCATCCGAGAGGAAGTACATGAAGGTATGGCGGCTTGATCGGACGTGTTCGAGTGCTTCTCGCCAATTCTCTTCGAACCCTTCTGGGTTAAATTGGAACTCGAACAACGAAAAGAAGAGATTCTCCTCGTTTGGAACAAGTGCTTCGCGGAACACGCCGTCTTTCCGCATTCGCCGGATTGACTCGCTAACGGTCACATGGGAGACGTCAATGCCGTGCTTTTCTTCGAGGAGGTCTCGGAGGCTACGGGAGGTGAGTTGTGGGTCGCGCGCAAGCTCCCGTAGAATAAGCGTGTCCCGCTCGGAGATATTCCAGTCGGGATCCGTCTGCTTCTCGGGCATTCTTCCGTATATGTGGAATCGTCATGCTAATCAGTATTTGGACTGCGCGCGGCTAGGTTCCGTCACAGGACCGGTGCGTTCTCTAGGGATTGCTCCGTGCTGACGCCCTCTAGGAGTCCTTAGGAATCGAGCTCGGCCTTTGCGCCATCAATCTCAATCGAACGCCTGTCACACACAGCCGGGGAATACGGTATCACCGTCGAGATGCGGTCAGAAGCCGATACAATCCGGACCTGCCCGGCGTATGGTGAACAGGACGACACCGACCGGGGCGGTGACGTATTCCGGTGTCCGTGTAGTCACGAAGCCCACGCAGACCTGTGCGCGTCTCGCACCTTCCTCGAACAACAGGCTGACGAAATTGAAGCTGGGTCGATAGTTCGGCCCGTGCGTCTCAGGTGGGACGACCACAACTGGTCGGGAGTATCACACTCTCCCGAGAGGGCAAGTCGCAACGAGGAGCGCACAAACCGGAGCCCAGACGACGGGAAACTTGCTTCCGTGGGTTCGGCATAGCCAACATCCCCACCGGAGGAATCCCACGGCTTCAGCCGTGGGAGGAAGTCAATCGGCAAGGAAACGGCCCAGCAGCTATAGTTTGACTGATAGATTTATATGGAATAATAATTTTTTAAATGTAGAACACAGATATCAAGGTATGTACGATCTTACGGGCTTTCAGCGTGACTTGTTGTACATAACCGCCGGGCTTGATGACCCACATGGGCTGGCAATTCAAGATGAGCTCGGGGACTACTACGAAGAAGAGATCCACCACGGCCGGCTCTACCCCAATCTTGACACCCTTGTTGAGAAAGGGCTTGTTGAGAAAAGCCAGCGGGACAAGCGCACCAATGAGTATTCACTCACCCGCCGCGGCGAAAGAGAAATCCAGGCGAGAGCCGACTGGGAGGCTGAGTACATCACTCACGACAGCTGAAACCTGCTACACTAGACTCACTTCTCTTAATCGCAGATCACAACCGGTGATTCCTGTCACACTCGTTATGAGTGTCGTTTAAGAAGAAAAATCTTGGTTTGTATAGTAATTAGGTATTCTCAAAATAGACCCCTAACAGCAAGCGACTAGTGCCGTGTTCTTAGCGGTGGTGATTACGACAAGTGCCTTTGTTCCGTTTGTTCAACCTGCTACCGCACAAAACGAGTCGCCAGCGCCAACGCTTGACGACGTTGATATTTCGCATGATGGCCGTAGACGCTCGGAAAGTCATCTTAAACCGACAGATCTTGTATGACATTTCGGGACCGTTTCAGGCCCAGAAACGGATACGATTCTATATTTGATTGTAGTGATGAATGTCGGCTATTGTATGTGGCCTTCCGACTGGTCCTCGCGTTCCCGTGCCGAAGAGAACCCGCTGTGCGTTGGATCGCCAACCGCTCCCCTGCGCCGTGATCCCCTCCCTGCTCCGATCGGTTACCACCATGACCGAACGTAGACTCGCGGACATCATTTCGACACGCCGAGGACTGCTGGGTGCGGTTGGTGTCGGTGTGGGCAGCGTTCTTGCCGGGTGCGGATCCGTCCGCCAAATGGAACGAGAACAGACCCGTGATACTCGGACGGTCGATCCGTCCAGAGTCGCGGCCCTCAGCGTGACTGAGGCTACGGGCGATATCGCCTTCATCGGTGAGCCTCGTGACGATATCAAAATCGTTTCGCAGAAACACGCCACCGGCGGCGTCTCCCTCAACGAGCTCGACACCAGTGTACAGATCGTCGAGAATCGGTTGGAGATCACAACTGACGAACCGCAGTTACTCGGTCTAGGCGGTGGCCGCGTCGCCCTAGAGCTCCGAGTGCCACCCAGCGTCGCGGTTCATCGGCTTCACACCAATCATGGGGACGTGACGAGCGTCAGAGTCACCGACGGGGCGACACTGGAGGCTCCCGAGGGTGACGTGTCCGTCAATCGCGCGCGCGGTGAGGTCGCCGCTCGGTCAACGAAAGGAGACATCACTGTCGATGGGACCGAAGGCGGCCTCTCCGCAACGACTTTGGAGGGAACGATTCAGGTGCGTGACCCAATGCGCGTGGCAGCGTTGGAGACACAGACCGGAGATATCACCGCCGATGTCCCGGCTGTGGCCGACGACGCTCTCGTTGAGTCGTCTGCCGGCGATCTGTTGCTCCGGTTCAGTGAGGAGCTCAGCGCGACCCTCTCTGCTCACACTAGCACTGGTGAGTTCTCTGTGCCGAAGCAAGCCCCACAGTTCCGCGTTCACCGACGAACAGAGACACAGCTACACGCTACCGTCGAACGAGGTACCAGCCGACTGACCGCGAGAACGGACGACGGTGATATCACAATCCGCGCCTGAGCGCTCCCACGGGTGATGAGGGGATCCCACCTCGCCTCCGCCCCGCCCCCCGGTCGGTGACACGTAGCCAGTAGAAGGTCATCTCTTCGGGATGGGGAGAAACCAAGCAGACCGTCGCCCGGCGTGTACACCCACTAGAAACTGTCTTAGAAGCCGGGTTATTAAATGCTGTAGTGAGTACTAACACCACGTGACGGCCGACATGTATGTTGACAGGCCGCGGGTGCTGCTCGTTGACGATGAGAAGGAGGTCGCCGACGCGTACGCCCTCCGGCTGGACGCAGTGGCTGATGTCACAGTCACTTACAGCGGTCCCGAGGCGTTGTCTGCGGTCGACGAGTCTGACCCGCCGGATGTAATTCTCCTTGACCGGCACATGCCGGATCGATCTGGTGACGACATCCTCCGTGAGCTACGAGAGCACGACATTCACACTCGGGTTATCATGGTGACCGCCATCGACCCGGGATTAGAACTTCTCGAACTTCCGTTCGACGACTACCTCTGTAAACCAGTCGACCGTGAAGATATCAGAGCCGCCGTCGACCAGCAGTGTCAGGTCCTCGCATACGAACTCCTCGGTCAGTACTTCGGAGTCGAATCGAAGCGAGCGGTTATCGCCGCTGAGTTGCCACAGGACCGTCTCGAGGACCACGATCAGTTTTCGTCGCTTGACGAGCAGGCCGACAGTTTGCGGGACCGCATCTGTCGGCTACTTCCCGACGCAGACGAGTTGTTAGATCAGTTCACCGGTATCGAGCGCGAAGGGTACTGATCTCCGGCAAGAGCCGCGACCCGGGCTGATCGCTGACCCGACTCGTCTCCCAACTACACCAGTCAAGGAGGCCTCCGGTGGCTCCCCCGTCAATTAAAAGGTAATTTCAAACCGCGCACCGCCGTCATCCGCTGCTGTGAGCGTCAGATTCCAGCCGTGTGCTTCGACGATTCGGTCGACGATCGCNAGGCCAAGGCCGGTCCCACCACTCCGCGTTGAATATCCGGGAGTGAAGACGACGTCACGCTTCGCGGGCGGGATTCCCGGGCCGTCGTCTGCGACATAAAACCCCCCTTCCAGTGGGTGAACAACTACAGTCGCGCTCTCGCCTGTCTGCTCGCCTTGGGCGCCCGGATGGCCGTTTGCTGGTGACTCTGTGGTTTGTTCGCTACCCGTTTCATCGGTTGAGACACCGTGTTCAACGCTATTTCGGAACACGTTTTCAAACAACCGTTGGAGCCGATCGGAGTCCGCGGTAACCGTCGGCAGCGACTCCGAAACCGTCAGTTCGACCTGTTCGGTATCGATCGACTCCCACGCGTCTCTCGCAGCGGTCTCGATTGCGACCTCCTCTGTGGGTTGAACGACAGCCTCGTCGCGCGTCAGCGTTAGGACATCACGGATAATCTGTTCCATCCGATCGTGTGCGTCTGCGACCGACTCGAAGTGTTCGGGATCGCCGGTCTCCTCTGCTGCCCGGAGGTGGGCCTTCGCGACGTCGAGCGGGTTCCGAAGGTCGTGGCTGATAACGCTGCTCACTTGATCAACACCCGGTGAATAGCCTTCGTCGGGACACTCGCGGAGGTCTGAAAACACCAGGTACCCGGTGTCGTCATCCGACGGGATTACGCGAGCGAAGAACGGGCCTCGGTTGCCGTATCCGTCCAGCCGGATGCCGATCCGATCGCCGCGGACGAGATGCGAGACTGGCTCCCGGTCACCGGTCGTATCGCAGCTGTTGAACCGGTCGAATATCGTCGACACGCGTCCGCCCACCAGCTCCTGTTCGAACTGCCGCTCGAAGGCGTCATTTGCGGCGGTCACGCGAGCATCGTCACCGTCGACGATGTATGCGAGCGCAGGGTCTGGAAACTCACGTAACGGAATCGCCGTGTGACGACCATCACTCATCGGTTGCTCACATCTCTATTTGGCATTGTTACCGCGCCCGTTTCTCCGTGCGAGTACGCATGGTAACTGGTTGGACCACCACCCGATACAACACCTATCATCACTTTGGCCCGGCTACCTGTTTAACATTATTTCTTGCTTCTAGGCCAGAAACACTCTTTTTTATGTTAGCTCTTATAATCAAGTGACCCTCTTTCTGTTGGGAGCCAGCTATGCGCTCTGAGCAGCGCGTTTCAGTATCTGTGGCGTGACAAGGAAGTCAGCGACGGCAACCCCCAACATCGCTAATCTAAGTGTCTGATCTTCAATAACGAGGAACGCGATAGCTACAATAATAGCGGCCGTCATAGCGGGCATCCCCCAACGGACGACCGGACTGCGGAATACATTCGCTGATTGCGACATACCAGACCATCAGTATGCGATTATATATTGATACTGGCGTGTTTCTGAATTAGAATCATACCCGGTAGAATGATTGTATTTCTCAGCCAATCGCTACTCAACTGGTATGATCTCGCACGAAAATGAGGTGATGATTCTGCTTGGGGTAGCTACAGTTATCCTTCTCGTGTCAATGAGTAGCTTCACCGACTTGCCCACATGGATAACTATCGCTGTTGTGATTGTCGTTGGTGTGCTTATTCCACAGCTTATTAGTCGAAAAGAGGAGTGATCAGATGCTGCTCTGACCTCTTCTCACGGCTAAAGTCGTGGGGTTCACCCACAGTGGGATTAAATTCACGTGTAAGGAAAATTCGCAGGGTCTCGTCATATTGGACAATTCGATGTTTCGGGTCGCGAGACATGCCCCCACACTTATTTTGACTCGTCGAGTTATGATTGTCCGTGCGAGACGCGTTACCGGTAGCGCCCTTCACCCCCGACTTGCTGTCCAGTATCGCTGTACCGTTTTGTGACCCCGTCGTTGGTATCAGGACACCCTCCACCGACGACACGTCTGTCGGTGCGCATTCGAGTAACGATGCCGCCACTCGCTTGCTCGTTCGACCGATATCGCGCGTTACGCCCGACTCACACGTCACCCGCCAACGCGGGTCTGTACGCGATTTCGAACGTTTCGGGTCATGCCATCCATGCGTCTGATCGGGGATCGCAGAATACTCTTCGGGTCAGCTTGCGTCGAGGCCGTCGCCGCAGTGCTCGTCCTCCTGTACGGACACCTCTCGCTGCTAGCCGTCACCGTCTTGTACTGGATTGATCTCCTCCTTCTGACCCTCCGGACAACGGTACAACAGCTGCTCTCGCAGCCCGAACCGGATCGTCAGTCGACTCTTTTTCAACGTCCGTTCCGGCTTCTATCCCACAAGCGTGGATCAATCGCCGTTACTGACCGCCTTCCGGGAATTCACCTTCGAAACATTCCGGTGGTCTGGGGAGCCGTGTTCATACTTGTTTTTTCAGCGAGCACAACGGCGTACGTCGCCGCCGTCGACATCCCCAGAGAGCTGTGGCGCTCGCCGGCTACACTGCTCTTATTAGGTGGGGGTCTCGTCGCGGCAGCGACGAAATCGTGGCTGGTGCTGCGGGCATATGTGGCCTCAGAGGGCCACGAGATCATCTCTGCCTCGGCGGTCGTCCCCCGGAAGCGAGTACTGATATTCGCTGTCTACGGTGGGCTGTTATGGCTCGTCTCTCGGTGGACGCTTACGACCCTCTCCGGCGAGGGNTTGGAGATAACACGTGCTGGGATGACG
>P_A23_Liq_1_FmtDRAFT_1000039_pt1 | contig 22271 bp, 18 predicted proteins | sample PonA231FremontCA_FD_10235 | JGI IMG/M metagenome (IMG submission 10235) | reverse complement strand
CCATGACCCGTTGAAACCTCCGTCGCACCGCCAGCGGCGGACGTTGAGAGGGACCACATTTCTAGACTACCACAGCCAGCAGTAGATGAAGACCGTTAATCCGCCTTTGAGATTTTCTGACTATACCTATTTATAAATTATATAGCGTCATGACTGGTTATGTCGGNTTCACCCTCTCGGGTCATATCAGTATCAAAGCCCCAAGGCACTCGGCTTGTTTATNTNTAGAACTCTCGCTGTGTTTTTTATAGCACCGGTAAATTCTCTTTATAAAAATTCATCATAAACTAGCAGTCAATTGGCGCTCGCATAATGTAATATGAATCATATAAGTGGATGATGGAACCAGTCGATTTTTCACCGGCGCATGTTCTCAATATAATATGGAATTTGACGAAGACGACAGCGTAGTGTTGCATGATAAGCACAGCGAATTCGATGGTAAGACCGGAACAGTTACACAGGTCGTCGAAACGATGTTTGGAGATGCAACATATACTGTCAGTTTTGAGGATGGTCAGGAAGTTGGTATTGCTGCAGACCAACTTGACCCGGTTGAAACTGAAGCAAATACAGACGAAAACAACACTGCGTCTGAGTAAGCGAGTCTTTTTACCCCTGAGGCTAAAGCAGCAATATGCCTCAGATACCGTTCCATTATATTGATTTACGCACATTCTCATATGAGACTGAGGATGAAAAGCGCGTCAATTCTGCACTCCAAACGATTCTCCCTGAGGATTTCCCTCTTACCCGGANGGAGAGCAGTGGTCACCATGGTGATCGAATTATTGTGTTCTCAACCCGTGTGGAGTCAGCCGATGCAATACGGCATGTTCTCATACAACTTGCACGATTACCGTCATTTGAGACACTTCAATCAGAGCTTGATGAACGAGTTACAGAAAACACCGAGTTATTTCTCCGATTAGACAAACAGGCTGCATTCCGTGGAATGATACGCCGTGGTGAGGGAATTACACTTCGTGCGAAGGTTGAGGCATACCCAGCAAAAAAATCTGCTGCAGTAAAGAACGCAGATGAGGCATTGACACAGGCCGCATCCTTACTTGCAGCGAATGACTCTGAATGAGAATTAACACGATATATAAACTGCCCTCCCTTGCTTGATTTATCTTAGCCTCTTATCGAATGTTAGTAATTTGATCTTTTATCCGAAGCAGAGCGCGTAATCGGGCGTTCCAATTGAATTAACTGTGGTTTCGGATATAAGCATTGGTCATATTGCCAACGACTGTTATGTGATATATAATCAAATTATCGTCGTCTCTTGTTCACAGGTGTCGCATCTGTCCTCCGCAGACAGCAGCTCTGTGCTGTCATCCTCATGTGGTCATTCAATATCAGATATCATATTATTTGATCGAACATCCCTGTGATGGCGTCTCTGTCAGTGGAATTGGTTCATCATTAAGCACAGCTTCAACAGCCCGTCGCATCTCATAAGCATTCACGGCTTCATTGGGTGACATTGCATCATCAATCCGTGAGTGGAATACAAGTTCAAATTGACTTTCATCACCGGAGCTCCTTCGATTGAATAAGAATGGATCGGGCGTGCATACCGCTCCATACTCATCAGTGACCGCCTGTGACTCATCGCGAAGATATGCTGTATACCGAACTTCATCAGCGGAGACCCGTTCGCGCATTCGATCAAGACTGTCCTCAGGATATGCCTCGGCGTCATTTGGATTGATACCAACGACAGCCAGCGAGGGATATGTTTCTGTTAGATGATTCAATTCCTCAACCTTTGCCTCGGCATATGGACAATGATTGCAGGTAAATACGATTAAAACCGCATCATAACTCAGCAGGTCATCTAATGTAACTGTGTCGCCAGCGGCTGCTGGTAATTCAAAGTATGGTGCAGGATCACCACGTGACAGTTCAGAATCAGACTCAACTAAGACCATTATATTATATTACATGTATGTAACTGGATATAAAAACGATGGTTATCGAATTGCACTTCTGACACCGTAGTTGATAAGATAATTTATTCCGCCTGAGAGAGTAATTATATTTGGTGCAATGACAAAAAGACAAAATCCCTTCCGAGAGCTTGAACGACTGTTTGAGCAGATGCACAAGAACGTTGAGGAGGCCGCAACACAACTGACGGCTGAATCATCAACCGGGATAACACCAACAGGTACAATCCGGGTTGATCTTGAGGATCGGGAAACAGCATTTGTCGTCACTGCAGAACTACCGGGATTTAATCGTGAAGACATTGATGTCCAATTAACTAATCAAACACTGCAGATACGAGCTAATCAAGAATCCGAAATGGGGTCAAACTCTGATAGCGGATATATACGGCAGGAGCGGTATCACGCCTCAGTCTCACGCTCAATCCGACTTCCAAAAAGCGTTGACCCTAATGAGGTTACTGCAGCATATAATAATGGTATATTGAGCATTGAAATGCCTAAAAAAGACCCAAACACTAATCAAACACAGATTGAGATTGAATAATTTTGAAATATCTCTAGGAAGATTACATCACGAATCTGCTGACTGGCTGTGGTATCTATATACACAATGTTTTGCTGTAGGCGGTTCGAGATCTATAGCTCATATGTCGCCATTCTCGATATCCAAATCACAATCAAGAGCTTTGATGAGTTCTGTCAGTTAATACTCGTAATAAGTATTGTTACTTTCAGAGATTACTATTGGTGGTTTTGTTTGGTGGACTGGATTTATTCTTGGGAGCAATCCCCGAAATACTTTACCTCAATTGTTGTAGATTCAACGACACCGCTACGTTATACAGATTCGAAGAGAGTACCTGCGATTTTCGCCGTCTCCAGGAATCTGTGAGTTCTGGTGTTCAAATGAGACCAGCGGTCTCGGTAATCCAGGATGAATCAAACAATCCGGAATCATTCCACGTTCGATTGTTCACCCGAGATTTCAATCCGTTATTTTAATTCTCAGGCAGCCTTCTTCAACAATAGGAATCAGGCGAGAATAGAGTGATTCTGCCGTGTCCGACGATGGCGACCTGTTCGCCCTAAGAGCTGATATAAATTCACATCCCTGAATCTATACCACATACTGATATGCTTCTTTATCGAAAATATACCACAATACAATCACAATCTTTCACAATCGATATGAGCAAACCATTTCAAGCCAGCACTCCTCGCACTTGTATGGCAACGAAGCGGGAACTAGTCGACTTGTTGCTGAACGATGCTCGACAGAGCGCAGATGATATTGCACGCCAACTCGGTGTTGACGCAGCGACAGTTGATGCGCTCGTCGACGAGTTAGAAGCCGACGGTGCCGTCCGTGGGTATCAAGCGGTTGTCGATTGGGACCGTCTTGACACAGATCATGTCCGTGCAGAGGTAGAGCTAAATGTCGAACTTGACCGCGAGACAGGATATCAAAAAATTGCACGTCGAATCGCCAAATTCTCTGAGGTAAGTTCACTCCGACTTATTTCGGGAAGCTATGATCTTGCTGTCGAAGTCGAAGGGGAGTCAATGCATGATATCTCTACGTTTGTCTCCGAGCAAATTGCACCGATTCCAGAAATAACACAAACCGTGACACACTTCGTAATGACGACATACAAAGAACGTGGTATTTATTTCGAAAACAATGATGAGGATGACAGGCTTGCTGTGTCACCATGACTGATCGGCAAGGTCATTCAGCATCATCGATTGAATCAGAACAGGCAAACGATGAAATAAGGAACCCCGACCACACTAGTGGCAATATACACCGTTTATCACAGCGAGCAAAACAAACACCGCCATCTGGTATTCGTCGATTCTTTGAGTTAGCAGATGAGATGGATGATATTGTCTCATTGGGTGTTGGTGAGCCAGACTTCTCTGCACCATGGGCGGCTCGGTCGGCGGCGATTGATGCGCTTGAGCGTGGAAAAACGTCATACACTGCAAATCGAGGGCGAAGTGATCTCCGGGCAAATATCTCCGAGCATGTCAAACAGTATGATCTTGAGTATGACCCTGATGAAGAGATTCTTGTCACTGCTGGCGCCAGTGAAGCAGTTGACCTTGCAATGCGAGCGCTTGTTGACCCAGGTGAGACTGTTGCTGTGCCGAAACCGTCATACATTTCATATGCACCGTCTGTGACGTTTGCTGGGGGTGAGGTTCGATCTGTGCCAACGCGTGCAGAGACCGATTTTACCCTCACATATGAAGATCTCACTGCTGCTAATGCATCAGAGGCGTCAGCACTTGTTCTCTGTTACCCAAATAATCCTACCGGAGCGGTTATGACTCGAGACGAACTTAGGGATGTTGCCACTTTTGCTCGTGAGCATGACCTATTTGTGCTCTCGGATGAGATCTACTCTGCGCTTCGGTATGATGATGAACATGTCTCGATTGCAACGCTCCCAGAAATGCGCGAGCGAACTCTCGTATTCAATGGGTTCTCGAAAGCATATGCCATGACAGGAATGCGATTAGGGTATGCACTTGGTCCACAGGAAGTTATTGATGCGATGAATCGAATCCATCAGTACACAATGCTCTCAGCACCGACAACCGCACAGGCAGCAGCGATGGAAGCAATCAATTCATGTGAACCAGCCGTCGAGAAAATGCGTCAGGCGTTTGATCGTCGTCGTCAATTTGTCATCTCACGATTTAATGAACTTGGGATGGACTGTTTTGAGGCAAAGGGCGCATTCTATGTCTTTCCAAAGTGTCCACCGGGATGGGAAGATGATGAGGAATTTGCCGAAGCACTTATTCATGAAGAACGAGTTGCGCTTGTGCCCGGACGCGTCTTTGGAGACGGTGGCGAGGGTCATTTACGGGTCTCATATGCATCCGGAATGGATGATCTGAAAACTGCACTCACTCGAATCGAGTCATTTCTTGAATCTTATCCCACCTCAGCGTCACTTGAGGTATCCGATACAGCATGAGGGTCTCCGCATAGCAGATGATAGTATACTTAACATGAATTATACTGTCAAAGACTTCTGAATCAGTATCTTGAAATATATCACTGCGGTCAAATTCTATTTATATTTAACCCCAAGATGAGCTGCTAATTTAAGATTGGTATGATTGCTGAGATTGGCAGGTTGAAAGAGAGACCTCCTCCCCAGTTTCAAGAAACGAACAGCGATAGTCGTGAGTGGTAGAGAGCGCTTCACGTTAATTAATTATCAATTATCGGCTACTTATCCGTGATTTTGTTTCAAATCTCAAGCGGAAACAAATGTTACTATTTCTGCAGCTCTTCGCACTAAATATAAATCCCCAGTGTATTCGCTTACGCATGACAGCTTTGTTTCTGATACCAGATCAAATCAATTGCAATCATGAATGCGAGTAAACCCTCTATTGTACAATCAAGCATATTACGATGATAATACAGCAGCAACACAGGTCACTGTTCACCTATCAATCAATCCACACATGAATTATTACTGTACAGGACGTTATCGAGGAGATTCCATCATCGTCAGACCTGAGTCATCATGCGCATACCAAGGAGCCATATGAGTCACTGGCAAGCCCGCGGTTTGATGATTCTGATATTGATGATTATTATAACTGCAGGTATTCTCCCACTTGTAACCGCTCAACAGTCTGATGTGACGATTGGATCGATCAATGTNACACCAACGAATCCCTCCTCAGGTGACGCTGTAGTTATCAATGCAGAACTCAGAAATTCTGAGACGAGTACTGGAAGTGTGAAAATATCTCAAGTAAGCATCGACGGTCCATCGATTGATGAGAATGCTGATGATATCGGAAAGCTCGGACCAGGCACATCGGTCACAGTACCATTTTCCGTTGTCTTCGATGAACCAGGACAAAAGAAACTCACGGTCACAATGTATGGGCAAGAGGATACTGGAAGCGTATTTTCCATCCAAAAGCCAGTATACGTTTCCGTTGAGCGTGATAGTACGCTTTTATCATCAACAACTGAAACTGTCGCCGCCGGAGGGCTTGCGCCAATAAATATCACTGTATCAAACGGTGATAATGAGGCAATTACTGGCGTCCAACTCACAGTTGATGATGTTCGAGTTGAGGAACCACAGCGAACACGTGGGTCAATTGCATCTGGTAGCGAGCAGACATTTCAGTATGATGCATATTTTGAATCGCCTGGTCAACATTCATTAACTAGTACGATTATCTATCAAACAAGCGATGGAGTGACACATCGAACGACTGAAACGATCCCAATCACTGTTGAGCGTCCGCGGGTCAATGTTGATCTTTCTGTGCGCGCTAATTCGAATCAATCGGGCGGAACAGTAGTTGAACTCACCAACTTTGGGAATACATATCTAAGTGACATTACAGTGAATGCAGCAGCGAACGGAGATATTGTTGCTCGAAAATTACTTTCAAATCTACAATCCGAAACAAGCCGATCTCTCACGTTTGAACCCGAGAGTGGTGTCAGTGGACCACTAGAGTTCACAGCAAGATATGAAGCTGCTGGTAAAACCCACTCGGTATCTGCAACAACCAATCAGGCGCTTGGAGAAATTCGACTCACCAGTGTTGAAACAACACAGGGTGGTACAGCAGTGACAATCACCGGAGACGCTGCAAATATTGGTCGTACGAATGCTGATGGAGTCCTACTCAGTATCGCCGACACGAGTTCAACAACCCCTGTATCACCATCAGGTGAATATTTTGTTGGTGAGATAGAAGCAAGTGAATTTGCGACATTCGAACTTACTGCATCGGTACAACCAGACATTAACACAATCCCTGTCAATGTTGGCTATGTTGTCGAGGGAGACCGCATTCAACAGACTCAGCGAATTCCACTATCTGTAGACCGAATAAATGCATCAACCGAGGCGCAGGATGCTGCGGCGGTGGCTCAGCAATCGAATGATAGATCTGATGACCGCACTGGTAGTGCTGGACTCCTCGGCAGTCTTCCGCTTCTTCCGATTGGTGCTGTCGTTATGATACTTGTCATTGCAATAGGTACGTATCGGTGGCGTCGTGTTACACAATGAGTGTCATTGAGCTTCATGATGTTCTTAAACGATACCAAAGCGGTGAACAGACCGTTGAAGCGCTCAAGGGGATTGATTTCCATGCTGACCGCGGGCAAATGGTTACGGTTATTGGTCCTTCTGGTTCTGGCAAAAGTACGATGCTTAATATGATCGGACTTCTTGATACGCCAACGCATGGGACTGTTTCTCTTGATGATAATAATGTAACAGATTATACTGAAGATGAGCTGACAGAAGAACGCCGGTCAGGAATCGGATTTGTGTTTCAGAGTTTCTATCTTTTACCGATGCTCACCGCGACCGAAAACGTCGAATTACCCTCAATGTGGAATACATCTGTTGATCGTCGTGACCGTGCTATTGACTTACTTGAACGCGTTGGACTCGGGGATCGACTTAAGCACACACCAGATCAACTCTCGGGTGGTCAACGACAGCGCGTTGCAATCGCCCGCGCGTTGATTAATCGTCCTGAGATCCTGCTTGCAGACGAACCAACAGGAAATCTTGATCAAGATACTGGTCAAACAATTCTTGAGGAAATCACGCGGCTTAAAAATGAAGAAGATATTGCGATTGTCGCCGTGACCCATGATGAACAACTTGTTGAATATGCTGATCGTGTCGTTCGACTCGTTGATGGGAGCGTGCAGTGATTGGTCTTGGCAGTCTTTTCCGCCGGTTTCCAAGTATTAAAATGGCATGGCGAAATCTCGGTCGCAATCGAATTCGAACAGGGTTAGCGACGCTTGGAATCATCATCGGTGTTATTGCAATCGCCTCACTTGGGATGGCTGGCGCTGCACTTCAACAGCAGGCGCAATCGAATTTGGGTAGCCTGACGAATGAAGTGGCGGTAAGTTCTGGACAAGATAGCACGCAGGACGGTATCACCACTGATCAAGTTGAGCAGATGCGAGATATCATCGCTGATGCTGAAGTTGTCCCGCAAAAGACAAATCAAACCACACTTAAATCCCGGGATGGGCAGGAGGTATTCGTCAGTGTCGTTGGGGTTACTAAGGCGAGTGCACTGTATGACACGACTGTCGGTAAAGCACCCACCCGTCTTCAAAACGGTGCATTAGTAAGTGTTGAAACGGCTCGTGAATTGGGACTTGAACTTGGCGACCCTGTTGAATACGACGGGTCGTTGTATCGAATCCGTGGATTTCTTGCGGCTGAGGATGGCTTCGGTGGTGGTGGTGGAAATGAACTTGTCCTTCCATTATCTGCACTTTCTGAACAGGAATACTACGATTCTGTGACTGTTGTCGCCGCAAGTGGTGAGGCTGCAACCACCGTTGCAGATATACTTGAAGCGGATTTCAATGAACAGGGACGTGACAGTGAGGAAATCCTGAGCATCAGGAGTTTTGCAAGCACACAAGATAGTATTAATTCATTTTTAAATACGCTTAATCTTGCACTTCTTGGCATTGGATCCATCTCATTGATTGTTGCAAGTGTTGCAATTCTAAATGTAATGTTGATGAGTACAATTGAACGCCGCGGGGAAATCGGCGTGCTGAGAGCTGTTGGTATTCGCCGTAGTGAAGTCCTTCGAATGATCCTCGCAGAGGCAATATTCTTGGGTCTCATCGGTGGTATCGCTGGTGCCATAGCATCACTTGGTGCCGGATATATACTATTTCAGGTTCTCGCCAGCGACGGAATGTTAGTGTTTACCTGGGCAGGACTCCAACATTTATTATCTGGATTTGCCTTTGCGGTCTTTGCAAGTACCCTGAGTGGGGTATACCCTGCCTGGAAAGCTGCAAATGATCCACCTGTCAAAGCACTCAGAGGATAATAAACAAATACCCATACTTGCAATGCACAGGTAATCGAGGCGACTGCCTCGGGGGTTTGACTCCGGGGTGAGTTCAGTGATAAATACATATGATACAATACTTATGAAACGTCGATCATACCTCCGCCAGAGTGTACTTCCTCTTATTGCGAGCGCTGGTATTGGTGCTGTATTCGCTGGATGCACCAGGACTGAGAGTGATGATTCGAGAATCACAACATCCGACAAGATGGCATCCACCACGACATCTACATCTGCACAATCAGATACTCAAGTATCGCAGGTCCGAATTGAAACTGTCCTCACTGGACTTACACATCCGTGGGGGCTGACACACCTGCCCAACACTCAGAAATCACTACTTACTGAGCGAGTCGGTCGGTTGCTACTTGTTGATCGGTCAGCGGGCACATATGATCGTGTCAATGGAGTACCAGACGTATTTACCCGTGGTCAAGGTGGACTGCTTGATGTTTGTATACACCCATCGTTCCCAGACCCATCATGGGTATATCTGACATATGCGGTTGCTCGCGATGATGGTGCAACGACAACTGCAGTCGGGCGTGGGCGACTGGACCGCGACGATCCTCGAATTACTGACTTCGAAGCACTCTATTATGCTCGTCCCTATGCCGACTCAGCAGGTCACTTTGGATCACGTGTTATCGTTGGTCCAGATAATAAGTTATATATAACTGTTGGTGACCGGCAGTTCAAAGACTTCGGTCCAGATCATGTCGCTCAAGACCGAGGGAGCGATCTTGGAGCGACACTCCGATTGAATCTTGATGGAACAATCCCTGATTCAAATCCATTTATTGATGATTCATCCGCGCGAGATGCAATATTTAGCTATGGTCATCGGAATGCACAAGGACTGGCTGTTCATCCTGACACAAATGCGATCTGGCAAACGGAATTCGGTGAGCGAGATGGTGACGAAATAAATATACTGACTGCTGGCGATAATTACGGCTGGCCAATTGCAGATGAAAGTTGCCAGTACGGGAGTGATGAACCGATTGGTGTCTCACACGGTGACCGAGAGGATGTAGTCGCACCAGTGTATTCATGGCCATGTGGAAGTGGTGGATTTCCGCCAAGTGGTATGGCGTTTTATGATGCTGAAACAGCCAGCAAATCTCGTGGTATTGTGGGGTGGCAGGGAGATCTTTTCGTTGGTGGATTAGCCTCACAGTCACTCGCGCGGTTCCGTATTGACAATCAACAGGTTGAATTAATTGATCACCTTCTCACGAATCGTGGATGGCGCATTCGTGCTGTTTCTGCCGCTCCGGATACCGGAGCAATATATGCAGTAATTGACTCGGATGATGCAGAACTGATTCGGCTTGTGTCTGCTTGACATCCTCCTCCGCGTTATAGTGATTCGACAAACTTCTGTGTGAACTGATTCACTAAATCGATGCGAGAGAACTATTCTGACTGATGTATGTCTAGTTAAGCACCCACTTCTTCTGTGAACTACTACACGCGGAGGAATTCCACGGCACCACACGCACCGCTGAGTTGGGAGTTTCAGGTGCAGGTTCACAGGCTGCCGAACTCACACGCCGTGCGAACCAGTGTGCAGCCGAGGAATGGACAGCCTCTTTGAATTGGGAGTATCACAGCTTAAATCACGGTACTCCTATCTTTACCCGAAAACGCGCTCCTGTGTTAGTTTCCCCACAGGAGCGGTGGTCGGTGGTTGGTTTCACCAGACTCAGAGTTACTCACGTCAACGCTCGCCCGGTGCTTATTCTTTGTTTCCCACATGGGGCACACTCTGCTTCCAGCGTGGGCGGACACTCATACTTGAACTGCCACCTTTCGGGCGCTTGGCTACAGTGGGATCATAGTCAGTGCGCAGACAGTTATATATACATCATGTTTCGACCGTTCGGGAACCCCCGGCTGCGACGGCGCGTGTCCACGGTCTGAGACTGTGTGGTATTGTACCTGTATTAGCTATAATCCGCATGAATCGCTTCAGGTATTCGCCTCGACCGCCGATAAAATTTCAGCCAATGTATCTCTGTTGAAATCCTCAGAGAGTTACATGTTCATCCTGTAATTCCACGAGATGAAGCCCCTCCCGAAGTCGCAAATTCTCCGTTTTACTGAGAAAGCGATCCGCCTGATCCGCCGAGTAGTCTCCCGGTACTTCTTGAAGTTCTCTAAACACCGCTATACACTTCCCCAACACGTTGTTCTGCTGTGTCTCAAAGTTCGGAAGAACACGATCTATCGTGGACTGCTTGACGAATTAATCGATATGCCACGCATCCGTCGTGTCCTCGTGTTAGCTGAACTTCCTACGCCATCAACGCTCTGTAAGACGTTCTATCGACTTGATATGACCGTATGGCGTGTCTTATCGACTCTTTCCGCCACGCTACTTCAGACGAGCGGAGTTGTTGGGGTTGATACGTCAGGATTTGACCACAGTCACGCTTCGAAACACTACACGAAACAAGCCGAATTCACGATTTAGCAGCTCAAAGTAACGCTGCTGGTCGATGCGAAGGTGAACGCAATTCTCAACCTCCACGTGACGATGACTCGGAAACACGATAGCCAGATCGCTCCGTCGTTGGTTAAGGGCAACGCGGAGAGTATTGATGTTCTGCTCGGTAACAAAGGCCAGGACGACCAGAAAATCAGGCGACTTGCCCGGCAACACGAAGTTCGGTCACTGATCAAGCATCGTGAGTTCATATCGCTCCACAAGGCATGGAACACTTACTTAGACGCTGACGGTTAGGATCAACGGAGTCAATCACAGACGGTCAACTCTACACTCAAGCGGAAATTTGGTTCGTTCGCCCGCTCACGGCACTGGTGGAAATAGTTCCGTGAACTCACTATCGCTTGTCTCAGTCACAATATCGACCGATCACTCTGAATGGTCAAGACAGATCCTCTACCGATTACTGATCCGTTCACCGGCGTCTTGGATTTTACCATAGGCCGGTGCAAGCACGTAATCCGCGACACCGGGGGCAATAATAAATCCGACCAGCCGGAACCCATTGAACCCGGTGTCGGTCCCTACGTCGATGAGAGCGACCAGTCCAGCCACCCCGACTCCAACCCCGGTCCCAACAGTCAACTCCCAGCGATATTCACCCCACCAGACGATGATACCAGCAACTAAAACCACGATACCACTCACAACCGAATCGACGCCAAACGACAGCCCATCAAAGGTCAGCCAATCAAGTACCAGTCCGATTCCGACCCCACGAGATTGTTTAACTGGATCGAGTTTTTCTTCGCTCATACAACACCTCACCGATCATTCAGAAAGCACCATGGGTGTTACAGAGCTTTTAGTAATCAATACGTACTCTTCAGCGACGGGATGTCCCAGTCGATTATTCCGATGAGCAGGCGAAAAACCTCACCTACAATTAGGAATGACACCACAAACGCAAACCCGCAGCGATGACTCATACTTTTGTTTAGTTTTGTTTAGTGTTGAAAGATATAGCAAGCTGTGTCGTTATGACTACATGAGAAGATTCTACAGATGGCTCTCAATGACCGGATGTTTCAGGTGAGCATATATCTGAAAAAGAGGATTTTAACAGAGCCGCCAATATATAATATGAATATTGATCAGGATACTCGCATCTTCAATCGGGAGAATGTCAATCGTTGGAAGATATTTGACAAGGACAACCGTCACGTTCGAGCAGTTCTGTAACAGAATGCTGATCACCACAAGCTTGACATAGAACTTGGACATCTAGCAGCACCTCAAATGCATCCAGCGCAATTCGGTCCGTCTCCCGAAGTTTTTCAATACGTTCTTCAGTTACTGATGTTGTCCGACTCATCAACCGCTGGATGCTTTCAAGATCTTTTTGAATCTTTGCCTCATCCGAGATTGTCTGATATTCTGCGCCACGCCAATCCTTGAGATATGAGCGGATTGCTTGATATGTAACAAAATCAGACTCAAGCGAATTAATATCAACACCACGCTGCTCAAGTCGAGAGCGTGTGTCCGTTCGAACACCAGAACTCACATTATCACTTGTCAATCGGGTATAAATCGTCTCGACAGTGTTATCAAGTGCTCCAGTGCCGTTATCAGCAGCAATTAATGCCTGACGAAGCAACTGCTGATTGAAGAACGTCGCAAGGTCGCGGAGACTCATGCGTTCATTATCATCACCGGTCCATCGCGCCTCAAGATCTGCACCAAGTCCTTCCAATTCATATTCCTCAATTAAGCGAGCGACCTTACTTGCAGGTCGGTTATTGTTCGTACTCATAACTATCTGTATCCCTTTTTCTGCCTTTTTGTTTTGCTCATTCTATCTAAATTCAAGTTTATGTCGTTCGAAAACATATGGTGACTATTTTATAAATTTACTTTTTGTTGATGCCAATTGGTATACTTATTTGCATTATAGATGCCAATTTAGATAATTTTTATATTGTTACGATACTCAAAGCGCATATTGAGTTACAATTAATCAATAATTGTATTTAAATATCTGTAATCCGAGCATATTCTTTATTAATTGATTGTGCATCCTCAGGAAGCAATGCAACAACGAGATATTCAACATATTCAGAGAAGTATGAGATAAGTGCAGCGATTCGATTAGAATCAATTGCCTCCAGTGAATCCAATAACATAAACGGTACAGTCTCGTAGAGGTCATGTACAAGATATCCTGCAAGGGCAAAAATAAGTCCGGTGACCTCTCGCTCACTCTCACTGAGATGTTCAACAGTGTCTTCATACGCGGTTCCGCTTGCAGTCGTTCGGATTACATGAAGTTCAAACACCGTCTGTTCGATTTTCTGCCGCCCTGAGCGAACTTTGTTTTGGGTCCGTTCAATCCAAATCCGATCAAGATTTTCATATGCAAGAATATCAAGAATTGATTCCATGTGCGCATTGAACTGTTCGACAGCCTCATGCTCAATCTGATCAATCTTCGTCCGCTCGTCCTCCAGTTGATTGACAATGGTTTTCCGTTCAGACTCAAGCGTATCGATACGATCAATCGCTGCTTCGATTGACTCAATCTTATTTGATACCGACTGATGATCCGACTCAAGTCGATTAATTTCAAACTCAACTTCGTTTGCTTCACGATGAAGTGAGAGTATATCTTCAAAGCTTTCAGACTCAAGCTCATTAACTTCAGTCTCAAGTGTCTCAATTGTCGCTGTCAGCTCTTTTCGCTGTTCTTTGAGCGTCTCTAATTGCTTTTTCCGTTGGTCTATCTCTTGGGTGATGCGATTAATCGTGCTCTCAAGATCTGATCGACGCGTCTGTTCTGACTCAATTTCACGTTTTTCACTCTTCAGTGAGTCAAGATCTGATTTCACATCATTGAGTGATTGGACACGATCCGCCCGAACTGATTTCAACTGGTCGACTGTTGCCTCAATTTGTTCGCGATCGACTGCTGACCCACATGTCCAACATGTAACTGTTTCAGATCTTGTATTCTCATCAGCGAGTAACCGATCGGTAATCGCATCTGCTCCACTAGAACTTTCTTCAGTGTCTGTTTTTGAGTTAACATCGTCGCTAATACGCCCAATTACATTATACTCTCCATCCTCAAGTTGATCCTCGTTATACTGGATAAGATTTTGAAGTTGTGAAATCTCGGCATTGAGAGCCTGTCGGTCATCCCGAAGTGAATTAATCTGTTGTTCAAGACGTGTGAGTTTCGCTGCTGGCGTGCTTGACAACTCTGAAAGTGCTGTTTTATTTTCTTCGTGTTCAGCCTGTAATGACTCAATACTCTCTCTTTGTGTCTCAATTTGTTGACGGATTGAATCTAGATCTGACCGAGTCGATCGTAATTCATCCAATTTTGACTCCAGTTCAGCTTCTTTTTCTTGACTATCCGAAATATTCCGACTACTTTCATCAATTTCCGTCTCTTTTTTAGATAACTCTTCTCTTTTTTTGGATATTTTAGACTCAATATTCTCTTTTCTTTTTTCCAACTCAGGGAGTCTCTGCTTTTTCGACTCGATATCGGATATCTTCTCATCTATCTCCGACCTCTGTGATTCAAGCGACGATATTTTACGCTTAATTTCCTCGATGTCCACCGGCTCCATAATTATCTCGCGAAGGTCGGCGCTCCGAGAGACAGCACGGCGGGCATTATTTCCCTCAAGAAGAAATGCAAACCTTTCAGCAATATCCGGATCATCAAGATACGTATCACCGTCAAAAATAACAGTATCATCGGTCTGAGACACAGTTCGTTGATATTCTGTTTCATCAAGCGTCAGTTCGACAATACCCTCATCAGCATCCGCCTTAAGAGTCGCTGCATTGCTTCCCATCGCCGCCATTACCGCTTGTAAAAACGATGTTCGATTTGTTGCGTTCTCACCGGTTAACACAGTTACACCGGGTTCAACGACAACTGATGTTTCATCAATCCCACCGATATTCCTCACATGAAATTGTGCAGCGTCACTTACGGTCTGTGAAGTAGTCATTATCTTATATATCTGATAGACAAGTAAAAAACTATTCTCTTTGTGATTTATTATTAAATTATGGCTAAATGATTCAATGCGTGCTCACGTATTGTTTAGTATCAAATATAATGTAATATAATTGTGATCTGTCTCGGGATTAAGCCCCGTGGCAGTTGGTTTATATCGAATCTAAACAACGAGATGATTCATAAAACAACTGTAATGCTTGGAGAACACATATGGTATTAAATATATGTTGACAGAAGTCTTTAGCGCTGATTATGAAACATGTGATATTATTATAATCAAACACATCATCATATCAATCTTATCACTATCTGTGCAACTCGCTTAAAATCTTATAACATACGTACTGTCGTTATTCCACCGTATAGAATGGACATCACCGATGTTAACTGAAATAAATGAAACGTCTGGTCAAAAAATGGTATGAACATCTAATTTCGGGTAGAATTTATGTATTATATCATGAAAATTAATATAAGATTCAGATGTGAATGTTATGTCTATCTCTTAATCTATTATATTCATGCAATTATCAACGAAATAGCGAGAAATTCATGGGTCACCCGATCCGTGGTCGTTTACTGCAATTTCATATCTAATGTGGTGGAGGAAAATCTGACATATCGGAATAGACAGTCACGGAAAATAAACTCATAATGATTACTTCGAATAGTTTCACTGACAGTGTCGAATGACGCGGGTTCAGCGGCTCCCATCGCCGACACGGATAATCACGGCGGTAAAGACTTGCACTAATTACTATCAGTCGGTTACCCTCTCAGCATTCACAAAAGCGACCTTCCCACACAGCTAATTAGATATCAAAGAGTCTTAACGATGTGAATATCCCACCACCACGCTCTAAACGAAAAGCAGCGCGAGTTCCCCGCCCCACCGTGGGCGGGGGTGAAGCTCGTACGCTCGGCTGCGTCCCATTTTTTTAATTATCGGGACGCCCTACTACAGTNTGGAACCCACGTTATCGGCCTCGCAAAACCCGCGCACCCATTTTGGGGTAAGACGCGGTGCGCCGGGTCTGTGTCGCGCCCATGTGAAGGGGCGGACGCCCACGGACACGCCCGCCACGGCAGCAACAGACGACCTCTGTTGCGGTGGCACTTTTGATGTGTTCGGGTGTTACTGGTTCCACGCGAGTCTCGCCAGAGACGAGCGCGGGCGGAATTAAAATTCGCCACCGGTCGTTTCGCTGGCTTCCCGCCAGAGACCACGGCGAAGCCACGGGCCACCGCGCCCGTGGTACTTCACATGGGTAACGGAGTTAATCACTAGCGCGGAAAATTGAAAATAACATTGTCTATTCTATTAGCGTAGGGCGCAATAAGAATAAAAAATAGTAATGTTTACTTCCCATTTGATATATTCAGAACGAATATCTCACATATAAACCTATTTTGACCTTATTTATTAATCAATAGTGACTCTCACTCATAATTAATTAGCAATATGATAAAGTAAATCAACTCAAATCAATTAGACAGCTCAAATAGTTAGATTACATCCAAATATTGACACTCATAGCACTATATATTCAAAAAATGTTTGTATAAAGTGTTACAGTAATTGCTGATCACGAATTATGATTATACGACCCTATCATGGGTGAATCACATCGGAGATTTACAGGATGCAGGGAGCATTCCATATAGATCTGATATGACCACAAGATGATTTATTCAAGATAGTTATATTACTTTCACTGCAGATTCGACCCAACAAATTCACATTACCAACAACTGATAATTCCTTCCAGCACTGAGCATATGATATGACTTCGACGCCAGAGCAACTTGCGGGCGTTGCAGATATTGATTGCACCGGAATGCAAGCGCTCGTCACTGGATCAACGAGCGGGATTGGTCGGGCAGCTGCCATCGCGCTTGGTCGTCTCGGTGCTGACGTTATCGTGCATGGACGTGATGCGACTGCTGGTGCCGATGTTGTTGATACAGTGACTGCATATGGTGCTGATGCAGAATTTATTGCTGCTGACTTCGCTGATGTTAGCGCCGTCCGTGAGCTCGCAGCGACTGTCCAATCGACAACAGACGGAATTGATCTTCTCTATAATAATGCCGGTGGGGTCTTTCGTGATGGACAACTCACTGACTGTGGCGTTGAGTATACATTTCACGTTAACCACCTTGCACCATATCTACTCACGACCGAACTTCTTGATCACCTCAATACGGATGCTCGAGTTGTGACGACTGCATCAGCAGCACATCAGGGTGCCTCTCTAGATATTAACCGAACTCGAACCGTTGATGATCATAGTGCGTTTTGGGCATACAATCACTCAAAACTGGCAAATATATTGTTCACAACTGAACTTGCTAAGCGCGTTGATGCAAGCAAATACACAGCCACTGCAGTGTGTGTACATCCTGGCGCGATTCCTGGAAGTGGATTTACGCGATTCCTCCCTGGACCATTACCACGAATTATACAGTCACTCGAAGCAGTTCCGGGTGTCACAACTGTCAACGATGGTGCTGCTGAATTGTTATTTGCTGGAATATCATCACAGGCAACTGATTACTCAGGGCAGTACCTCGCCAGTCAACAGTTGAAGAAACCATCCTCAGATGCGCGAGATGAGGCAAGTTCACGGCGGTTATGGCAGGAAAGTGCGAGTATACTGGATATCACTGAGCCACTCAATAATCTACCTGATAATCAACAGAGTAACTCAGGAGTCGATATTGATGTCACTGGATAAACAGAGGTAATGCGAATACAACCTATCGGTACTCATATAAGACCCAATACTAGTACTGAAAGACGATTTGGAATGGACGAAGAGGGTCACAGCTATGTGGTGGCTACATGTGTATCGAATATGAACTGCAGACGACTCCAGTTGGTGGTGGTTGTATTGATTATCCTTGCTGCTGTTCCTCCTGTGGCGGCACAGGAAAGTAATCTTACGACAATCACGGTCGAAGTCATTGATGAGGAACGTGAGCCTATCCAAGGTGTCACTGTCATAGCAGAATGGGGAGCAGACTCAGTTTCAGCAGACACAGCAAGCAATGGAATGGTGTTAGTGGACGTGCCAAGGGGTGAGCAAATTGAAATCACCATCAATCATCCCGATTATGTTCGGAACTTCCCTTATGTGATTGATAATGCGGATCAACAACGTGTTGAATTAGATGTCTCCGAGCGGTCCTCGCTAAGTGTCGGTGTCGACACGAACAGTGGTCCTATTGCAGATGCCCGTGTCACATTAACGATGGATGACCGAACCGTCGCAAGTGGAAATACATCACAAGAGGGAATATTCTCGGTTGAGACGCTTGAAGCCGGTGAGTATACGCTTACAGCTGAGAAACGGACATATTATACAATTAATCGAACCATTGAGGTCGATGGTGAGACAAATATTAATCTTAATCTTAATACTGGGGGTGTGACGACTGAATTTATCATTGTTGATCCTCACTTTTCGCCCCCAGAATCAGTCTCCGGCGCGACAGTAAGTATCTCTGGTATTGGTGATGTACAAACGCTTGGTGATGGACGTGCTGTGGCGCGTATTCCAATCAATACTGAAGTACCAGTGACGGTGACGAAACCAAAGTATGAGGATATTAAGCGAACACTCATGATTAATGAAAGTGGACAGACAAGAACATATGAGTTGACACGGCGACCACAACTAAATATTACAACTGCGAGCGATCGAATTATCGCTGGTGAGTCAGTCTCTGTCGAGGTTACAAACGCCTATGAGGAACCTGCCCCAGGTGTCATCATAACGCGCAATGCCGAATCTGTTGGTCAAACTAACGAAAATGGTGAGTTAACAGTTTCAATTCCAAACGCAGAGTCATATAGCCTAATCGCGAGCCAGGACTCAATTGAATCAGAACCGGTCTCGGTGCGTGGTGTGAACGTTGTTGGGTCAACTCCAGAGCCAACGTCAACCACCACACCAACACCATCAGCCCCATCTCTGATTCCAGATATTATGAATGCAGGTGCTCTTCCGATTATTGGTGTTATTGCGACAATTTCAGTTATTATCGCACTTATTGTCGCTGGAATATTTACATTCCGGCGGTGAGTGCTTCTCGCGGATTTCGACTCTCTTCACCTATTGGTAGTTTTCGCTTCAAACTTGAGATTCACGTGTTAATCGGATCGTATAAAAACAACTTGATATCTTCCCCGCCCTGAAAGGGTGATTTAATACATGCAAGTTCTTTGACATCCTCCTCCGCCTGAAGCCGGGAGGAATCCCACGGCACCGCACCGCTTCGCTGGGTTGGGAGTGTCAGCTTTAGATTTGGGTTTGAGTTTGAGTTTGGGTTTGGGTTTGGGTTTGGGGTTGCAGACTCCCAATACCAAGCCAGTCTACCGTTGGAATCGGTGTGTGATCAGTCACTGGGCAATCTCCAGGGAGTGCCACATCTCAGCCCCCGGTACTCCTATGCTCAACCGAGGTGAAGTCCCTGTATTGTTTTTTCCACAGGGGCTTCGGTCAGTGGTCGGCACTCGGGTTCACTAGACTCGGAGTTACTTGTATTGGTGACGAGAGCCCGATGGTTGTTGTTTGATCCCCACATTGGGCACACCCTGTTTCCAGCGTGGGCGGACACTCACACTTAAACCGCCACTTTTCGGGCACTCGGCTACATCGGGGTCAGAGCCAATACGACAATACTAGTACATACGCCGTTGTCAAAAAACCGGTTGGAAACCACAGTATGACGGCGCGTATCCATGCCGTGAACAGGTGTGGTATTGCGCCTGTACCATCTATTCTAAAAGCGTTGATTGAGTTATATCTCAATTGTCGGTGGAAATACCATTTTTTAATTTATTTTACTCTGGGGACGGTTCAATTTCGAATACCCCGATTGTTCCACTGAGCTCAAACCCGACACAGAGGAGCGGCATATCGGTCGGGCTATCCTCAATGGGAACGAAGTCGAGCCCCTCTGGTGCGAAGTCTCCTGCTCTGGCTGGGGAGTCAGTATCGGGGTTTGCCTCAGCAGCAGCCTCGAGATCATCCTCAGTCACTCCATAGTCCCGATTAACCACCATTTGAATGTATTCCGACCCCCCTGGTGAGGTAACGTCGTACACTGTAATTCCACTTCCCTTTTCTTGTCCGACGAACGCATATGTTTGATTACCAATCTCCCCGAGTGTGACACTTTCAGTTTCTGGACCACTCTCGACAGTATTTTGATGTCCACCCGGATACTTTCGGGCGAAGACTTGCTCAAATTTGCTCCCGCTGTCAAATACTCGTTCCAGTCCGCTACTAGTATGATGCCACACAGAAAATGAGCGACCACCGATGGCATAAATGTCGCTGTATGCACCATCCCCATTTGTGTCAGCAAATTCACGCATTGCCGCCTCATTGACCTCCATATTCCCGAGATGTGTCGGCTGTTTCAGTTCCTCGACGGTATCAACGTATGCATTCTCTGAGAGATCAAATCCAGCCGGATCTAATGAAAGGTTTTTCAAAATTCCAACTTCGAAATCCTTGGCATCGCCCTCATTAGCGGTAACAACGAATGTCTCACCACCCACTTGGTATGTATCAATCGCGTCCGGCTGATACATTCCCTTAATTGGCCATGACTGAAGACTAATATCGTCAACATCACTCGTGTCAAGTTCATTCCCTGGGAGCGAGAAATCCTTGAATCCAAGCCCATCGACGCTCGTAATGTCTCCTGATGCAAGATCGATCGTTGCGATAGCATTGTTCTCTTGCAGTGAAACGAATGCGGTCGTCGAATCGGGGGTGACGGTTGTATACTCAGGCTCAAACGCTGTCGATGCCGATGCCGGTGCATCCCCGGCTGATGCGATATGTACACCCTCTGCGCGAAGTTGCGCTTCTTGTCCATCATATTGCTCAAATGTGCTTGTCGTCACGGTTGCGTTCTCAGCACCATCAGCGATATTGACTACACTGACAGACCCTGCAGGGTCCGACTCACCAGGCTCACCCTCATTGGCGACGACAACATAGTTACCATCTGGACTAAATGTTACCTTATCAGGGAGCGGACCGACCTCAACTGCGGTGACAAGCTCAAGCGAAGCAGGATCATAAAACGCAACCGCACCATTGTCTGTTGCTGGATCAGCCTCGATAGCTGCGGCGACCAATGTATTACTGACATCAACGCTATTTGTCCCACCAACTGTGTCGATTGCAAGGTCTGTCGATGCAAGCGCATCACTTGCATCAAGAACTGTGTCTTGACTTGGTGTCGTCGGATCAGAAAGATCAAGTACTTCAACTTGACCAGCACCTGAATTAACGGCAAATAATCGAGCCTCTGGTGGGTGGAATGCAACAATTTCAGCCCCACCAAGAGCTTCACCGGTCGCATATCGACCGATTCGTTGCATATGCACTGTCTGCATGTCCCTTGCACTTTGATCTGAAAGTTGTGCGAGGATACCTGAAGGAATTGCGGCTGCTGCAATAACTCCTAATGCGTTTCGGCGACTCAACGTGAATTCATCAAGCACCATACCCTAGCGTCGCTGGACGCATATATTATAACTTATATGACCTGCATATATCAGTCTGTACGGGTATAAGTAACATAATGACGATGGCGCGAAAAATATCGTACTTTAGGCGTTAATTGTGAGTTCAGGCGACCTTCGAGAGCAGAGAAACTAGTGCAACTTAATAAGCCACAGTTGCTTCATGAGCGTCCGCGCCTATATTTGACATCCCCTCCGCCCTGAAGGGCAAAGATTCCCACGGCACCGCGCCGCTGGATTGGGATGTTCAAGGTTTGTAGCCGTCTCGATGACGCCTCCTGGCTGTGCCAACCAGCCGTTACTCCTATCCCGGCATGGGATTCGGAGGTACTTCTTACTGCACCCTGAGTTCCACAACAG
>P_A23_Liq_1_FmtDRAFT_1000034_pt1 | contig 23354 bp, 23 predicted proteins | sample PonA231FremontCA_FD_10235 | JGI IMG/M metagenome (IMG submission 10235) | reverse complement strand
TGGTCGGTGTCGACGAGTCGAGCCGTGTCGGCGCGATCGGCAGCCCGTTGATCGACTACGACTACGAGGCCGCGGAGGGGTACGCGGTCGACACCGCCAGCTACGAGAACTTCGTCCTGCTCACGAACCTGATCGACCACCTCTCGGACACCACCGGCCGGGTGACGATGGACTGTGGCCACGGCCAGTTGGCCGCCAGTGGGAGTCTCGACCCCGAAGACACCGCCTACTACCAGCGGTTCCTCGAAGGGGTCGGCGTCGAGTTCGAGTCGGTCGCCGAGTTGACGAGCAGCCGGTTGTCGGACGCCCGCGCACTGCTCGTCGGCGCGCCGCCGGAGTCGTTCTCCGCGTCGGAACTCGACGCGCTCCAGACGTTCCGCGACGACGGCGGCGCGGTGATCCTGATCGGCTCCAGCGAGGCCGGCGACGACGGCCGCGACAACCTGGGACTGTTGTCGTACGTGCTCGGCTCCGACCTGCGGTTCGGCGGCGGGAGCGTCACCGACGCCACGAACAACCTGAACGGCGACCAGACCGTGCCGACGACGACGAACTTCGACACGAGCTACCCGTTGTTCGCTGCAGTCGACGGGGGTGGTGGTGGCGACACCGGTGGCTCTGTCGTCGTCCAGTCGGTCAACGCAGACGCACGGGGGAGCGACTACGACAACCTGAACGACGAGTACGTCGTCTTCGAGAACCCCGAGTCGAACGGGGTCGATCTGACCGGGTACGCCGTCGAAGACGAGGCGGGGAACCGCTACGAGTTCCCCGACGGGGTCACGCTCGCCGGTGGCGCGACCGTGACGCTCCACACCGGTAGTGGGACGGACACCGACACGGACCGCTACTGGGGGAGTGGGTCGCCAGTGTGGAACAACGCCGGTGACACCGTCTTCGTCTTCGACGACACCGGCAGTCAGGTGTCGTCGTACAGCTACTGACTCGTCCGGCTGCTCTCAGTCTCTCGGTCGGTCGTCGCCCCCGTCGAGTCCGTGTCGGCCGGCGACGAGTCGTCTGTCGTGTCCGTGTCGGGCGACGGTGACCCGTCGTCGAGCAGACCGGGGACGGTGACAGTCACACTCGTCCCGTCGGCACAGTCGAAACAGACATCGCCGCCGAGTGCAGTCGTGCTCCACTCGACGAGCCACAACCCGAGTCCGCTGCCGTGTTCGAGTTGGCTCTCCCGACCGCGTTCGACCGCCGCGAGTTCGTGGGACGGCACACCCGGGCCGTCGTCGTCGACGGTGACGGCCACACTGTCGTCGTCGGTCGACTGGAGCTCGACGCGGACCGACGTGTCGGGGGGCGTGTGTTCGACCGCGTTCTCCAACAAGTTACCCAACAACAACGACAACACGTCCGGGTTCGTCTCCACGCGGACGCCGGACGGAATCGCGAGTGTGACGCGGTCGGCCGCGTCGGCGGGGACCCACTCGTCGGCTACGCGGTCGAGAAACGCCGCCAGCGACACCGGCTTGCTGGGTGTCTCTCGGGTGTCGAGCAGCCGTTCCAGCGACCGTGCCTTCTCTCCGAGGCTGGCCAGCGAGGCCGCCTCCGTTCTGGCCGTCTCGATCATCGTCCGCGTCTCCTCGTCGTCGACTCGGTCGGCCGCCGCCGCGAGGTACCCCTGGACGACGTTGAGGTCGTTCCGGAGGTTGTGTCTGAGCACCCGGTTGAGCACTTCCAGTCGTTGCTCGCGGGCACGTTCCTCCGTCACGTCTTGGAAGACGAGCGTCGCGCCGACAGTCTGACCCGTCGGGTCGGTCAGCAGAGACGTGTTGAGAACGTACGCCCGACAGTCCCCGTCGACGTCCAACGACACGGTCTGGTCGGCCACGCCGTCTGGGGGCGCTCCGTCGGAGTCGTCGGCTGGCTCCGTGTCGGCGTCCGTCGGCTCGTCGTCCGTGTCGAGGGGCGTCTCGTCGGCGGGGTGGACGGCCGCGCCGCCGTCCGTGACACGAGGCGACCGGTCGGGGACGACTGCAGTGAGTGTCTCCGGGTCGAGGTCGACGACAGTCGACAACGGCTCCCCGAGTACGGCGGGTCGTCGGAGGTCGAACAGGCGCTCGGCGCTGTCGTTCACCTCGACCACCCGACCCCCGACGGTGACGACCGCGACGGCGCTCCCGAGGTCGTCCAACGCGTCGCGGTCGGCCGCCCGACGCGTCGCCGGTCCCACGGCGAACAGGTCGGCGTGTGACAACGCGACGTAGCCGCCGGCGGCGGTGACGGCCAACGTGGCCGGTGTCGGGTTCAGCTGCGAGACGGGGCCGAGTTCGAACAGCCAGACGGCCGTCGCCGCCGTCGGCAACGCCGCGCCGGCGCTCAGCGTGAGCAGTTGTCGCCGGTAGACGGAGCCGTACCGGGCGACCGACTGCAGCAACAACGCGACCGCCAACCCGACCTCGACGTACGCCAGTCCGTAGATGGCGTACAGTGCGGGTTGGGCGTCGAGCGAGACGGTCGCGGCCCCGAACACCGGGTCGATCCGGTAGTTCCGCCAGACAAGCCCGTGGAGTGGGTTGAGCAGTTCGAACAGGCCGAACCCCACCCACAACCCCACGTTGAGACGGACGGCGAGTGACCGGACCAGGTGTGGTCGTCCCGTGTACGCGAGTGCGAACCCCAGCAGCGTCGGGGGGACGAGACTCTTCGCCACCCACGTGACGGACCCCACCGCCCGCCGCGTGACGGGGTCGAACACGAGCAACGCCACGCCGTAGGACAACGCCCACCCTGCGATGGCGAGCGTGAACGCGATCCAGTACCACCCACCCGGGCGGTCGCGGTGTCGCCAGGCGCGCGGCAGCGTGTACAACGCCCCGAGACCGGCAACTCCCGAGACGACCGCCGGCCACGGGGGGATCACGGGCGACCTCTCCGCCCCGACACCGGCGTCAGACGCGTTTTCGTCCAGGTTTTTCTTCGGGTCACGCTGTAATTTCCGTGACGTTCGATCCACCTGTTGGTATATCTTGTGGTGTCGGTGGTCCGGGGGGCGGGAACAGTCGTGTCGGTGGTCGGCGGGGACGGCCGAGAGAACCCGTTCAGACGACGTACTGGAGCAGTTCGTCACGGTCGGCCGCAGTGACGTGGGTCCGGAGCGCCTCCCGGAGCGGGCCGACGGTGCCGCGTTTCGCGGTGATCGGCGCGAGGGTGTCGTCCCACTGCTGCCACGGCGGGAACAACCCGAGTCGGTCACACAGGTCGTCGAGGCGGTCGTCCCGGTCGTCCACCTTGTCCATCTTGTTGACCGCGACGACCGGTGGCACGTCGACGTCGCGGAGGAACCCGAACAGCTCTACGTCGTGTGGCACCTCGTCGGGGCCGGAGTGGCGGTCGATGATCTCGACGGCGGCGTTGCCGTCGACGACGAGCACGCCGGCGAGGATTCGGTCGGCGTTCTGTTCGACGTACCGCACCACGTCGGTCTTGATCTGCTCGCGCACGTCGTCCGGGACCCCGGACATGAATCCGAACCCGGGGAGGTCCGTGTAGAGAAACTCCGGGCCGGTCCAGTCGAAGTGGTTCGGCCGTCGCGTCACCCCGGGTTTCCCGCCGGTGGCCACGTCGTGGCCCGTCAGCTCCCGCATCAGCGTCGACTTTCCCACGTTCGACCGGCCGACGAGCACTACCTCGGCGTCGCGGTCCGGTCGGGTGTCGAACGGCATGTGCGTCGGTAGCCGGGGACGGCCGATAACGGTAGCGACCCCGAGCCGCTCGTCCGGGAGCTACGACCGTTCTCGCTCGGGACCGCCGTGATCGTGTAGGCTGTCGTCCGTCCGGAGCCGTTCCAGTTCGCGTTCGAGGTCGGCCACGTCGTCCGGATCGCGGCTGTCGGCCACGCAGTCGGCGCAGTAGGTGTTCGTCCCCTCCTCGTAGGTCCGGAGCGGGACGCCGGCGAGGTAGAACCGGTCGGTGAACCGTCGGCGTTCCCCCTCGATCACCCGGTCGCCACAGGCGGCACACGACTCCGGCGGCGTCCGAACCCGTTCGCTGTCGACGTCTCGTTCCCGTCCGAACGTCGACAACGACGTGGTGTCGACGTCGGTCTGGAACGCGACCGCACCGACGAGCATCATCAGCGTGAACAGGAGTCCCGACAACGCCACCGACGGAGCCCCGGCGAACAACGCGACCAGGAACAACATCCCGTTGATCCCGAGCAGTCCCAGTGCGGCGACAGCCGCGATCAGGGTGGCGACACCGTTACCCCCCTCCTCGACCTCCTCGTGGCCGTCGGCGGTGACGAGCCGTTCCGGCGCGCCCCACGTCCAGGAGTACCAGCCGTACAGGAGGTTCCCGAGTCCGCTCGTGAACAGGAAGATGAGGAGGTGGCCGGGGATCGACCCGACCCCACGGTCGATCAGTTCCACGCGGTCCCCGTCGTCGTGAGTCACCTCCCACCCCCGAGCACGGAGGTCGGCGACCCGTTGCCGGAGCCACCGCCTGTCGTCGTCCGTCGCCGCGTCGGCTCGGTCGCGCGTCGCCGCGAACCCACCGCTCGTCGACTGGTTACCGGAGTGACCGACCCCGCCGGTCGACTGGTCACCGGCTCTCCCGGCGTCACCGACACCACTCGTCTCGCCGGCCGGTCCCGTACCGGTCGCCGTGTCGACCCCGTCGGTCGGCCGTCTCTCGGCGCGCGCGTCGGACGTGACAGACTCGCCACACGCTGCACAGAAGTTGTCGCCCGGCGAGAGGCGTTCGCCGCAGGCGGAGCAGTACCGTGGCGTACTGGACATTCACCTGACTACAACGGTCGGCGAGTGAAGTAGCTTGCGCGGGGACTCGCACGGCGAGACTGTGGTCGGGTGGGGGTGGCGGCTACGCGACGCCCCGTTCGTCGAGGACGACCGGCACACCCCGACTCGCCACGTCGGCGGCGAACGCCTCGGCGTCGGCAGTGAGCAGGTCGAAGGTGTCGTAGTGGACCGGCAACACCAGATCTGGGTCCATCGCGGCCGCCAGCGCGGCCGACTCGTGGCGGTCGCTCACGACGGTGCCGCCGATGTTCGCGAGGAACAACGACACGTCCAGTCGTGCGAACCCGTCGAGTGCGTCCCCGTCACCGGGCCAGAAGACGGAGACACCGCCGACCTCGATTCGGTAGCCGACGCCGAACCCCTCCGGGTGGTACGGCTCCCCGTCGGCGTCGACGTGTGGGCCGTCCGGTTCGTTGTACGTCGGCACCGACCACACGTCGACACCGTCGACCGCGAGGTGGTCCGTCTCGCCGATCCGGACGGTCTCGCGGTCGATCTCGCCGACGGACACCACGTCGCGGTCGATCCCCGCCGGGTCGACGCTCTCGTAGACGACGACCGTCGCGTCCTGCGCGGCGACCCGTTCGATCCCGTCGGAGTCGTAGTGGTGGTCGTGGGTGACACACACCACGTCGCCGTCCTTCGGGTACTCGCCGTCCAACACGCCGTACCGACCGGGGTCGAGGTAGACGACAGTGTCGTCGGCTGTCTCCAGCCGCACCGTCGCGTACCCCAGCCACTCGACCGTCAGGCCGTCGTGTCTCACTGTCACGTGGGGGTTGTGTCGCGCCGCAGGCAAAACTCTCGTCACTGTCGGTCGTCGTACCGCGCCGCCAACGGCCCGACCCAGAAGCCGAGTGCGAACACCGACAACACGGTCGACAACGCAGTCGCACGCAGTGTCGGCCCGGACAACCCGGCCGAGAGCCACAGACTGCTCGCCCACGCGACGGCGACGACGGCCGCGACGGTCAGGGTCGTCGGCAACGGGTGGGCGACGACGAGACGCCGAATCTCCATACCTCGCCGTGGCCGCGGACGGGTCCTGTGGGTTTCGGTCCGCGACGGCTCGCTCCCACGAGCCGCGGGCGCGTTCTCCGGCGACCCGACACTGCTCGCCGTGTCGTCGTGACGACGGCCGCCGACAGCAACGTTGTTGTCGTCCGGGCGCGTTCGACAGGTGTGCGTGTCGGCATCGTCACCGTGGGAGACGAACTGCTCGCTGGAGAGACGACGAACACGAACGCGGCCTGGCTCGCCGAGGAGGTGACACGCCGAGGCGGGCGCGTCGAGCGGATCGTGACGATCCCGGACGAACCCGAGACCGTGGCCGACCAGGTCGCCACCTCACACGACCAGTTCGACGCCGTGATCGTCACCGGGGGGTTGGGTGGGACCCACGACGATCTGACGGTCCCGGCGGTCGCGGACGCACTCGACCGCGAGGTGGTCGTCGACGACTCCGCCCGGAGCGCCGTCCGAGAGTCGGCGGCCGCGTTGGCCGACGCCGAACCCGAACTGGTCGACGAGTACGACCTCTCGTTCGATCTGGACGCGTGGGCGTCGCTGCCGGCGGGTGCGCGTCACGTCGAGAACCCGGTCGGGTTGGCACCCGGGGCGGTCGTCGACGGGGTCTACCTCCTCCCGGGAGTCCCCTCGGAGATGCAGGGTGTGTTCGGCGGCGTCGCCGACGAGTTCGGCGGCGACCGCGTCTCGCGGTCGATCCAGACGCCGACCCCGGAGGGTGCGATGGCCGAGACTCTCGCGGCCGTCGGCGACCAGTTCGACGTGGCCGTCGGGAGCTACCCCTCCCGGAGCGACCAGATCGTCCGTATCCGCGTGTCGGGGACGGAACTCCCGGCCGTCGAGCGCGCACTCGACTGGCTGCGCGACCGGATCGAGACCGTCTGAGCCGCCGCCGTCCCGAGAGCGGGGACAGCGGTGGGGTTTTGCCCCGGGACGGTCAAGACCGGACGTATGAGCGACCGGCGACGGGCATTCCTGCGCGCCTCCTGGGTCAACGTCGTCTCCAGCCTGCTGAAGATCGTCGTCGAGGGGGCGTTGGGGCTCGCGTTCGGCAGTATCGCGTTGATCGCGGACGCGGTCCACTCGGTGGCGGACCTGCTCGCCTCGGCGGTCGTGTTGATCTGGGGGCGGGCCTCGTTCGCGGGTGCCGACGACGACCACCCACACGGCCACGACCGGTTCGAGCCGCTGACGGCGTTGTTCGTCGGCGGTGTGCTCGTCCTGTTGGGGTTGGTGTTGTTCCGCGAGTCGACGCTGACGTTCTTCGAGGGGGCAGTCGCGACGTACAGTGTCGCGTTGGTCGGGGGGTTGGTGTTCGCGCTCGTCGACCGCGGCGTCTGTTACTGGTACACCGTCCGGGTGAACCGGCAGGTCGACTCCCCGGGGCTGCGGGCGTTGGCCGCCGACAGCAGGAACGACGTGTGGACGACCGGCGCGGCGATGGTGGGGGTCGCCGGGATGGCGGCCGGAGTGCCCGTGCTCGACCCGGTCGCGGGAGCGTTCGTCAGCCTGCTGGTCGTCTGGCAGGGGGTCGAGGTCGCACGGGAGAACCTGACGTACCTGTTGGACGCCGCGCCGCCGCCGGCGCTCCAGACGGAGATTCGGGAGACGATCCTCGGTCACCGCCGGGTCCACGGTCTCCACGACTTCAGGGCGTTCTACACCGGGCACCGAGTGGAGGTCGAGTTCCACGCCGAGGTCGACGGCGACATGACGTTGGCGGACGCTCACGACCTCGAGACGGAGCTCAGGTGTCGGGTGATCGAGGTCCGCGAGGTCGAAGACGTCCACGTCCACCTCGACCCCGCCGGACTCGGGGAGTGGGTCGACGCCGACGAGGCGACTGTCTCGACGTGAGACGGGACGGTGCGACGACACCGGACAATCGCGCCAACACCGCGTCCGTTTTTGAGTCGGGGCCGCACGTGTGTCTATGGACGTGTTTCCAGTCCCGGACGTACCCGAGGTGCGGCCGGGTGACGATCTCGCGGCGCTGATCCGCGAGCGGGTCGACCTCCGCCCCGAGGACGTGGTGTGTGTCGCCTCCACGGTCGTCTCGAAGGCGGAGGGCCGCGCCGTCGACCTCTCGGAGTTCCCGCCGGGACCGCGTGCCCGAGAGATCGCCGACAGCCTCGAGGATGTGACGGGTGACCAGAAGGACCCCCGGTTCGCGCAGGCCGTCCTTGAGGAGTCGACGGAGATCATCATGGAGTCACCGTTCCTGTTGACGGAGTCGCGGTTCGGCCACGTCGGCGTCAACGCCGGGATCGACCGGTCGAACGTTCCCGGTGCCGACATTCTCCTGTTGCCACGCCGGCCGTCGGAGTCCGCTGCGCGGATCCGTTCGGAGCTGCCCGCCGACGGGGTCGTCGTCACCGACACCTGTGGGCGGCCGTTCCGACACGGCCAACGCGGCGTCGCGGTCGGCTGGGACGGGCTCGCACCCGGTCGAGACTACCGCGGCGAGACGGACCGCGAGGGACGCGAACTGGGTGTGACCGTCGAGAACGTCGTCGACGAGTTGGCGGCGGCTGCCAACCTCGTCGCGGGCGAAGCCGACGGCGGCACGCCGGCGGTCGTCGTCCGGGGCTTCGAGTGGGGTGACCACGGGGAGAGCGACGCGCACTTCCGTGACGTGGACGGGGATCTGATCAGACAGGCAGTCAGAGAGTGGAGTTTCTAATGTTCGGAATCGAACTCACGCCAGAATACGCGCCGGAACGAGTCGTCGAGTTGGGTGTCGCCGCCGAGACGGCGGGCTACGACACCGTGTTCGTCTCACACCACTACAACAACCGCGACGCGACGGCGGTCCAGACGCGCCTGGCGACGGAGACGGATCGTGTCCGGTTGGGTCCGGGGGTCGCCAACCCCTTCGAGAGCCACCCGGTCACGCTCGCCAGCGAACTCGCCACACTCGACGAACTGTCGAACGGGCGTGCGGTGTTCGGACTCGGTCCGGGTGACCCGTCGACAGTTCGGAATCTGGGGTTCGCGGACGACCGTGGGCTCCGACCGGTGCTGGAGGCGTTCGAGACCGCCCGCGACCTGTGGGCCGGCGAACGCGTCGACGGCGGGAAGACGTTCGACGCGACCGACGCGGGGCTCAACTACGAGCCGCCGCAGGGCGCGTCGATCCCCGTCTACGTCGGCGGCGAGGGACCGCACATGTGTCGGATGGCCGGCAAGCGCGCGGACGGCCTGCTGTACAACGGCTCCCACCCCGCAGATCTCTCGTGGGCACGCGACCGTGTCGCGGAGGGGATCGGGCAGGCAGACGGGAAGACGGCCGCCGACTTCGATCTGGCAGCTTACGCCAGCGTCAGTGTCGGTGAGGACGGGGACGCCGCACGCGAGGCCGCGCGGCCGCCGGTGGCGTTCGTCGCCGCCGGCTCCCCGCCGCCCGTGCTCGACCGTCACGACATCGACCACGCGGTCGCCGACGAGATCGGCGACCTGATCGCCGAGGGGTCGTTCTCGGAGGCGTTCGACGCCGTCACGCCCGGGATGATCGACGCGTTCTGCATCGCCGGCACACCCGACACCGCCGCCGACCGGATCGAGGCGGTGTTGGACCACGCCGACTCGTTGGTCGTCGGCTCGCCGCTCGGGCCGGATCTGGACGCCGCGATCGAGTTGGCCGCCGAGGCGACGCCGGACGCGATCCGCGAGAACTGAACGCAGTTACCGACCGAACTACTCGTCGTCGCCCCGGCTGCCGTACTGTTGGCCCTGTTTCGCCCGCGCCGCCCCCTTCGCCTCGCGTTGTGCCTCGGGGTTCGGGCGTGCAGTGGGGATGCGACCGTCGGCGTCCCGTTGGCCGCGCCCCAGCGTCGGGAGCGTGATCCCGAGTTCGTTCGCCAACGCACCGACCGCCAGGTAGCCGAGCACCACGACCGCGCCGGTGACGAACACCGTGCCGGCGGCGACGATGAGGAACGACAACGGGTCGCGGAGGGCGACCTCGCCGCCGATCTTCGCCGCCACCTCGATCCCGCTCGTCACCAGCCGGACGAGAAACTCCGTGACTGTGACCATACCTGCGGCTGGGGACGCCGGGGGTTTGAGTGTTGAGGATACCACACGAGAGGAGTCGGTTCTGGCTCAGGCTTCCCGCGACGGCAGCCCCGGATCGTACCCCACCGCGACCGCCGCCCGCTCCAACACGTCGTCGACGTTGTCGTTCTCGGTGACACTCATGTACGCCTCGGCGTCGACATCCGTAGACACGTCACTCTTGTTACAGACCGTCAGGACGGGCACGTCGAAGGTCGCCTCCACGGCATCTTGCAGGTCCAACTGGACGTTCAGCGGGTAGCCACACTCGCCGGAGGCGTCGACGACGAACAGGACGGTGTCGGCGGCGTGAGCGAGCGCCGAGACGGCCTGTTGTTCGATGTCGTTGCGTTCGTCGGCCGGCCGGTCGAGTAGCCCCGGCGTGTCGATAATCTGGTAGGTGACACGGTCGCGGTCGAAGTGGCCCACTTGGATTCCGGTCGTGGTGAACGGGTACTCGGCGGTCTCGTTGGTGGCGCGCGTGACGTGGTTGACGAACGCGGACTTCCCGACGTTGGGGTAGCCCGCGACGGCGATGACGGGTGCGTCGGGGTCGATGTCGGGCAGGTCGCGCAGTTCGTTGCGGGCGTCGTTGAGTCGGCGCAGGTCGGGGTCGACCTCCTCGGTGATGTCGGCGAAGCGGGCGAACGCCTGTTTCCGGTGGCTGCGGGCGGTCTCGCGGTCGGCGGTGCGGAGCTTGCTGGTGTACTGGTCGCGCAGCGTCGCAATCTGGTCGTTGGCCCAGTCCACCTCGTTGAGCGACTGGCGGAGCTCGTCCACGTCGGTCAGGGCGTCGGCGAGTTCGTAGTAGAACGGCGACACCTCGTAGGCGAAGTCCGGCCAGTCCGTGACGACGTTCTCCAGGTTGTCCGAGAGGACGTTGCCGGCGGTCCGGAGCATCGACTCCTGTGCCTCTCGGCCCTCTTTGGCCCGGCCGGCGCGGGCGGCCCGGGAGAACGCCTTGTCGATCAACTCCTCGGCAGTGAGCGTGGTAGGGAGATCCTCGAAGACCATCGTGTCGGAGCTCATTACACACAGTTGGGCGACAGAGCGTGATAAGACCGTCCGTTGCCACCGGGGGTTCTCGCCGCGACCGTCGGGAGAACAGCAGTTTTATCACTCGTACCGAGCGAACAGCTAGTAAGACTCTCTCTGGAGGCTCATGACGGACAACACACAACCGGAGGTGAACATCGGACTCGTCGGCCACGTCGATCACGGGAAGACGACACTGGTGCAGGCGCTGTCCGGATCTTGGACGGACCAGCACAGCGAGGAGATGAAACGCGGGATCTCGATCAGACTCGGCTACGCCGACGCGACGTTCCGGCAGTGTCCCGAGTGTGACGAGCCGGCCCGTTACACGGTCGCCGAGGAGTGCCCGGAGCACGGCGTGGCGACCGAGCGCCTCCGAACCGTCTCGTTCGTCGACGCCCCCGGTCACGAGACGCTGATGGCGACGATGCTGTCGGGCGCGTCGATCATGGACGGGGCGGTGCTCGTCGTCTCCGCGACCGAGGAGGTGCCACAGGCACAGACCGAAGAACACCTGATGGCGTTGGACATCATCGGGATCGACAACGTCGTCATCGCCCAGAACAAGGTGGATCTCGTCGATGCCGAGCAGGCGCGCGAGAACTACGACCAGATCCGGGAGTTCGTCGCCGGCACGATCGCCGAGGACGCGCCGATCGTCCCGATCTCCGCCCAACAGGAGATCAACACCGATCTGTTGATCCAGACCGTCGAGGCAGAGATCCCGACGCCGGACCGCGACGAGACGGTGCCGCCGCGGATGCTCACCGCGCGGTCGTTCGACATCAACCGCCCGGGGACCACGTACGAGGACCTGCTGGGCGGTGTCGTCGGTGGGTCGCTCGCACAGGGGACCCTGGAGGCGGGCGACGAACTCGAACTCCGTCCCGGCCGCGAGGTCGAGGAGGGTGGTCAGTCCCGGTACGAGCCGATCGAGACGACCGTCCGGTCGTTGCAGGCGGGCAACGAGCCGGTCGACGAGGTCGGCCCGGGTGGGTTGCTCGGAGCCGGGACCGGGCTCGACCCGGCGCTGACGAAGGGTGACGCGCTCGCGGGGCAGGTCGCCGGCGAGCCGGGGACGCTCCCGGCGACGCTGGACGCCTTCGAGATGTCAGTCGAGCTGTTGGACCGGGTCGTCGGCGAGGGTGCTGTCGACGAGATCTCGACGGGTGAGCCGTTGATGCTCACCGTCGGGACGAGCACGACCGTCGGCTCCGTCACCAGCGCGCGGGGAGACGAGTGTGAGGTGCAGTTGAAACGGCCGGTGTGTGCAGAGCCGGGATCGAAGATCGCCATCAACCGTCGGATGGGCGCACGCTGGCGGCTCATCGGCGTCGGGACGCTGCTGGCGTGACGACGGTCGTCCTCGACACGAACGCACTGACTGCCCCCGTGCAGGTCGGTGTGCGGTTGTTCGAGGAACTCGACCGGGTCGTCGGCGACGGCGACCGCGTGGTGCCGGAGCCAGCCGTCGCAGAGTTGGAGCAGTTGGCGACCGGGAACGGGGAGCCCGCACAGGCCGCCGCAGTCGGTCGCGACCTCGCCGACAGGTGTCGGGTGGTCGGAACGCGGGCGACGTACGCCGACGACGCCCTCGTGGAGTTGGCGACCGGGACGGTGCCACCGTCGCCGACCGGCGAGGTGACGGCGGGGGTGACGCCGGCCCTGTCGACGCCGCGGTACGCCGTGACGAACGACGGCCCCCTCCGGGACCGGTTGTTGGCGCGGGACGTTCGCGTAATCGGTTTAAGGGGGGCGAACACACTGGCTGTAACAGAGCCGTAGGACGCCGGACACCCCCGGCGGTGACGGAGCACAGCGCCGAGACAGACACGCGACGAGGTCGCCGGAGACGGCTGGCCGACAGACAGCACACGACAATGTACAAACGGGTACGACTCAAGGACACGGTCGAAGTGCCGCCGGCACACCTGGCGGACGTGACACCACAGCGGGTGAAGGAGCTACTGCAGGACAAACTGGAGGGCCGGCTCGACGAGGACGCCGGCAGCATCGTCAGCGTCGTGGAGGTCCACGACATCGGCGAAGGGTCGGTGTTGCCGAGCCGGCCGGGCGTCTACTACGAGGCGGAGTTCGACGCGCTCACCTTCGATCCGGAGATGCAGGAGGTGGTCGACGGGAGCGTCGTCGAGGTCGTGGAGTTCGGCGCGTTCGTCGGGATCGGCCCCGTCGACGGACTGCTCCACGTCTCGCAGATCTCCGACGAGTACCTGGCGTACGACGCGGAGAACCAACAGCTCGCGTCCACGGAGTCGAACCAGACGCTGGGGGTCGGCGACGACGTGCGGGTCCGGATCGTCACCAAGAGCATCGACGAGCGGAACCCGCGTGACTCCAAGATCGGGTTGACCGCGAAACAACCCGGGCTGGGGAAACACGAGTGGCTCGAGTCCGACCGGCGTCGTCGTGAGAACGAGGGTGCAGCCGCGGGTGACGCCTGATGGCAGAGGACCGTCTCGCCTGCCGAGAGTGTCACTACGTCAACGAGACCGGCAGCCAGACGTGTGACAGTTGTGGTTCATCCTCGTTGACCCAGGACTGGGCCGGCTACGTGATCGTCCCGCACCCCGAGGACTCGGACATCGGCGAGGAGATGAACGTCGACGAGCCGGGGAGCTACGCGCTGAAGGTGCGGTGACGTGACACTCCTCCGGCTCCCGGCTGCGCTGCGAGACGCGTTCAAAGAGCCGTTGGGGCCGGTGTACGAGGACGCCCCCACGTTGCTCGCGGACGCGGGGCGGCCGGTGATCGCCGTCGGTGACGTGGTGACCGCCCACCTCCGGGAGGCCGGGCACGCTCCCGCCGTCGCGGTCGTCGACGGGATGACGAAACGGGAGCCGGTGAGCGAGGAGGTCGCGACGGCACTGTCGGACGGAGACGGCCGCGTTCCGGTCGAGAACCCCGCCGGCACACTGACTGTCGAACTCCTCGTCGCACTCCGAGAGGCAGTCGCCGCCGCAGAGCCGAGCGTGCTCCACGTCACTGGCGAGGAGGATCTGGCGACACTCCCCGCGTTGGTGCTCGCACCCGACGGCGCGAGTGTGGTGTACGGCCAGCCCGACGAGGGGATGGTCGCAGTCGACGCCCGAGAGGCACGCGCCGAGGCACGGGACCTCCTCGGGCAGATGGATGGCGACACGGCGCGCGCGCTGGCGATTCTCGACGGCGACACGGACGACGCGAACGGGGAGTGAACACCCCCAGAAGTCGACACTCTGACACAGACTCTGGCGCGCGCCGCGCTGGCCTCGTGCCAGCGCGGTACGCGCGAGGGTCTCGCGAACGGAGTGAGTGAGACCTCGTCGGAGCGTGCTCCGACGGTGGACGAGTGAGCGACCGGAGGGAGCGAACGAGGAGGCTGGGGAGGCCCGAGGGCGGTGCGGAGCGGTCGCGGTGCGGACGGCACCGCGACAGCAGACGCGAGCGAGTGACCGAACGGAGTGAGGGAACGAGCGAGCGCCTTTTTCATCACCGGATCGCTCCGCGATCCGGTTAGCAGCCAGATCCCAGAGGGATCTGGCAGCATCGATGTTTTTTGCGGTGAGCGGTGCGCGCCCGTGGCGCGCACCCGAACCGGAAAAAGATCGGTAGTCACTTCCCTCCCGCGCGAGCAGAGGGTAGTAATGAGACGCGAGACGAGTCGACGGTCGCGTCTCCGTGGTGATTCTGCATGATCGGTGGACGGGTTCATGGTCCCCGAGAAGGGACGCAACGCCTACACGGCGTTACGGCGTGAGTTGGACGGGGAGCCGTTAGAGGCGGCGTGGCTCCGCGAAGTGATCGACGAGCGTGGCAAACGCGCGGCCAAGACCGGTGTCGGCTACGAGGACGTCCGCGAGCAGGTGGCGTTCGTCAACGACATCTCCGGGACCGCCGACGGGAGTACCCTCCAGTTGGGATTCCGAGACTACGGCCGGCTGAAGCCGCGACCAGTGTTCGAGGCCGCCGAGTTGACCACCCGTCGGATCGAAGGGTACGAGTCGCCCGCGGACGCCTACCGCGGCGGGGCGAGTCGGGTCTACGCCGGCGACGACGAACTGTTAGAGGAGTTGCTAGCGGACGGCGACCGGGACTTCGGCGGGTTCGCCGAGACAGTCACCGCGGCAATGGCAGAGTACGGGTACGAACGGGTCGACGCGTTGGGTGACCCAGTGCAGTGGGCCGCGATGGCGGGCGACGGGGCAGTGCCGGCAGAGCCGACGACCGTGCTCGTGCCCGCCGGGTTCGAACGGCTCGGGGAGGCACTCGCAGGGCGAGCGTTCGACCGGGTCGAGCGAGTGGAGACGTACGCGAGCTACGCCCAGCGAACGCAGACCCCGTTCGCGGACGAAGAACAACTCCTCGCCGACGCACCCGAGGGCGTGGCGGGGATCTACATGACCGTCTCCGGGTCGACGGCCGCCGAGTACGGGCTCGGTGTCGAGCCGGTCGACGGTGGCGTGAGCAGACTCGGAGTGTTCGAGACAGAGACAATGACAGACGAGATCACGAGCCCGAAGGGGTTCTACGACCGGTACGCCGACGAGTTCGCCTCGTGGCGGTCGGTCATCGACACGGTGGAATCGACGGCACGAGAGTTCGGGTTCCGCGAGGTGAACACGCCCGCGGTCGAACGGACGGAGCTGTACCGCGTGAAGTCCGGCGAGGAGCTGTTGGACCAGACGTACAGCTTCGAGGACCGCGGCGGCCGGGAGGTGACGCTCACCCCCGAGCAGACGCCGACGCGTGCACGGATGGTACAGTCGCGACGGCAGGCACTGTCGACACCGATCAAGTGGTTCGACACCTCGAAGCGGTGGCGCTACGAGCAGGTCCAGAAGGGACGCGACCGAGAGTTCTTCCAGACGGACATCGACATCTTCGGCGTCGAGAGCGTCGCGGCCGACGCCGAGATCGTCGCGTGTGCCGCCCGGATCTACGAGAAGCTGGGTGTACGCGACCGGGTCGACTTCCTGCTCAACGATCGCCGGTTGTTGGAGGCGATGCTCCGGGCCGAAGGGGTCGACAACACCACGCAGGTGATGCAGGTGATCGACGACAAGGAGAAGCTGACGCGGCCGGAGTTCCACGACGCGTTGGCGAACGTCGGCGTCGACGGTGACGCGGCCGAACGGGTCGACGAACTCACGTCGATCGCCGGGCCGATCGGGGAGACGGTCGACGAACTCGCAGCGCGAGCGCCAGACGACGAGGCGACCCGAGCGGCGGTCGAGCGGATCGAGGAGCTAGCCGACCGACTGGCGGCGTACGGCGTCGCCGATGTCTGTCGGCTAGACCTGTCGATCGTCCGGGGGTTGGCCTACTACACCGGGTTGGTGTTCGAGGCGTTCGACAGCGAGGGGGAACTCCGGGCGTTGTTCGGCGGTGGCCGGTACGACGACCTCGTCGGACTGTTCGGCGACCGCGAGGTGCCCGCCGTCGGATTCGCGTTCGGCTACTCGCCGACTCGAGAGCTGTTGGAACGGGAAGGGAAGCTCCCGCCCGAGAACACCACGACGGACGTGTACGTCGCGCCCGTCTCGGAGTCCGTCGCGCCGGAGGCGGTCAACCTCGCCGGCGACCTGCGGGCGAGCGGACTGACAGTCGAGACGGATCTCGCGGGGCGCGGACTGGGTGACCAACTGTCGTACGCCGACGGGATCGCCGCGAGTCTGACCCTGATCGTCGGCGAGCGAGACCTCGCGAACGACGAGGTGACCGTTCGCGACATGGCGACCGGGGACGAACGACAGGTGTCGTTGTCGGCACTGACCGAGACAGTCGTCGAGGACCTGGAGTGATCCGGCGGTCGGGCCGCCCGGTCGTGTCCCGTCGACACTAGCCCGGGTCGGTCGAAATTTCAACTGTTGACTCGGAGAGTAACAACGGAAACAAAGATACCCCAGCCACAGTCATACAGTGACAGATGGAACTCGACCGGACGGACGGAGGGTTTCGTGCGGTCGACGACCGGAAGAAGACCGTCGAGATCGACACGGAGGGGTGGGTCGACGGCGACGTGCCGTCGGTGAACGTGGGGTTGGCGGCCTCGGAGTTGGGACCGGCGTCCGTCGAGACGACCGTCTCCGGGACCGTCGATCGACTCGGGCTACCGTCGGTCCACCTCGTCGCAGAGGGGACGGAGGAGACGCGTGACTTCGGGTACTTCGGCGGGCGGGACTGCCTCCAATCGGGTGAGTGGTTGTTCCGGATCGCTGCCAGTGTCTCCGTGTTCGTCTACACGAGAGGGGGAGTCGAGGTGAGAGAGACGGAGTCGGGGAGGTACGAACTGTCGTTCCCGGAGTCGGCTCCGGTCTCTCTGGGGTTCTACAGCGGCACCGACCGAGGAAACACGTCGGTGACGGTGCCGAGAACACCGGGTGGGGTGGCGACCGCACTGTCACTCGCCTCCGGAACGACGACGGACACCTCGCCCGACCGGACCTGGCCGACGAGACGAGAGGGGCCGCCGTCGATTCGAGTCGGTGGAGAGAGGCAGGTTCCGGACTCGTTGTTGGACCGTCGCCCGGACACTGGGATCGAACTCGTCGTCCCGCCGGATCTGCGGTACCTGTTCACTGCCGCGCCGCTGGCGTACTACTTGGGTGCCGACGTGCGCACGGTGCCGGATGCGACAGCCCGACTCGCGTTCGACGACAGCGTGGAGCCACTGGGGACGCTTCCGGTGTTCCAACGCCGGACGGCGTCGGTGTTGCGGCGGGTGTTCTGGCTCGACTGCGTCGCGCGCAGCGGGGGGCCACACGGCGGCGAACTCGCCGTCGCGGACACGTTCGATGGGCTCGGACTGGACGCCGACCGACTCTACGAGGCGTCGGTAGCCGAGCGGCTCCGGACGTACCTCGACGTGCCGTTCGACGCTGTCTCCGATCGGTTCCCGGAGTGGCACCTCGCCGTGTACGTCGAGCCGACGTACGACCACGTCGAGACGCTGCCACACCTCCTGGCGAATCTCCCCCACGTGTTCCTACCGACGGCGGAGCCGATGGACAAACCGGAGTTTCTCCAACGGACGATGGCCGACGGGTTCAGCGAGCCGGCGCAGGGAGCCACGGGCGACGACACGGCGGCTGTCGGCGGGGGCGTGGGGACTGTGGGTGAACACGGCGTGACTGCCGACAACAACGGGGCGACCGCACGCGGGGACACACAGACGGCGGCCGCCGACAGCGTGGACACGTCCGAGGACACGACCTACCGCGTCCGCCGGGAGGTGTCTAGCGTCGATCTAGTCGACCCGGAGCTGGGACCGGCGCGGAACCACGGCTGGCTCGCAGACGACATCCCTATCGACGTGTTCAAGTCGTTCCCGGAGGCGTACGAGAATCGCGACCGGTACGTCGGCGAGGAGGACACACCGATGTCTGTCGTCGCGGTCGTCGTCGACCGAGACACGCCGATGCTCGCCGCGCCGGACGGTGACGACGCCGCGATGCGTGACGAACACGACGCGGCCATCGCCCACTACCGCGAACGAGCCCCACGGCTGAACGCCGAGGTAGAGATCGCGGAGAACGTCACGACGGCGGAGTTGGCCAGAATCTTCGAGGCGGGGCACGACCTCGTCCACTACATCGGTCACCGCGACGACGACGGGTTGGAGTGTGCAGACGGAGCGCTCTCGACGGACAGCCTCGCGGAGTCGAACGCACGGACGTTCTTCCTCAACGCCTGCGGCTCGTACCCGGAGGGTGAACAACTGATCCGGAAGGGGTCCGTCGCGGGCGGCGTCACCTTCGAGAAGGTCGGCGACGAGGAGGCCGCACAGGTCGGGACCGCGTTCGCTCGGATGATGATGCACGGGTTCTCGATGGAACGCGCGGTGAAGAAGGCGCGCAAACAGCTGACGACGCCGAAGGACTACGCCGTGGTGGGTGACGGGACGTACGTGTTGACGCAGACGGACACACTGGTGCCGCCGGACGTGTGGATTTCGCCAGAGAACAGGTACTACACTACTGTGGTCTCCCAGGCGGGGCTACGTATGGCTGGCGCACGCACGATTGGAGAGTTGGACGACCAGTATCGGCTGATCGGCGGTCAGGTATCGGCCGACATGTCAAAGGCGGAGTTAGGTGAGTATCTATCAGTCCTGGACAGTCCGGTCGTATTCGGTCGAGAACTGCGGTGGCCCGAAGAATTGATTTCCGAGTTCTAATCCACTAGTTTGGACCGGGTCCGGGGTCCGTCTTCCCGTCACCCATCACGCCGGGCTCCAGCACCGTATCCCCACCTTCGAGGACCAACGAGCCGGACACGACCGACACCGTCACCACCAACAGGAACGCCAGCAGCCACGGCCGCGCCGCGAACGCTTGTACGACTCTCGACGATACCGCTTCTTTTGTCGTCTTCTGACACGACATAGCAACTTCGACGGCAGGAACAAGTTTATAACTTGTCTAACATTGTGTTAAATTCTCTAAAGGTCTCTATCCCCAACAACTCTCAAAATTGCATTGTCGGGATAATTCACCAGTATTAAGCTATCCGCGCGAGGCACTATCAGCGATGTCGACAAAGTCGACGCAAGAGGATACGGTGTTCGGCGAACTGTTCGACGACGCGGCAGAGACGTTGTACGTGTTCGACCCACGGGCACCGACGCTGCGGGCGGTTACGGCCGCCGCGGGACGGGACGACGGACCGACACCACAGCTCAGGGTGCTCACGGGCGAGACGACGCTCCGCCGGTTCCAGCGTGACTTCGTGGCCGCCGCGACGGCCGCGGAGTTGGCGGCGGACGGCCGGCTCACCGTCCGGACGGACGAGGCCAGAGAGGGAACGACTGTCTTCGCCTCGCGGGACTCGGTGTTCGTCCCGGTGACGGCGGCCGACGCGGGGTCGGCGGTCGCCTCCGGCGCGGCGCGGTTCGCGGCCGACGTGTTCGACACCTGTACGCGGACGTGGCGCGGCTCCGAACCGTTCCAGCTCCAGACGCCGCCGTTGTCGACCGTCGAGGAGACACTGACCGCGGAGTTCGGTCCGGACGCGGCCGCCGACTTCCGGACCGCGGTCGACACAGGCACCGACCGTGTGGACCCGACCGCGTTCGACCCGGTCACCGCGGTGTTGCTAGTCGCAGCGCGCCACGACCGACTCCACTACGACGTGAGTAACTGGGGAGAGCGGCTCGGACTGGCGAGTAAGGCGACGTTCTCTCGAAAGAAGACGCGGCTGGAAGATCGGGGTGTGATCGAGACCGAACAGGAGGCGAACCGCCCGGGGCGACCGAGACAACGGCTGTCGCTCGCGGCCGACTACGAGCGTCGCGTCGCGGAGAACGGGTTCGATTCGGTCGCCGTCGACGTGTTGTACTGAGTCAGAGAGACGAGAGAGAGACCGAGAGTGGTTACGAGTCGGCGGACGCGCCGGTCAGTCGTCGGCGGGCGCGGCGTCGCTGCCGCCGCCGGTGTGTTGTTGCTTCGTCCACTGGAGCTTCCCGCCGGCCGCGAGGATCTCGCGTTCGCGCTCGGAGGCACTCATCTCGGCGGTCGCCTCCCAGTCGTCGTTCACGCGGACGGTGAACTCCTCCTGTCCGGTGCGGACGCCCGCACCGACGTCGTCGACGATCTCCACGTCGTCACCCTGGTCGATCCGTTCGTACGTCTCCTCGTCGATCTCCAACGGGACGAGCCCGAAGTTGAACAGGTTCGCGTGGTGGATGCGAGCGAAGCTCTGGGCCAACACTGCCTCCACGCCCAGGAACATCGGACACAACGCCGCGTGTTCACGCGAGGAGCCCTGGCCGTAGTTCTCGCCGGCCACCAACACGCCGCTGTCGGCCGCGCGGGCGCGGTCCGGGAACGAGGAGTCGATCCGGGTGAGCGTGAAGTTCGCGTACTCCGGGATGTTCGACCGGAACTTCAGTGCCTCCGCGTTCGCGGGGGTGATGTGGTCGGTCGTGATGTTGTCGCCCATCTTCAGCAGCGTCTCGCCGGCGACGTCGCTGCCGAGCGGGTCCTTCAACGGCACGTCGCCGATGTTCGGCCCCTTGATAAGTTCGTCGTCGACCGGGTCGTCCGGCGTGATGATGTCCGGGTCGTCGGCTCCGTAGCCGTCGGAGTAGCCGTCACCCATCTCGAAGCCGGGCGCGTCCATGTCGAGTTCGCGCGGGTCCGTGATCTCACCAGTGATCGCCGCCGCGGCGGCGACCTCCGGCGAGCAGAGGAACACGGAGTCGTCCTCGATCCCCGAGCGACCCTCGAAGTTCCGGTTGAACGTCCGCAGCGAGACGGAGTCGCTGGCCGGAACGTGGCCGATCCCGATACACGCCCCACAGGTCGCCTCCGAGAAGTTGACCCCGGCGGCCATCATCTCGGCGGTCCACCCCTCGCGGGCGAGCATCTCGCTGGCCTGCTTCGACCCCGGCGCGACGATCATCTCCGTCGTCGGGTTGACGTTCTCGTCGTCCAGCATCTTCGCGGCCGGGAGGATGTCCTCGTAGGCACCGTTCGTACAGGAGCCCACGATCACCTGGCTCACCTCCTCGCCGGCGACCTCGCTGACCGGGACGACGTTGTCCGGCATCGACGGCTTCGAGATCAACGGCTCCAGCTCCGAGAGGTCGAGTTCGATCGTCTCGGCGTACTCGGCGTCGTCGTCGGGGGTCAACTCGACGTGCTCGTCGCCGCGGCCGAACTGTTCGAGCCACGCTGCAGTCTGGTCGTCCGTCGGGAAGATCGAGGAGGTCGCCCCCAGTTCGGTCCCCATGTTCGTGATGGTCGTCCGCTCGGGGATCGACAACGACTCGACACCGGGCCCGGTGTACTCCAACACCTTGTCGACGCCGCCCTTCACCGTCAGATCCTGCAACAGCTTCAGGATCACGTCCTTGGCGGTCGCCCACTCCGGCAGTTCGCCGGTGAGGTGGACGTTCACCACTTCCGGCATCTCGACGTAGTACGCGCCCCCGCCCATCGCGACGGCGATGTCGAGCCCGCCGGCACCGATGGCGAGCTGTCCGAGCCCGCCCGGCGTCGGCGTGTGGCTGTCGGAACCGAGCAGCGTCTTCCCGGGCGCGGCGAAGTTCTCCTTGTGGACCTGGTGACAGATCCCGTTGCCCGGCCGAGAGTAGTAGGCACCGTAGGTGCCCGCCGCCGACCGCAGGAACCGGTGGTCGTCCGTGTTCTTGAAGTCGAACTGGTAGGTCTGGTGGTCGCAGTACTGCGCGGCCAGCTCGGTCTGGACCTCGTCCATCTCCAGCGCCTCGAACTGGAGCCACACCATCGTCCCCGTGGTGTCCTGTGTGAGCACCTGATCGACATCGATCCCGATCTCCTCGCCAGTCTCGAGGTCGCCCTCGACGAGGTGATCGTCCAAGATCTGTTCCGTGATCGTCTGTCCCATAACGTCTCGCAGTCTCCGCCGGACAGATATAAATCCGGCGAGAGGGCACTCCTCCCGCAGAACCGCACGACGGCGTCGGTTCTCTGACTCTGTCGTTCGCAGTGATTGCCACCAGTTCGACGGCTGCTGTGGTGGGGTTCGTCGGCCGTCGTGGAGTGGACGACCGGTAGTGACTCTTCGGAGAGGGACAACTGGATCAGACAGAGAGAGCCGGGAGGAGACTGTCGGAGCGCGTCTCGGCTCGAACAGACGCCCGGTGCGGGAGTGTCCGGCCGTGCCGTCACACCCTCTGGCACCCTTCGATCCAGACATCTGCGTTTCCAATACAACTGTACCCGAACGGCCCGAAAGTGTACTCGCTGCGAGTCTCCTCGTTGGGGAGATCTATCGACTCGGAGACGGATGCCGTCTCGTCGCAGCCACTCTCGACACACACGTTCAGCCGGATTCCCTCCTCTCCGGAGAGTTCTACGACTACGTTCACCTCTCTCACGAACTTGTAGGGGTACTGGTGCTGTCGGTCGGCGTCGGTGTCTCGGGACGGCCGACGACGACGACATCCAAGTCGACGTTTGCACACGCTGGCGTCTCTGTGTCCGTCCCGCCCGGTGTCGACCACTCGCCGAACACGTCCTCACACAGTGTCGGTGTCTCGGACGCAGCCGACTCCGACGACGGTGACATTCTCGCCGTCTGGCGTGTCTCTGTCTCCGAGTCGTCCGAGCCAGCACAGCTAGCGAACACCGAAGTGGTGGTAACCACACCCGCCTCTCCCACCGACTTCAGAACACCACGTCTGCTCGGGTTTTCCGTCACACGTCCAGGGTAGACATCTGTTCACAAACGCTTTGTGTAGGGTGTCGCACTCGGCAGTACGACCCGAGAGTAGTGTCTCCACCGTGGCGACCGGGGGACTCCCTCCACGCTACTTATCACGTCCACAGCCGTCGGCCCGGACGTGTTCCAGTCGGGCGCTTCGGTGGCGGATCACCTACGATCACACGGCGAGGAGTCGCTCGCGGACGACCAGATCCAGCCCAACGGCGTCGATCTCACCGTCGACGCGGTGTTCGAGCCGGTCGAACCGGGGCGGATCGACAC
>P_A23_Liq_1_FmtDRAFT_1000027_pt1 | contig 24761 bp, 22 predicted proteins | sample PonA231FremontCA_FD_10235 | JGI IMG/M metagenome (IMG submission 10235) | reverse complement strand
CAATCTCTAGGGAGTGGCAAGCCTCCAGTACTCCTCTCCTCACCCGAGGCGAAGTCTCTGTGTTGGTTGTGCTACAGGAGCTTCGATCACTGTCACTTTCACCGGACTCGGAGTTACTTGTATTGGTGACGAGAGCCCGATACTCGTTGTTTGATTCCCACGTAGGGCACACCCTGTTTCCAGCGTGGGCGGACACTCACACTCGAACCGCCACCTGTCGGGCACTCGGCTACATCGGCGTCAGAGCCAATGCGCTGTTGTCCAGCAAAATCGTTTGAAAACCACAGTATGACGGCGCGTATCCACGCCGTGAACAGGCGTGGGATTGCGCCTGTACCATCTATAATACATACCGAATCGAGTATGCCGCCCCACCGTGGTCGGGGAACACTCAATAACATAGAGCGGAGGCAAACCAGTAGAAGAAATCCGACAACTGACTATACTGATTCGAGCGTTTTGTTCTGTATTTATTATCTTCGCCCCCGGTCAGGTCAGTTTGTATGCATCGTCGGCTGTTCATTGATTTTGTTGTTGTATCCACCACCCCCTCCCCCATCTTCATCCCCATCTTCACTTTCATCGCTATCGCCTCCAGTATCTCCATCATCTCCGCTATCTTCGCTTTCTCCAGGACCAGTACACCCTGCAAGACCTACACTGACTGCGATGATAATCATAGAAAGGAGTGTTCGACGATTGTGTGGCTTGTCAATTTGTTTCATACTCTACTCACTCACAGTCAGATCATCTTAATTATTCTGGATGGTATTCCTGATATGTGGCGAGGAAATAAACGAACGAGAGTTACTCACTTTGAGATAGAGTCAAGACGAATCAAATGTCGTCAGAGAGGCAAATAATATATAATCGATTGTATGTGCATTCCATTGAAACTATTTGCTCTCAGTCACCTTCCATGACACTCAGTGCTGGTCGGTCTCCCCGTGGGTCAAGATCAGTAATCGACTCAGTGAGCTCAAATTCTTCATACTCCTTCTCTACTACTTCTTGGGTGATATTCTCGTTCGGGGTAAACGCCGAGATTCTCTCGCTGATTAAAGATAGTTTGGTGATACACATCAACACCACCCGTATAGGGAATAAAGACAGTCGGTTTATTCGATATTCTCACTCATGTATCAAGAGTCAGCCGTTGGGTACAGTGTTTGTTCGGCGACCTCTATATTGTGTGTTGTACATGCTTCTTCCGCTTCTTTCCGCTTCTTTTCATTGGTCAACAGTATTAATATCACTATGATGAAATAACCGATAGCATTGAAAATCAGCTCGATGTTTGTCAATTTAATCAATTATCTGCAATCTTCGGATGATGGTGTATTCCTTTTCCGGATCATACGTAATTATATACCCTAATTAAACATAACGGTTATATTGATCATATGACTGTATCAGATAGTGCCAACGCTTTCACAAATCCTTACTTACCCGGTCAAAGCACTTGATCCGAGCACTCGTGATCGGGTATCAATAACCAATATTGGCGGACTATCCGGTGATCGGGCGTATGCGATGAAGGATGCTGATGGCAAGTATATACATGGCAAACGTACGCCGGCTGTCCACCGACTTCATACAACGTGTGACTTAGACTCACAGTGGTTCAAAATACGGGTTCATGGGACGGATCAGACGTATGAATTTCAGCTTGACACTGACCGGGAAGCACTTGAGTCATGGCTCTCAGAGTACTTTGGATTGAATGTGATACTCGCAGTCGAACCAGGAGGAGGTCAGACTGACAATGTTATATTTACGACGGATGGGAAGGCTGGTCCAACGGTTATCAGTGAAGCTACAATTCATGAAGTGGCATCATGGTATGATGGGATCTGTCCCGAGCAGATGCAACAACGTTTGCGTCCTAATCTTGTGGTCAGCGACGTTCCACCGTTTTGGGAGGATCGGTTGATAACAGACAGTGATTATCGGTTACAAATTGGAGATGTCAGATTAACCGGCGCTGAGCCAATCCCACGGTGTATTGTTCCTGCTCGTCATCCTCATACCGGTATGGAGTACGATGGATTCCGAGAGACATTTGTGCAAAAGCGAGCCGAAACTCTTCGGGCGTGGGTTGATCCAGACGATCTTGACGAAAATCTATTCAGTCTCATGATCGGAACCGAAATACCAGAATCTGAACGAGATGGCGAGCTTGCTGTTGGAGAGACAGTTCAAATCGTATCAAGGTGATATCTTTGCTTGCTCTGGCGCCAGGGGTCATGGATAGAAATCATATTATCAAGACAGGCAATCCGCCCCCGAAGCGGCGTCAGCGGTTGAGTCGAATAAATTGAGGTAGTTCACATGAACATAGAGGGAATCTTGAGCGTTCAAACAATAAGATCTGTATCCTCTCGGAGATCCTCAGCGAGTGCTGGGTAACTCAGATAGATAGACTGCAAATTGTGATGATCAACTGGGTGTAGACTCGAAGTCACGTTGCTGAGTATCAGGGATAATACTATTCAAGTAGATATCTGTGAGGATATGTATCTCAAATCAAGCCTCCACAGCACATGATGCAGGTCTGTCGTCCGCAGATACGGTGAGATTACTCTAAGGTCAGATATTGTAGTATCATTATTATATATTGTATATATCGCTATACATCACAAATATAATAGATTACTGATATATAGCATATGTACTATTCAGTAACAATATTATAAATCCATTTTTGGATGATGTTCGGAAATACAATTGAATGAATCCAACACGGCGACGACTTCTAAGCGGTCTCGGCACAGCAGCTGCAGTTGGGCTTGCCGGGTGCTCCGGTGGTGGTGACTCGGGGTCAACTTCCAGTTCTGCGTCTGGGTCTGGATCTGGGTCTGGTGATGCTGAATCATTCGAAGTCGGGTATGGTGATTATCAGACCTCAGTTTCTGCGAGTGATTTCCCAGATAAACTGTTTGTTTATGCTGTCCAGACCGGGTGGTCAAACTGGGGCGCACTCATGCAGGAGTTCGAAAACAACTATCAAGTTGCTCTCAATGACGATCAGCGCTCCTCAGGTGAAGCACTCTCGCACGCTCGGCAGAATGCGCAGGATCCAAATCATTCTGCAATGAATGGTGGGTACACCTTTGGTGTGGTTGCGCGAAACGACGGATTGACACAACCATACAAGCCGGCTAATTATGATAAAGTGCCAGATACGCTCAAGACCGACGATGGTCATGTCACCGCGACTCGCCGGATGACTACAACGGTTACGTATCGAAAAGATCTCTACGAGGAGCAAGGTATTGAGCCTCCAGAGACTTGGGAGGATCTCAAACGACCCGAAATTGCGTCCAATCTTCAGATACAACCCCCGCAAGCAGCGGTTGGACTTGCTGGTGCGATCTCAATCAACAATGCATACGGTGGTTCACTGGACGATGTGCAACCTGTCATCGACTATTACAATGACGTGAAAAGCAAAGGAGCAGTGTTCGCCGGCAATGTCGAGCAGAAATTCACAAAGGGCGAAATACAGACCTTTGTTGAGTATGACTACACCGGTCTTGATCTGAAATATAACTCTGACTCTATCGCTGAAGATAACGTTGATGTCTCGTTGTTATCCGGTCCTAATGGCGAGAAGGGTGCGTTCAATCAGCCATATGGGTATGCGATGCTCAAAGGTGCACCAAATCCTGCGGCTTGTAAATTATTCATGGATTACACACTTTCACTCGAAGGGCAACGAAAGTTCCTGGATGCTTTCGTTCGACCAATCCGAGCACCTGAACTTGAATTGCCAGAGGAGTTCCCAGCACAAAGTCGATATGAGGAAACCCAATTCCAAGTTGATTATGGGCAACTCGTCGAGAATCAAGAAAGTATTATTCAAGAAATTGGAAAGGGTGTCGGACTGACTGGCTACTGAATTCAATGTCCACGCTTGATGAATCATCAGTACTTGGCCGCATTCGAGAAACCCGCCTTGGGCAGGTTATTTTTCCAACCACTGAACGCGGTCGGAAACGCCGCCGGATCGTTGCACTGGCGCTCCCGTTTTTTATCCTCGCAACATTTGGTGCCTTCATCCCACTTGCGAAGATGTTCCGAATCAGTGTCTCTGAAGAATTTCTGTATGCTGCTCAAGGATGGACAATTGAGCCATATCGTCAATTGTTTGCCTCGATTGCTGCATTTATTCCAATCATCGGGACTGAGCTCTCAAGCACAATCGCAGGTGGAACAGAAGCCGTTGATGATGTGTATGGGGCGACGATCTGGAACTCGCTGTGGTTTTCAGCAATTACCACCGTCTCAAGCGTTATACTCGGCATTGCACTTGCGCATGGGCTCGAAAAGTATGAACTCCCACGTAAAGACTTACTTATTACACTTATTTCGTTTCCAATCAGTCTCCCTGGGATTGTCGCTGCGTTTATGATGATCGTTCTTTTCGGGCAGACTGGATTTCTAACGAACTTCTTCGCCGTTTTGACTGGGGCAGAGCCGCTGAATATCCAACTCACCGGACAGCCCTCTGGCACGGTACTTGCTATTACTGGTCTCTTCTTTGGCTATCTTTATTCGATGATCCCTCGGGCAACGTTGTTGTTGCGTGGAACATACGCTGAGGTCAATACCGACGCTGAGGAAGCTGCCAGAGCACTTGGTGCAACTCCAATGCAAACATTCCGATATGTCACCCTTCCACAGATTCGTCCAGGCATTGTGGGTGCATGCATCCTGACGTTTCGGACGGCACTTGCCATCTTTGGCACTGTGTTAGTTCTGAAGTCACTCTCGGTTGTTACGTTCCGATTTGATCAACTTGTCAAGGTTGGATATGAATTAAATATTGCCTCAGCACTTGCTGGAGTCTTCTTTATATTCACCGTATTATTTACTTTCCTTAGTCTCCGCTACACGAGTGCGGAGGTAGCACAATGAGCACTCCAGATTCAGACTCAAATTCAAATAACACACAAGCAATCACCGGTACAGTGCCCGAGCGTGAGCCTGGACAACTCGGTCGACTTTCTGCAATCTATGGTCGAAAGCTGATTACGGTACTTATTTTTGTTACTGTTGGGTTTCTTATCGGTCCGGTATTGATCACTTTCGTTGCATCGTTCTTTCAGAACTGGACTGGCATCCTTCCAAGTGGTGGATTTACCGTACAAAACTGGGCACAAGCACTCGGAGTTGGCGCTGAAAGCATTGGCGCTCAACGGGGACTTGGTGGGTTCTGGACATTTGTTGCCCCAGACATCTTATTTATTCTTCAACTCCCAGGGATTGCAGACATCACGGTCTCATTTCCCTTTGATATACGCATCCCGACACCAATCCCAGTCGCATTAGGATTCAGTGTATTACTTGCCCTACTCGGCGTTGTTATTAATTTACTTGTTGGTGTTCCGATTGCATATGCAGTCACCCGATATGACTTTCCTGGTCGACGGCTGATGAACACGTTTGCTGTATTACCTATTGTTCCCGGAATTATCCTTGGTATTGCCTTTCTGAAGACATATCCCGGCCTTCCAAGTGTTATTGCACTTGTGTTGGGGTATTCACTGTTGAAGATTCCATATATGGTACTTGCTGTTCAATCATCATTTGAGTCGATGGACCTGCGAAGCATGGAAGAAAGCGCCCGTTCGCTTGGAGCCTCCTGGACAACCACCTTTCTACGCGTCATCATTCCAGGAGCAAAACAAGGCATTATCTCAGGGTCAATCATTTGCTGGACGCTCGCGGCTGCGGAATTTAATTTCTCATATGTGGTATACTCTAGTGGTCCACGACCATTCTCATTATTCTTATTCGAGAATATTTCCAATAATCCATTCTTGCGGGCTGCAGCCGCGATCTCAATTTACTTTGTGATTGTCGCTGCGGTGACAGCACTGTTGAATTACGTTGGTGAAAACGGCTTCTCAGTTGGAGGTGTCAGATAAATGGCTGAACAAGTTACGATCGACAATATTACGAAACAATTCGATGAAACCGTCGCTGTGGATACTGTCTCATTAACTGTCGAACCAGGGGAGACAATTGGGCTTGTTGGTCCTTCTGGATGTGGAAAAACAACGACGCTTCGAACGGTTGCAGGATTTGAAACACCAAATGCAGGTCGCGTCTTATTCGACGGTGAAGAGGTGACACACGTCCCGCCCGAACAACGCAATGTCGGATTAGTATTTCAATCGTATGCGCTGTTCAATAATATGACCGTTCAAGAAAACGTTGAATTCGGCTTAAAAATGCGAGATATGCCAAAAGAACAGCGTTCTGAACGGGCAGCAGAGCTACTCACGCTACTCGATATCGGTGAGATGGGGAATCGTGACCCAACAACACTCTCAGGTGGGCAACAACAGCGCGTTGGTCTCGCTCGGGCGCTAGCAATTGAACCTCGTGTTCTATTACTTGATGAGCCAATGACTGGCTTAGACGCCAAACTCAAAACGCGATTACAGCAGGAGATTGGCTCATTACTCGATGAGATTGATGTCACCTCATTATATGTAACTCATGATCAAAGCGAAGCAATGGTGATGTGTGATCGGATTGCCGTAATGAATGACGGGCATATTGAGCAGGTCGGAACACCGGCTGAGATCTATGAAGCTCCAGCAAACAACTTTGTTGCAGACTTTGTTGGGACTTCAAATCGACTGGATGCAACAATTCGTAATGGAACGCTTGATTTGGGTCATGCAACCGTCACAGCACCGGCAAACGCCCCCAATGGAAGTGTGACTGTCGTTGCTCGCCCAGAGGCGTTTACGCTTGATGAAGGACCAATCGAGGCGACAATCGAGGATCGATTTTATCTCGGTGAGCACGTGCGGATGACAGCACGCACGCCGGATGGTCACGAACTAACACTTCGGTTTGACCCAACTCACGCCCCTGAGTCCCGACATGTGACGCTCTCGCTTGATCCTGACCGCGTGCACATACTCAGGAATTAACCGGTATAGACAGGGTTTTGTCTGATAGTGATTACTTCGAATAGTTTCACCGGCGGTGTCGAATGACGCGGGTTCAGCGGCTCCTATCACCGACACGAATAATCACGGCGGTAAAGACTTGCACTAATCACTATGAATTGGACCGCACATGTGGTGAGTCGGTCCGGATAGTCTATCGACGAGATTGATATGTTGAATATAGTATCTCATCACTATCGACCGACACTGATTGTATCCTGCATATCTTATCTATATGTATGTCGACGACCTGTGCACTCTGTCGTCGCATCGTCCCGGATGAGCGTCTACAGGATCCACAAGCTGTGCAAGAGCACCACCTTCGACCTGAAGAACGGGCGGAGAGTCCAACCGTGATGGTGTGTCGACCGTGTCATAAACAGATTCACGCACTGTTCACGAATGATGAGCTCAGATCAGAGTATGATACCATTAACGCACTCCGTTCAGCCTCGCGACTAACGGAATATCTCTCATGGATTCGTGGAACAAATCGGCTTGATATCAATGTTGAAACGAGTAATCATGTCCGCCAACAACAGAACAGGTGAAACTAAGAACAAGATAGTGCTATGACTGATGATAATTCCAGTCGTCGAATAATCAAAAGAGATGGAACGTTCAATTGTGGGTACGATTATTATTTATCAACAATATGACTAGCATCTCACAGTTCGACCGAGTTGGGCAGTGTGGTACCCGTGTCGGATAGCATCTCGTCCTCAGTGCTTTGGTTTCAATGTGTTTCTTTTCTTCTTACTGGAGATTTCAGGTAAGATTCTCTGAAACCGTGCTTTCACTCGAAGCAAGCATCAGACTTCACACAAAGAGATGACTATAACACCGATGCGTATATTCAGCAGAGTTCGACAATGTTGAGTGCACTATGAGCCTGAGACTATCGATAGCGCTACCTGCCCGTCATCTCGATGGCGATTTCATTATTTTCGGGACGTCATCGCGTCATTCACGCCCGCCTCTATGTGATCGAGAGACTCGGTTGCTACTTTGATGTATACCGACGACTGCTCAAACAGATACTCGACGAGCTCATTGAGGACAACGCATCCAGAAACAGAGACGTGACACAGGTGTCCAATGTCGGGTTCGTTGCGTTCCCGATAAAAGATCAGAATAAGGATTAAACCCAGAATCATGATGATCCAAACAGAGAGTATGCCAACGCGGTCACATAACGAAATCGTATTATCACCGACTGACAGTGACAGCCGTACGCACGAAGGATAATTAATCATAACACACACGAAGCTCAATACTATTCATCATTATCATAAGAATGAGTAATGACAAGAGACACTGAGCCGCGGGTTGGCATCGATATCGGCGGGACGTTCACTGATCTCGTCGTAATTAATAATGGGACGGTAACTGTCACAAAGACACCATCGACAAACGCTCAAGAACGTGGCGTACTGGGCGGACTGAATCAATTAACCGAGTCAATATCGCTTTCAATATCAGACATTGGATTTGTTGCACATGGGACGACTGTTGCGACGAATGCTGTCTTAGAGGAAGCGTGGGCTGACACTGCGCTTATCACGACTGATGGATTCCGAGATGCACTTGCGATTGGTCGACAGGCACGTCCAGATATCTATGACTTCCAGACTGAGAAGCCAACTCCAATCGTTCCTCGACAACGTCGTTTCACTGTCCCAGAGCGAGTAACAGCCCAAGGCACAATCGATACGCCACTTGATGAGGATGCGGTTGAAACACTCGCAGCGAAACTCAAAAATGCAGATATCGATAGCGTTGCGATTAGTCTCTTATTCGCGTATGAAAACCAAGTCCATGAAACCCGTATCAAGGAGATATTAACCGAGCATAATGTTGATGTGAGCTATTCATTATCAAGTGATGTTCTCCCAGAAATCCGCGAATACGAGCGCACATTGACAACAGCGCTGAATGCAGCATTAAAACCGGTTATGGACCGCTATATCGGTAATCTTGAAACAGAGCTAACACGTGCTGGTGTCACAACAGATCTCAATATCATGCAGTCAAACGGAGGCATTATTACTGCGACCGTGGCGCGAGATGCCCCAGTAAATACACTTCTATCCGGACCAGCAGCGGGCGTCCAGGGAGCGACATACATCGCTGAATTATGTGATATCTCAGATGTTATTACAATGGATATGGGGGGAACATCGTGTGATGTCTCATTAGTCCACAATGGCACACCAACGATTTCGCGAGATGTGACTGTCGGTGAGTACCCCGTGCATACACAGATGATTGATATTCATACCGTCGGGGCTGGCGGTGGGTCGATTGCATGGGTTGATGAAGGCAATGCACTTCGTGTCGGACCGCAGTCAGCAGGCTCGGATCCTGGTCCAATCAGTTACGGCAAAGGGGGCAATCGCCCAACAATCACCGATGCACATCTTCTACTGGGTCGACTTGACCCGTCTTCGTTCCTCAGTGATAATGTTGCTGTTGATATTGCACAGATTCGTGAGATATTTGAAACGAAACTCGCAGCGCCGCTTGGGATATCAATTGAAACCGCTGCACAGGGTGTCATTGATGTCGCAAATGCAAGCATGCAACGGGCTCTTCGGGTCGTCTCTGTTGAACGTGGATATGACCCTCGGGAATTTGGACTTGTTGCCTTTGGTGGTGCAGGACCACTCCATGCGACTGCAATCGCCACAGCACTTGACATTCCGCGAGTCATTATCCCACAGACTGCAGGCGTCTTGTCAGCACTTGGATTACTCATTAGTGATACTATATATGATTTCAGTAACTCACACGTTCGACCATGGGATGTGGTTTCTTCAACGACGCTATCAACAATGTTCACAGAGTTCATTTCAGACGGGCGTGCACAATTGGATGCCGAAGGAATCTCACCCGACCAGATGTGCTTTGAACGGTCAGTTGACCTCCGATATGCCGGGCAATCATTTGAGTTATCTATTTCAGTCCCACCTGGGGAGATTGATACCGAGACACTATCAGTCATCGAATCGAGATTTCACAGCGCTCATGAGCGACGATATGGTCACGCCGATAAAACAAAACCGCTTGAACTCGTCACCGTTCGAACACGCGCTCGCGGAAGTACTACTGAGCCAGATCTCACGGTGACCACCCCAGAGACAAACACTGCTGTGAGTGATGCTATTATCGAGACCCGATCGGTCTGGTTCGATGGTCAACAGCGCGAAACACCCGTATATGACCGGTCACAACTCCCCCCTGAAAATACACTTACCGGTCCGGCAATTATCGATGATGCTCAGAGTACGACCGTTATTCGTCCAGAGCAAACCGCAGAAATCGATACATATGGAAGTGTTATCATCGAAATAAATCCATGAACTGTATGAGAGAGCTCATCCGATATTCCCATCATATCCATCCTCACAGCCATATGAGATGAGAATAATGAATCCAGAGACAAATATGAACACCAACACTAATACCAATACAGATACCGGCGCTGACAACACCAACTCAGATGCTGACATTAATATTGATCCAATTACACTTGAGGTAACACGCAATGCAGCAGCTGCTGTGTGTGAAGAAATGAATGCAACGCTTATTCGAACGAGTTATTCTCCAAATATCAAAGAGCGACAGGATTGCTCGTGTGCATTGTTTGACCGTGATGCGCAAATGATTGCACAAGCAGAAACAATTCCCGTACACCTTGGCGCAATGCCATTTTCAGTTCGTGCTGCGATCGAGCGATTCCCACCATCTGAGCTTAATCCAGGTGATGCTATTGCAGTTAATGATCCCTTTGCGGGGGGTGCTCATCTTCCAGATCTCACAGTTATTAGCCCAATATACAGTGATACAGACACTGATACTGATACTGATAGTAGTGATGAACTGATCGGATTTGCAGCGAATCGGGCACATCATGCCGACATTGGCGGTGCATATGCTGGGAGTGTCGCTGCAAATTCAACAGAAATCTATCAGGAAGGGCTTCGAATCCCTCCGGTAAAACTGTTTGAAGCTGGTGAGCAGAATACAGATGTATTTGAGCTTATCTTAACGAATGTCAGAACGCCTGATGAACGACAGGGAGACCTTCGTGCTCAAAAAGCAGCAAACGAAACAGGTCGACGGCGATTTCAAGAACTTGCCAATCGATATGACTCTGATACATTCCTCGCAGCGACTGACGCAGTCAAGAATTACTCTGAGCGTCGAATGCGCACTGAGATTGAGTCGCTACCGGATGGCGAATACTCATTTTCTGATGTTCTTGACAGTGATGGGGCTGGGAATAGATCGATTACGATTACCGTTACAGTGACCATTGAGGGTGATACGGTACATGTTGACTTTACTGGAACAGCTGAACAGACAGATGGTCCGGTTAATGCTGTGCAGGCAGTGACGACCTCAGCAACCTATTATGCTATTCGTTGTCTCACTGACCCAGATATTCCACCAAATCACGGTTGTTATCGACCTATCACTATTGAGACGCCATCTGGGACTGTTGTTAATCCTGACCCACCAGCAGCTGTTGTTGGCGGGAATCTTGAGACATCTCAGCGAATTACAGACGTAGTGCTTGGTGCCTTCGGTGAAGTGACGCCTAAGCGGATTATTGCTGGATCACAGGGAACAATGAATAATGTCACATTTGGGGGGACCGACCCTCGAGATGGAGATCAATACACGTTTTATGAAACCCAAGGCGGTGGGTTTGGTGGTCGTGCCGGAAAGGATGGGCTTGATGGCGTCCATGTTCATATGTCGAATACACTAAACACACCTGCGGAAGTGCTTGAAATAGAATATCCACTTCGTGTGATGCAGTACTCACTTCGCCCAGACTCAGGAGGCGCTGGCGAGTATCGTGGTGGATTAGGGCTTCGTCGCGATATTCAAATACGCAATCATGAGGCAACATTCAGTTTACTTGCTGATCGGCATGATCATCACCCATACGGGCTCACTGGTGGTAACCCAGGTGACACTGGAGCAGCGATTCTCAACCTTCCAGATGGTGAGTCAGTTACTCTTGATGAAAAACTAACACGGACATTACCTGCGGGGAGTATTGTCAGCATCCGGACGCCTGGTGGTGGTGGATACGGCGCTCCAACTGATCGTGAAAGAGAGGCAATAATACGTGATCTTGATGCTGGGAAGCTCACACCAGCGCATGCAGTTGACGTATATGACTATCACGATGATTATAATTCTGGGATTGCTGAGAGTAATGACAAAACAAATACCGATTCTCAATAGCCGATTCGGATTCGGACTCCAACCCGGTCTCCAACCCGGTCTCATAATGTCTCGATTTTAGTTCTTGAGGACATCGTTGAGTTGCTTCGAAGTTCGGCTGTCGCGATCTCAACGCTGTCACTAATCACATCAGGTAGTGATGCTGAAGTCGGTCCTTTGAGACGCTCCAAACCCGAGGGAGAAGCAACAAGCGGTGGTTTACACTAATCGTATCGAGGAGCGGGTATGTATCAACAATTAATAGCTGTTCAGTTCGAACGATCATCAAAAGGAGTGCTGACGTCGTGACGAGTCGCGTATTACCGAATAACACGTGAATTAAGCCGAGCTGAATGAGTTTGTCACAGAGGAAGAACACAGCATCGAGATTACCCGCGAAGGTGACCGCAGCGTTCTCGCCATCGTCAAGCGAAAAACTCGGCATCAAGAACAACTGAGTGTCTATCGAGTGCCTCGGTTCGATCAAGCACATACAGCACGATCATATGCGTTATCATACAAGCCAATCTCCTGGAGTTCCTCGGTGACGGCAGTTGGGGCGATACCTTTGTAGTGGACGTAACACAGCACGAGTGGATCAGAACCATTGTTAGCAACAATTCTGACACTAACGATAGCGGGGGTATCACCAACAAGTATCGGCATCTATAGTTTGGCGACCCTGCCGATGAAGTCTTCATCCAATTATCTTTAGAGCGGTCTTTTTACAGAGATGTTTACCCTNCTCAGTCTTGTGTTTCTTTAGTATGTTTCTTGTCGATGGTCGAGTTAGCCTCGATATGGTGATCGATCTCTCTATTCCAAATTTTAGGCTATCCAAAAAATAGATTGCATATACAAAAGATTCTTTATCCAGAGCAAATATAATTTAGTATGGTAGTCTTAGCCCATCTCGCGCTTGTGTTCGTTGCCGGTCTCGCAACCGCGTTGGCGACGGGATTGGGGGCGATTCCGTTCTTTTTTATAGATGAGTTCAGCGACCGATGGAATGTTGGACTCTGGGGCGTTGCCTCCGGAATCATGGTCGCAGCGTCATTATTCGGTCTCATTAATGAGGGGATGCAGTACGCCAGTGATGGATTTCCGGTATTGATGCTGACTGGTCTTTTGACTGGGGTTGCATTAGTTGAGGGTTCAGGTCGGGTGCTCAGCCGAATTGATATCAACGCGACCGGTCCTGATGAGAGCGGTCATGGAGATGATGGCTATCCTCGTGACGAGGGTAATAAACAAACCGACCCCGCTCCGGATATCGGTACTGATGGTGGACCAGAGGCAACTCCGCACATCGAATCACAAGAACACGATGATAACCCCCTGGAAGCCGAAGTATTCGCTGACGGGGATTTAAAAACGCTATTGTTAATTCTCGGTATATTAACCGTCCACAGTTTCCCCGAGGGTGTGGCTGTCGGTGTCTCATTCGCTGAGATCGGGTTTGACGGCGGAATAGGTATATTCGGTATTGGCATACCATTATTGGCTGTCTTCATGACGGTGGCAATATCAATTCACAATATTCCTGAGGGGACTGCAATTGCTATTCCGATGCGAGCGATGGGACTCTCAAAATGGCGGATGGTCGGTGCAGCGGTATTTTCGAGTCTTCCACAGCCGATTGGTGCTGTTATTGCCTTTGCGTTCGTTACTTGGGCTGAGTCATTCCTTCCGTTTGGGTTTGGGTTTGCTGCGGGTGCAATGATATATTTAGTCGTCACCGAATTTATTCCTGAAGCTCTCGAAACTGGTGCTGATCTTGAACACAGTGGTTACCGTGCACTCGCAGGGGGAGTTATTGCCGGAGTAGCAGTGATGATACCGCTATTGTACGTTTAAGCCGGATATCTATCTCGTGCTCTGACTGCTGATATGGATGCAATGTGCGATGTATCATAAGTATGTTTTCTACGCTTTTGACTCTCACAAATTACTCCCATCTACTGCTGTTGGCTTTAACCCCGTCTGAAATTCCATTATCACGATCGAGGCAGATACGTTCCATTGCATCATGATTGCTCAGCGATTCTCACGGATTTGGTTAAGCACGGAGGCGATGTCGTCGTGCTTTTCACCGCTCACACGACCAGCGTGAATCGCCTCGGGGTATTCGCTTCGACCGCGGATAAAACGGAAGTCCCAATGATAATTCCATGTCATGATCGCCAGCAGCGGCGGCAATGACGATTCCGAGAAGGATGCTATTCACCCAGCCGACGAGTGTAATAAGATATTGGGACCCAACACCCCAGTTATGGTACTGGTGCTTTCCGCAGCGGAAGTTGATCGAAACCTCGATATCGCGACACTCGTCGATGTCGTGGATAACGCATTAGTTAAACAGGCTGCTGATAAGGTCAAACGACCGCAGCGACCACATTTCACAGTCGGCGCGGGTCTTGATGATGACGAACCAATCGGAACTGGGATTGCGATGCCAGCGTACGTCTATGGTGCAGACCACTACGCGACGAAACTTGTCGGTGTACATGAAGATAATGAAACGCGAAATCTTCCGACGATCAACGCCCAGGTCATACTTACCGAGGCTCGGACAGGTCTCCCGAAGGCGTTCATGGCAGGGACAACAATCACAAACGCTCGGACCGGCTGCATTGGGGCAGTCTCAGTTCGAGCATTGGCACCGGAATCAGGCGATGATGGTCTTACGCTTGGGGTGATAGGCGCAGGTGCACAAGCACGCTGGCAGACCCGCGCAATCGAGACCGTCACAGCGCTTTCAGATGTGCGAATCTACTCACCGAGTGACTCGCGGGAGGCATGTGCGGCAGACCTGGTTGAGGAAGGGATGCCGGCGCATGCGGTCGATACACCCAGGGAGGCTGTCGTAGGTGCTGACGTCGTCGTGACAGCGACGACAGCGACCAATCCTGTTTTTCCGCCCGACGCGCTCGAGACAGGATCTCTTGTCGTCGCCGTTGGTGCATTCACCGCGGAGATGCAAGAACTCAATCCTCGTGTTCTTGAGCGCGCCGAACAGACGTTCGCCGACGTGCCCGAGGAAGTCGCCGAAACTGGAGATATCCTCGCAAGTGATCTTACCGCTGATGACATGGTTGAACTTGGCGTACCACTCACGAACGGATATGTTCGGGACTCACCGGACGAGATACTGACGGTCATCAGTGTTGGATCCGCGACGTTGGATGCCGCAGCGGGTGAGATGATTTATCAGCAGGCAGTCGAGGCAGGCAACGGGACTGAGATTTCGCTATAGTCCGGCTGATATCATTTGGCGACTCGGTCGGAGAGTAATATCAAATTGAATCAAACTCTTGATTCGTGCGCTGACGAACAGCAATTCGACCCTCACAGCCTCTGTGAAGAGACATCGATCCGCTCGCTCAACCGCTTAGCTAAACAGGTACTCAACATAGCTACATCGACAACCCCCTGTTCAACCAATCGGTCGTTGCATGCCGAACCAATCCCATTAATAGACTCAATGTCTCCACTTGCGTACTATCTCAGCGATCTGCTCATATCGGGTCTCAATATTAATATCTGTTATTTTACATGGGTATTATTGATTACGCTCTTGTGAAGCGGATTGTTGGTGATGACTCTCCGAACTGAGTAAATTCGGTAGATCGGTTCTTTCACCCTGTCTCACTCTCGTTCTGGGAAGCTCAGGCGCCGTAGAGAAATACAAAAATCGCCCGACTGCTCGCCACCAACAATGTACTTCATAAGAGCGATTGACTAATAGCGTCTTTTCACGCAGGATTTTCTGTGGCAGCAGTTTTAGGTAAATTAGCCCAACGATAACGCTCAATCGGAAACTGACTCAACACTCTCCATATCACCATCCTGCGCTCCGGTTGATTGTGTTGTGAAGCGTGCTCATCATATAGTCGGCAGTCAGCTCATCCCGTGGTCAACTCAGGTTCAACAGTCTGTTATCACGAACGGGATAACATCTCAGCATGTGTAAATTCAGAACTTTTGGTATTCTCTCTCAATTTCTTTATATGCTGTCAGGGACGAGAATCCAACATTTCCTAGAAGTGAGGTATGCTGAATCATATGAAATTACAGTTAAATGTTTGACATGTATCACACCCCGTTATCGATGTGTGCAAAAAAAAAGAAAATGAAGAGACGTCGCTGAGGAGTTCTAAGTCATAAACACTCTCAACTCATGAAATTGGTCATAACCGTCAGATATTGATGCGATGCATGAACTCTTCAGACATAATCACTAGTAAACATATATGACGACGACAACAGCGAATTTGGGATTCCCACGAATCGGCGCGCACCGCGAGCTTAAGCGGGCGGTCGAGGAGTATTGGAATGGAGATCGCTCAAAAGAGGAACTCCTCGCAGAAGGGGCGGACCTGCGTGAAAGACACTGGCGGAAACAAGACGAACTTGGTCTCGATTTCGTTCCCAGCAATGACTTTTCATATTATGATCAGGTACTCGATACCTGCGCGATGGTAGGTGCGGTTCCTGATCGATTCCCTTGGGATGGCGACACAGTCGATATTGACACGTACTTTTCGATGGCTCGCGGGATCCAAGAAAAAGACTTAGAGGGAGATACCTCCGGCGTGCAGGCAATGGAGATGACCAAGTGGTTCAATACGAATTATCATTATCTCGTTCCGGAACTGTCCCGCGATACGGAATTCTCCCTTTCTTCAACGAAGATTATTGATGAGTATGAAGAGGCAAAGGCTATGGGCATTGATACGCGCCCTGTTCTTATTGGACCAGTATCATTCTTATTACTTGGTAAGACTCAATCGGAGGATCTTAATGCGCTTGATCTGCTTGAGGAGTTACTTCCGGTATACACTGAAGCACTACAGCGACTTGCTGACACGGGGGCACAGGCAGTCCAGATTGATGAGCCGGCTCTTGTGTTCGAGCTTGACAACGAAGAACAAGCGGCCTACACTGAGGCATATGAGGTCCTTGCTAACGCCACCGATCTTGATATTCACCTTGCAACGTACTTCGAATCGCTTGGTGATAATCTCCCGACTGCGTTAGACCTCCCAGTTGATTCGCTTCATCTTGACCTTGTTCGGGGTGAGGGGCAACTTGATGACGCGCTTGAGTACGGTGTCCCCAACGAATTGAGTCTCTCGCTTGGTCTTGTAGATGGTCGTAATGTATGGCGAGCAGATCTTGATACGCTGCTGGAGACAGTGGAAACGGCTATTGACGCTCTTGGTTCCGATCGAGTGATCCTTGGACCATCATGCTCACTGCTCCATGTGCCGACCGATCTTGACGCTGAGCCAGGTCTCGACGACAACACGAAATTGTGGTTTTCGTTCGCGACAGGGAAGATTGAGGAAATCGTGGCACTAGCTGACCGTACGAACGGTGATAAGACGGGAACGGAAGCTCTCTTCGAACGAAGCCGCCAGGCAATCAAGAACCGAGCCGAATCCGACTGGATCAATGATTCGGATGTTCAGGAACGTGTAGACGGTATTGATGATGCGATGACGCGACGGGATTCCAACCGCGACGTACGACGAGAGATTCAGCGCGAGGCGTTTGACCTGCCAGAACTACCGACAACAACCATTGGCTCGTTCCCACAGACTGATGAGATGCGAGAAATGCGGGCAGCATATAAGAATGAGGAGATTTCTCAGTCGAAGTACGAGGCATTCATCGAAACGCAGATTACCGAAACAATCGAACGACAGGAGGAGATTGGACTTGATGTGCTCGTCCATGGCGAAAGCGAGCGAGGTGATATGGTGGAGTACTTCGGGCGTCAACTTGATGGGTTCATTTTCACCGAGAACGCATGGGTCCAAAGTTATGGCACTCGCTGCGTACGTCCACCAATAATTGCAGGTGACGTAAGCCGTCCGGAGCCGATGACTGTACGCTGGCTGTCTTACGCCGACGAACAGACAGACGAATTGGTTAAAGGGATGCTCACTGGTCCAGTTACAATTCTACAGTGGTCATTCGTGCGCGACGACCAGACCCGTGCGGAGACATGCCGTCAGATTTCACTTGCAATTCGTGATGAAGTCCGTGATCTTGAAGATGCTGGGATTCAGGCGATCCAAATCGATGAACCCGCCTTTCGTGAGGGGCTTCCACTGCGCGAAAGCCAGTGGGCTGAGTATCTTGAGTGGGCGGTCGAGTGCTTCCGGCTTGCCTCCTGTGGGGTTGCGGACGAAACCCAAATTCATACCCACATGTGTTATGCGGAATTCACCGACATTATCGATGCAATCGTCGATATGGATGCGGACGTCATATCTATTGAGGCGTCCCGCTCGAAAATGGAGCTGCTCGGCTCCTTCGATGAGCTCGATTATCCGAACGACATCGGACCAGGCGTGTATGATATCCATTCACCACAGATCCCATCCATCGAAGAGATGGAGGATCTCATTTATAATGGGCTTGACGTGCTTGATGAGGACCAGATGTGGGTTAACCCGGACTGTGGTCTTAAAACACGTCGGTGGGTTGAGGTAGAACCGTCACTAAAGAATATGGTCAAGGCTGCTGAGAGTGTTCGCGAATCTTGAGTAATCAACCCGGTGAGACACCCAAACAACTTACAATCGATCATGCGTCAAGCAAGTTATTCACCAAGACAAAGACAATGAGTGTATCAACCGAGATAACGCTCCGCATGTTCCAGATAAGCATCTTGTAGGGCTGAATCAAATCGCTTGCTCATGTGAGATATGCAAATATGAGAACACGACCGAATCTATATCTTCTTTATTAACAATACTGTTTAATTTCACATACTGTAGCTATGATCATTGTTGAGGTCACTCCGGTGGTTCTTCACTATGTTTATTTCCTTTCTCTCCAGTTGAGAGCTTCCGGACGATCAACACTGGTCGGTCAGTCTGGTCAAGGAGTTGCCCTGGCACATCACCAATAATTTGCTCGATTAGTGACGGTTCAGATTCGCCAATAACGAGCAGGTCGTGATTGACCGCGGCATCGACAATATGATTAATAGGAGTGTCAGATTCAAGTGTTACTGTGTCGATACGACCAGGATTGATGCCAGCATCTTGCAACTCGTCGGTCGCTCCCCTAAGTATAATCTTTCCAGCTCCGGTGTCCTCGTCTGCTTCTGCGACATATAAGAGTGTAACAGTTGCTTCACTATCCATTAGCAAGACACCGACAAGCAAAAGAATAGCCTGGAGATTAATATCAGTCCGAATCGGCACGAGGATACGCTTGACACGCTTGACAGCTTTAGAGACCAAGACGACTCCACAGTTGTATTCATCAGCAAGCCGGTCAACCGTCGTTGATTTATCAGGAGTAAAAACAACAACTGTCTCAATTGCTGTATCGTCGTCCCGAAGATTAGATGCAATGGTTTCGATATACTCAGTTACCTCATCCTCATGAGCCCGTTTGAGCTGTTCAGGAGGTGTTTGATGAGGGACAGGATACCAGCCGGCAAGAACGACTCGGGCAGGTTTGAGAAGTTCAAGAAGTCGCGGGTCAGGCTGCTCGTCTGTCGAAGCGTCAATAGGCACGAGTACCGACGGTTTGTTACTATTTTTAGACATCGAAATCAGTGCTCCCTGCGGACCACGAGGACCGCTCGTCCAGTCCGATCATGGATCCGCTCCGGTAGTTCGCCGAGGACGCGCTCGGCGAGTGAGGGCTTTTCTTCGCCCATGATGATGAACTCATGCTCATCAGCTAGCGTAACCAAGTCGGGGGGTTGAGTTTCCGCGGTCGGATTGCGCCACGTGATACGATTTCGTTTGAGACCCTGCTCACTCAGCCAGTCAGTCGCACCGCGGAGCATGAGCTCAGACATAGCACTTTCGTTCTTGATGCTTTCGGGGTGATGTAATGTGACGCTGGGATCGGTCTCTTTTAACAGGACACCGACCACAGAGAGAATCCGAAACACACTCTCTTCATCGTTCAGTGAGACAAGGATATTGCGCAATTTTGTAACTTCGGCGGACCCTGGAATGAGGACTGCATCGCAGTCGTGCTCGTTGGCTACTCGGTCGATCGACGTGATATGATCTCGCGTAAATACCAGCACCGACTCGACATCGGCGCCCTGCTCTACAAACCGGCGGACGACCGGTTCCATCGCAGCCTTCGCTTCATCCTCATGAGCTGCTTGAAGATGTTTAGGCGCCGTTTGATTTGGTACTGGATAGTACCCGAGTACGACGATGTGGAGTGGTTCTAAGAGATCAACGAGTGTCTGTGGTGGATCCTCCGAGGTCGATACGTCGATGGGTATCAGTAAGGTAGGAGTNTCAATCATAATTGGTAGGTAATATCCACAGGTGAAATTTCTGGGTGCATGGATGATCACACACGAGTGTTTGCTGCCGACTTCTGATACATAACGAGTTGTTAGTCATCTTCTGCTACCTCTTCAGTTCGCTTCGATGGGGTGTCGAAGTCAAATTCCACCTCGACTTCGATCTCAAGTGGGACTGCGCCGCGGTACACCGCTAGCGCACTGGTGTCCACAACGCGATGACGGACATATAGGACATACCAGATAGCGCCCCCAGCAACAACCCCGGTAGCAAGCAGTATCTCCGATAATTGCATGAATCCAATGAGTCCAAATGAAGCAATGGCACCTAGTGCCGGAAGTACCGGATAAAATGGGACTGTGAACCCCGGATCATAATCGCCAGTATTACTCTCCCGAAAAACGATAAGCGAGACATTCAACAGACCATACACCAATAAATGTAGAACACTCCCCGCTCGAGCGAGACTATTGACCTCTCCCACGATAATAAGCAACAGAATGAGCCCGCCGGTCAGCAGGATAGAGCGGTAAGGTGTGTCAAACCGGTCGTGAATGACTGAGAGTCGCGCGTCCATCAGACCGTCCCGCCCCATTGCATAATTGATACGAGAAGCTGATAGCACTGATGCGTTCGCCGACGAGGCGGTTGCTAACAGCCCACCAAATGTGAGCAAACCAACGCCGATGACACCGCCTCCAAACGCGCCGAAGACAACGGCTGCACTATCCGCGATTGCTGTCCCGGACCCAGCGATAACAGGGCGCTCAACGACGCCGAGTAGAATGACCATCGACACCGCATAGATAATCATGACAAAGAAAACGCCACCAACCATTGCTTGTGGGAGATTTGTTCCAGGATGCTTGATTTCGCCGGCGACAGTGGCTACTTGGGCAAATCCAAGATATGAGACGAATACCAGCGCAATGGCTGGAAAGATTGATTCAACTCCTTCAGGAAATATGGGACGGAGCGTTGCGATGTCAGCCTGAGTGGCACCGAGGAGAATAAACAAGCTAAGAATCCCAACTAAGACAATGACGATTATATTCTGCAGATCGCCGGTTCCCTTTGTACTGAGATAATTGACACCAATAAAAACGGCTGCAGCGACGAGTCCACTCAGCTGAGCCGCGGAGATCGGTATGGCACTGACGCCGAGAGGTGGAAGTATCCCTATCCCTATCCCTGATACTAGTGGTGCGACGTAATTGCCGAATCCAATTGCGTAGAATGCCGTTGCAAACGCCAACCCGAGCCAGTTGCCTAACCCAGCGATACTTCCGAAGATAGGACCCAACCCCTGATTAATAAAATGATATGGACCACCGGAGGCTGGCATTGCAGTGGCGAGTTCACTCGCTGAGAGTGCGGTTAGAACTGCAATTCCGCCTGCAGCGACGAATGCAACGACTGCTGCAGGTCCGGCGAGGGCGGCTGCTGGACCTGGAAGGACAAAGATGCCCGCCCCAATCATGGTTCCGACGCCAATAGTCAAAGCTTCCTTAAGTCCGAGCGTGCGTTCAAGTTGGGTCCTAGTTCCGCTCACCGATTGTATTATGATGCAGACACTAAATAAAATACTCCCCCAAGATCAGCCGCAGAGAAGTCTCAAAATCTCGCTGCAAGTGCCTGACTTTTCACCAATAATATGAGACTCAATGGGATCAGGTTTGTTTACAGGATTCCACCGATAATAAAGAGACCAACGATGAACAACAAGATTGTGACTGTGCTGGCTCCAACCAACCATGTGTTCTCCATCGCTTTCTGATAAAACGGCATATCAGCGTACTCCTCACGGAATGTATTGAGATTTTCTGTATCATAGAAATACTTTGTTTGTAGCGCAAATCGTTCGGTCACTGCACAACCCGTACAGACTGGCTTTTCTTCCAGCCGTTCGGTTTTGATGTGGCGATTGCAGGCGATTGCCCCGCAGTTTGGACAGTAGGTATAGGTCTCGTCGACGCCAGTCGTATCACAGTGAACACACCGGTGAATCCCATCCTCCAGCGTGACCCGTGAGGGACCAGCAGCATAGTATTCATGTGGATATGAGTATTCTCTCAGTTCGGTCGTCTGTCGAATCACAGGGAGATATACTGGTTCAATTGACTGAACGGAGATATCCGAACGATTCGGCTCACACGTCTTATTATATGTTACATTATTATCACCAGTGTAGGTCACTGTGGTTGTGTGGTAATCTTTGAGATGGTCGACAGCCCACTCTTTGTATTCCGTCTGGGTTTGACCGAATCGATGCTCCTCAACGTCATCGAAACTCTCGGTGAATTCCCCGATATCGAGGGTAACCGTTGCGTGGAAGTTCTCTGTGACCAGCGTCCCAACATCGTCGTCAACTACCTTCGGATGACCGCGCTCAGCGTGGATAACAAATTGCGTGCTGTCGTTGATTTGATGGATGACGCCGACAGAAGTTTCGAAGACAGCGTTCGTGTTGGCAGTGATTGTGACTACCGGACGGAAAGATACCTGTGAATGCGGTGTTGGGACTTCCGCGGTGTTGATGTTGTTAATATCGCGGAACGCTTCTTGAACAGGTGCATCAATATCAACCGCGGGGTCATATGGACGGAGCGTCTCCTGACAAAGGATTTCGATGCGCCCATTATAGAGATCAAGACCAATGTCGTCCGCAATCTCTCGGAGACCCTCACCGTCGATCAATTCAATCGGATAGGGATCNTCGCTCTGCTGGAGGTCTCCTGCATATTCTTCGGCAGGATTTGTAAATCGACCAGTTGTCACGACCATTCCGCGCTTTGGACCGTCAAAGTCGAACGTCGCAATAGCGGAGTGAAGTTTCTGGACAACTGGTCGACCGACTGTTGCCGTGTGCTTGCACTCAATGATAATTGCACGGTGGGTGCCGTTGATCACCTCCTCCATGATGATATCTCGCCCCTCATCAGCCGTCCGTGCGGCCTGTCGAACATTTTCATATCCAAGATTGCGGAATACATCCTCCATCAGATCCTCAAACTCGAATCCAGAGAGATCATCTAAAATTGCCATTCAAATATAATTTGATACTATCTTGCAACGATTAAATACGTTATCGAGCACAGCGCTATACTGCCCATTGACCCAGCAATACCGATATGGATGTCATCGATATGGGTGTGAATCGCCTCGGGGTCACATCCACATCAACATCACCATCAAAATCAATATTGGCTCTTGCATAACTCAGTGAAACAGGTTGACCGCGAAGCAGTCAATGAGCCCTCCTAACGGTGCTCCAGCGAGGTTTAGCGTCCGTACGAACCCGTAGGTTCGGACGGACTGCTCTAATCCGGGCTTCGAAAGACCACGGAACTTCTGCAACCACGGATCGACGAGTGACCAGAGACATTCGACTTGATTAACATGGACGCCGTTATCGGTGACAAACTCTTCGGAGTGTGGAACGACTTTCTCGTTCTCGTAGACGAGTGGCACGTACCCGTGCCACCCGTCGTGCCACAGTTCCTCGATCTTTCCAGAGAGGATCTCTACCTCGTCAAGCGTCTGTCTAAGCTCGTCCGGTTTTGCACCATCTTCCGCACGAAGCACGCGAAGTGTATCTCGACACGCTCCGACAAGGGTCATTGTATCCCCTGGTGCGCCTTCCCAGCGTGATCGACCCGGTTCACCTGAGCCGCCGCGGGAGAGGCCATCCCGCGGCGGCGATTGTCCCTTGTAGCCAGAGCACTTCTGGCCGGTTTCGTCGATCTGGGTTGGGCTGTCAGCGTCCTCTTGGAACTCTGTCCAGACCAGGTGGAAGCCGCGCTCAAAAGCGGCTTCCACTTCACGGATGGTCGTATGAACCGTATCGTAGACGGTCTCGAAGAGCTGGGCGACTTGGTTGATGCTAAGCAGCGTATCAGCGTAGAGGATGAAGGCGATGAGGATCTCACCGGGTGTGAGCGTCCGACCTTCGAAGGGTGTGTTGCGGGTGTATGTGAACGTATATCGGCAGTTGGTACACCACAGCCGGGGACTGCTGTCCCCGGCCTTAATGTTAGTTTCGCCGCAATCTGGACAGGGTGCTTCTTCCCACATCTGCTTGCAGTGCCGCTCGATTTTCTGATCGAGCGGCTCTGGACGCAAGACTATTGATGTAAGCTCAACAAGGTGGCGAAGCATCCCGCCGAATGCGGTTTGGTTGTTCACACTCCATGCCTATTCGGTGGGATGCCGTGATTCTCACGCTGTTTCACTGCGTTCGGTAAGAGCC
>P_A23_Liq_1_FmtDRAFT_1000026_pt1 | contig 25154 bp, 22 predicted proteins | sample PonA231FremontCA_FD_10235 | JGI IMG/M metagenome (IMG submission 10235) | reverse complement strand
TCGTCCACGACGACGAGGCGACGATCGCCGAGGTGGACGCGACGACGAAGTTCGATCTGGGCCTGCCGATGGGGAGCTTCGAGTTGGCCGACCAGGTCGGTGTCGACGTCGGCTACCACGTGTTGGAGTACATGGCCGCGGAGTTGGGTGACGCCTACGAGCCGTCCCCGTTGCTGGCCGAGAAGGTCGAGGCCGAGGAGTTGGGAAAGAAGACCGGCGTCGGCTTCTACGACTACGCGGACGGCGACGGCGCGGAGATTCCCGCCGACGCGGGTCGGGACGACGTACGCGACCGGTTGCTCGCGGTGATGGCCAACGAGGTCGCGGGGCTGATCGGGAACGACGTGGCCGACGCGGCCGACATCGACCGCGCGGTCCAACTCGGTGCCGGCTTCCCCGACGGCCCGGCGAAGCTGGCCGACGACCGCGGGATCGCGGCGTTGGTCGAGACACTCGAAGCCGCACACGAGGCGACCGGCGCGGCGCGGTACGAACCGGTCGCACACCTCGAACAACTGGCGGAGGCAGACGCGGGGTTCCACGGCGAGGAGACGGACGAGTCGGCGGCGGCGGGCTACGAGTTCGACACGCTCTCGGTGACCGTCGACGGCCGAGTGGGGCACGTCGAGCTCGACCGGCCACACCGGATGAACACGATCAGCGACGACCTCCTCGCGGATCTCGACGCGGCGATCGACGCGTTGGAGACAGACGACGACGTGCGCGCACTCCTGCTCACCGGCGCGGGTGACCGCGCGTTCTCGGCGGGCGCGGACGTCCAGAGCATGGCCGCCGGCGGCGGCGACCCGTTGGCGGGGACGGAACTCTCCAAGACGGGACAGGAGACGTTCGGAAAGCTGGAGGCCGCCGACGTGCCCGTTCTCGCGGCGATCGACGGCTACTGTCTCGGCGGCGGGATGGAACTGGCGACCTGTGCAGACATGCGGATCGGCTCCACACGGTCGGAGCTGGGACAGCCGGAACACGATCTGGGGCTGCTCCCGGGGTGGGGTGGCACCCAACGGCTGAAACATATCGTCGGCGAGGGCCGGGCCAAGGAGATCATCTTCACCGCCGAACAGTACGACGCCGAGACGATGGCCGACTACGGCTTCCTCAACGAGGTCCACGAGCCCGACGCGCTCGAGGAGCGGGCGTGGGAACTCGCCCGCGACCTCGCGGCCGGCCCGCCGGTCGCACAACGGTACACGAAACGGGCGATGTTGGCCGGACGCGACGACACGGACGCCGGACTGGCAGTGGAGGCGCAGGCGTTCGGGCAGCTGATGAACACCGACGATCTGATGGAGGGTGTGATGGCGTTCATGGGTGACGACGACCCCGAGTTCGAGGGGAAGTAACCCGCCCGCGTGCGGGTGGTTCGCGGAGGTTCGACGGGATTAAGTACGCGGCTGCCACAGCAGTTGGTACGCTCGATTGGTGTAGTCCGGCCAATCATGTTGGCCTTTCGAGCCGACGACCAGGGTTCAAATCCCTGATCGAGCACTACAGCGAGCGACCGTCGGGAGCGAGCGAAGCGCGCAGTGACGGGGTTCGAACCAGGGAGCGAACGCAGTGAGCGACCGTGGTTCAAATCCCTGATCGAGCACTTCTCTGGAGTACGAGAGCCGAACAGCACCAGCGCCGTTCTACTCCGTCTTCCCGCCGTCGGGAGCGTGTACGTCCGCTCTGGTGTCCGAGATGTCGGCCCCGGTAGCCGCGTCGCCGTCGACACCGACCTCGAACTGCCCGACAGTCTCCGAGAGGTCGGCAGCGGCGTCGGCAACGTCGTCGGCCGTCTGTGAGACGTCGTGTGTGGCGGTCGTCTGCTCGTCGGTCGCGGCCGCGACCGTCTCGGCGAGTCCGGCGGTACGCTCCGCGATGTCGGTCACCTCGTCGACCGTCGCGGCGACCTCCTCGGTCGAGGCCGCCTGTTCGTCGGTGGCACGCGAGACGTCTTCGATCCCGTCGTTCACCTCGGCGACGACCTCGTCGATCTCGTAGAACGACTCGATGGCGTGCTCGATCGTCTCGTTGCTGTCTGCGAGCCGGTCGCCGGCGGCGCGCATCCGGTCGGCAGTCGTCTCGCTCTGTGTCTCGACCTCGTCGATCAGGCGCTCGATGTCGTCGGCACGGTCGCCGGCTTCCTCGGCCAACGACTTGATCTCGTCGGCGACGACCGCGAACCCGTCGTTGTCGGTGTCGGTTCGGGCAGCTTCGACGTTGGCGTTCAACGCGAGCATGTCCGTCTGGTCGGCCACGTCCGCGATCACGTCAGCGAAGGCACCGATCTCGCCGACCCGGTCGACGAGCGCCTCGACGGCCTCGACCGCCGCCGCCGTCTCCGTCTGGATCTCGTCGAGTGCCGTCGCGGCCTCCTCGGCGGCCTCGCGTCCCTCCCGGCGGATCTCCCCGGCTCGTCGGGCGTTGTCCGCGACGCCGTCCATCGTGGCGGCGACCTCCTCGACAGTCGCGGAGAGGTCGTCCATCTCCGTTCCGACGGAGCGGAGCCGGTCGCGTTGTTCGTCGGCGTCGTCGGAGATCTCTCTGACTCGCCCGTCCACGTCGCCGGCGACGGTCTCGATCTGGTCGGCGTTGGCCGACAGCCGATCCATCGAGTCGGCCACGTCGTCGGCGAACGACTGGACGGTCGCGACGGTCGTCTCCAACTGCCCGAGCGTCTCGTTGAGTGTCTCCCCCACCGTCGTCATCGCCTCGTGGTCGCTCGTTGCGTCGACCCGGACGGTGAAGTCACCCTCGGCGACCGCCGACAACGAGTCGGCGTAGTCGTCGGCCTTCGCGACGAGTTCCGCCGAGAGCGCCTCGGCGTCCGCGCGAGCGGTCTCGGCGTCGTCGCGAGCCGTCTGTGCCCGGTCGATCTCGCTCGCGAGGGTCTGGCGCATCACGTCCAACCCCGCCGCGAGGTCACCCAGTTCGTCTCCCCGTGTGCGTTCGAGCTCGGTGTCCAACTCCCCGTCTCGGAGCCGTCCGACGGCCGTCCCGAGCGCCTGCATCCGGCGGGCGGCGGGTCGCTCGACTGTGAACGCGTACCCCCCGAGCAACACGCCGACGACGGCCAGCAGGATCAACAGATCCCGCCAGACGAGTTGGACCGTCGAGAACAACACCCCCGGCTGCGTGTACGAGACGACCGTCCACTCCGTCCCGTCGACGCCGGCGTACGCAGACAACGTCGTGCCGTTCAGGGGGCTCTGCTCGGCAGATAGCCGCCGTGTCCCGGGTGTCGGCTCGTCGAAGCCGGCAGCGACGGCCGGCGAGTCGACCCCCTCTCCGCCGACGTGTTGCCCTCCGACCAGGTCGGGTGCCACGGAGTCGTAGACGATCCGCCCGTCGCCGTCGACGATCCGGGTGTCACTCACCGCCAACACCCCGTTCAGCTCCGCCTCGACGAACGACAACGGTGTCTGGTGGAGCAACAGGTCGCCGTTCGTCGTTCGGGTGTAGATCACCCACGACTCCACTCCCCCGTCGACGGAGAGCCGGACGACCGTCTCGCCGGGCGACAACCCCTCCGGCGGATCGTACCCCAGCAACGACAGTGACGTGCCCTCGAGGTTCGATTCGGAGCTGACCAACACGGTTCCGTCGTCTCCGTCCGCGAGCGTGACGACGCCGGTGGCGTTCGACCGCTCTGCCCGCTGGAGGAACTGTGACCGGATGTCGGACTGGGCGACGTCTCGACCCGCCGCACCCGCCCGGATGGACTGCACCGACTCCGCCAGCGAGACGGTTCGTGCTCGGAGACTGCCGAGGAGTGTCGACACGGTGTCCTCCTGGAGGTTCGACTCCGCGGTCAGGCTGCTCGTCTTCTCCTCTCTGATCTTCGACTGAATCTCCGTGACCAACACTGCGCCGACGCTCCCACCCACCAAGACGACGATCAGGAACCCGACGACTACTTTCCCCTCGTAGCTACTGCGCGGATCGAGATCCATGTGTCCGTGCCAACTCTCCCCGTGACGAGGCGACAAGAGTGTCCGGGGCTCGATCACCGAACGTGATAATCGGGGTTCAACTATGCTAAATTCGGTAGATTCTGTCAGAGCTCTACCAGGACTGTCCGAGATTCCGACTCACTCAATCGGTCGGTGCTCGGAACTGTCTCTCGACCGACACGGGCAGTCACACGACGGTCGTCGGCACCGAAACGGGGAGGACACCGGCGTGGCGAGTCACTCGGTCGTCGGTGCCGCCGCGAGGTGATCGAGCAACAGCTCCGAGACGGCCGCCGACTCCTCGAGGTGGACCCAGTGTGAGGCCGCGGGGAACCGTTCCAGCCGTCCGTCCGCACAGTGCTCCACGCTCGCCTCGGCCATCTCCGGGAGCAACGCCTCGTCTTGTCGCCCCCAGACGACCAGCGTCGGCTGTTGGACCCGGTCGCGGGGTGTGTCGACGCCGTGTCGCGCGGCCGCCCGGTACCAGTTCACCATCCCGCGGACTGTCCCGGGGGCCTGCCAGGCGGCGCGGTACCGCCGGAGCTCCGCCCCAGAGAACGCCGAGGGTCGGGCAGTCGACGACATCGTCCGCGCCAACAGCGCACAGTCGTCCCGCGCGAGTGCCCACTCTGGCAGCCGAGGGAGCTGCATCGCGACGGCGTACCACGACCGCAGCAACTGTCGGGGGCTCGACCGGAGCGTCTCCTCGAACACCGTCGGGTGCGGGACGTTGATCACACCGAGTCGCTCGACCAACTCCGGTCGGCGGAGCGCCAGACTCCAGGCGACGATCGCGCCCCAGTCGTGGCCGACGACCTGGAGCGACTCACGGTCGGTCCACTCGATCACCGCGGCGGCGTCGGCGACGAGCCGCTCGATCCGGTAGGCCGACACGGGCCGAGGCGTCTCACTCAGGTTGTAGCCGCGTTGGTCCGGGGCGACCACCCGGTAGCCGGCGTCGACCAACGCCGGGATCTGTTCGCGCCAGCCGTACCAGAAGTCCGGGAAGCCGTGCAACAGGAGCACCGGCGGGTCCGCCGGGTCCCCGGCGGTGACGACGTGGAGGTCGACCCCGTCTCCCCGAATCCACTCGGAGTCGGCGTCGAGTCGGTCCGGGAGGAGCGTCGCGTCCGTCGCCGGCGCGTCCGTCTGTTCTCTGGACTGCATCGGTCGTCGTTCGCTCGGCGACGAAAAGAACGCGTCGGAAAGCCTGTCCAGTCGACGGTCTGGATCGTCACGCCGTGTCGTATCTGAGAGAGGTGGTCGAAGACACAGTTGGACTCGCCGACCCACTTCTCGGGTCGAACCAGTCTGCAGAACGATCGACGGTGACGATCAGGTCACCCTGCTCCGGTGCGGTGTAGCTGTAGCCCACCGACGACGGCTCGAACGTGTCTGGCTTCCCCGTCGCACCGTCCCACAGCAGTTTCGGGTTGTACTTCCAGTCCCACGCGGCGCGGTCGCTTATCTCGTCCGACTCGTCGAATCGGGACACGTCAGTCGGGCTGTACGACAGTTGAACCCCCAGCGTTGGCCCGCCGATCCCGGTACCGATCGATCCACCGTAGGAGTAGTTTCCCGTCTCGTTCGAAGACGGAGCGTAGCCGCCGAGATCGACGGGGAATCCACTCCCGTAGCCGTGTCTCATGCTACCGCTCTTCTGGTGGTAATTGTTGTCACTGTACTCGTTAACTCCTGGGCTGTTAGTGTGGGAGGTGAGTGTCCCGAAGTGGTGTGTCTTCGCTTCGTCGTCGTCGTTGTAGACGTAACTCCCGACGTACACGTCACTCTGGAGTGTCCCCCAGTCTGACACTAACTCCCTCTGCATGGTCCCGAGCATCTGCCAGTCGGGGCTCAGTATCGCGGGAGACACAGAGTCTAGCTCTTCGTCTCGCAACTCGGTGACGCTCGTGATCGACTCTCTCGCCCGGGTGTGAAATCTGTCGGCTCTCTCGTGGAGTCGCTCGACTACTTCGGGGTCGTCACGCGCTCTCGCCTCCGGGCCACCGTAGACGGCCCCCAGGTACGACGCGAGACGACCCGCCTCGTCGACGTGGACATCCAGTGCGTAGACATCTCTCTGTTCGGACGCGTTCTCCCGTGGATAGCCGATTCCACCCTCGAACCCGGCTCTGTCACGGAACCGATCGACTGCGGCCCTCGCACGTGTGTTCGCCTGCTCCAACGACATCGGCTTCTCTCGGTCTCGTCGGATACTCACCGTCACAGTCGGTGATTCGGCCGAACTGGCCCTCGCGACGGTGGTGGTCGACACCACTCCGAGGGCTGTCGCTCCGCCGACACCACGGAGGAACCCCCGGCGCGAGACCCGGCGTCTGGACTGTGGACGTTTCGACGACACACCAGCCTGCCACACGAGCCTGAATCAAAACACCGCCGGTCTGGGGTTGTCAACGAGATACGACTGACAGCCCCCTCGATCGCCGTCGGATACCAGCTACTCGACGAGCCCTCCATCACGGAGTTCCGCCAGTTGGTCGGCGACCGTCGCCGCCTGGTCGGGCGAGACGGCGATCTGCACCTCGTTGCCGTCCGCGTCCTCGGCGACGAACTTCACCTGACTGTCGCCGAACGCGCGGGCCTCGACCGTCTCCGGGTGGAACAGCTTCGCGGTCGCCGCCTTCGTCTGCGGGCCGACGTTCTTGACGCTGCCGTCGTCGATCTCTACGAGGAAGTTCTCGATGTCGAGTGCGAGCACGGGCGAGGTACGGCGTGGTCTCCTAACGGTCTGTCGTCCGCGCAGTCTCCCGACGCTCTGTCGTCCGCCGCCGGGACCGCAGAGTTATCCCTCGCCCCGCCGCACCGCCGGGCGTGACACACGTCGGACTCGCGGGCGTCGCCGACTGGCGTCGGGAGGGTGACACGGTCGTCTGTCGGACGACCACCCACCGGGTCGACGGCCCCGGCCCGCCCGAGTCGTTGTCGGACGGTCGCCACCCGCGACTGGCCGTCGAGTTCCTCTCGCCGGACGCGGTCCGGCTCCAACTCCAGCCGGACCCCGAGGCGGTGCCGGCCGGCGAGTCGCCACTCGATCTGGACTACGACACGCTCCGGACGGAGACCGACATCGCAGTCGAGCGGGACGACGACACCGTCCGCGCGGCGACCGCCGGTCTCACCGCGACGATCGACACCACGACTGCGGACCTCCGACTCCGGGACGCAGACCGCGACCGGACGCTACTCGCCACCGGGAGCCAGACGGACAGCCGCGACCGACCGGTCGTCCCGCCGACGGGGTTCACCGAGACCGAACGGGGTGGGTGGCCACTGGTCGTCGACGACACCCACCTCGCGGTGCGGCTCCCACCCGACGAACACCTGTTCGGCTGTGGAGAGCAGTTCGGCGGCGTCGACCACCGCGGCGACCGGATCTCCGCGCGGGTGCGCCAGCCCAACGGCACCGGGAGCCGGGAGACGTACTTTCCGGTCCCGATGTACCTCTCGGACCGCGGCTACGGTGTCTTCGTCGACACCGCCGCGGACGCGACCTTCGACTTCGGCGCGACCGCGCCCGGTACGACGAGTCTGGGCGTCGCCGACAGCGCACTCTCTCTGGTCGTCTTCCGTGGCGATCCGGAGACGGTGTTGGAGCGGTACACCGCGCTCACGGGCCGCCCCCCTCGGCTCCCGGAGTGGACGTTCGGGGTGTGGTGGTCGCGCAACAGCTACGAGTCGGCCGCCGAGGTGCGGGCCGTCGCCGACCGCCTCCGAGCGACTGACACGCCCGGGGACCTGCTCCACCTCGACCCGGGGTGGATGGACCTCGACGAACTCGGCCTGTCGTGGGACGACGAGGCGTTCCCAGACCCGGAGGGGTTGCTCGCCGACCTCGCGGCCGACGGGTTCCACGTCTCCGTCTGGGAGTACCCGTACCTGAAGGCCGGCACGGGGCCGTTCGTGACCGCCCGCGACCGCGGGTACCTCGTCGAAGACGGTGCGGGCCGCCCGCTCGTCGTCCATCGCCCGAGCAAGTCCGACACCCGAGCGGGGATTCTCGACTTCACCGACCCGGATGCGGTCGCGTGGTGGCGGGACCGTCACCGCCGCCTCCTCGACCAGGGGGTCGACGCGTTCAAGACGGATTTCGGGGAGTACCTCCCGCCCGAGGCCGTCACTGCCGACGGCCGGACGGGGCGGACGACACACAATCGCTACCCGGTGGCGTACCAACGAGCGGTCGCGGGTGCGTTCGACGAGGCGGCGAACGACGAGGCGACGAACGACGAGGCGGCGGTAGACGACGAGACGACACCAGACGGTGAGACCGCGGCAGACGGCGAACAGTCGCCGACCGACGACACGCCGCTCCTCTGGTCGCGGTCCGGCTGGGCCGGGGCACAGCAGTACCCGGTCCACTGGGGTGGTGACGCGACCGCGACCGAGGCGGGCTTCGCCGCCACGGTCCGTGGCGGACTGAGTCTGGCGGCCGCCGGCGTCCCGTTGTGGAGCTGTGACATCGGCGGCTACAAGCCCGAGCCGTCGCCGGATCTCTACCGCCGGTGGGCACAGTGGGGGTTGCTCTCGTTGTCACACCCCCGGTTCCACGGGAAGACCCCCCGCGAGCCGTGGCACTACGGCGACGAGGTCGCGGCGACCGTCCGGCGGTACGCCCGGCTCCGTTACCGGTTGTTGCCCTACCTCTACCGTCACGGTGTCACCGCGGCCCGGCGTGGGCTGCCGGTGTTGCGGCCCGTCCACGTCGCCCGGCCGGACGCGAACGTGCCGGTCGACGCGCTCCAACACTTCGTCGGCGACAGCCTACTGGTCGCGCCCGATCTCGCACCCGGCGAGCCGCTCGATGTCCACCTCCCGGCGGGAGAGTGGATCGACCACTGGACCGGTGAGTGTCACGAAGGGCCGACACGACTCCGGCTGTCCCCCCCGCGGTCGGAACTGCCGGCCTTCTGGGCCGCCGGCACCGTCGTCCCCGAACAGGAACCGGGGCCACACGTCGCCGCCTGCGAGGACGACCCGCTGACGTTGCGGGCGTTCCCGGACCCGACAGACGGGACGGCGACCGGCACGTGGTTCGACACGGAGATGGAGACGCTCTGCGAGACGCGCGTCGCACTCGCCGATGGGACACTGACAGTCGCGCTCCCGGAGAACGCCGAGCGGGCGTTCCGTCTGCTCGTCGAGGGGGCCGAGACGGTCCCCGAGACCGTCCGCGTCCGGCGGGGAGAGACGGTCGCGGAGCTGTCACCGTCGACAGTCGACGCGGGGCACGAGCCGACAGCCGCGACCCGCGAGACGGCGGTGTCGGTGTCGCCGACGACGGGGAGTCACGACTGAGCAGTCGACAGTGACGGCAGACGGGAACGACCGAAACGCCGAAGCCGACCGCGAGTCTGGAGAGCGACAGTGAGCAGTCCGAACGTCCTCTTAGTCGTCCTCGACTCGGTCCGGGCCGCAAACACTTCGCTGCACGACCACCGACGGGAGACGACCCCGTTCCTCTCGTCGTTCGCCTCGACCGCGACCGTCTACGGCCAGGCCCGCGCGCCCAGCACGTGGAGTCTCCCCTCGCACGCGAGCATCTGGACCGGGGAGTCGGTGCCGAGCCACGGGATCGAGATCACGACCACCGCCGACGAGGGCCACAGCGTCTGGGACGCGCTCGGTGCCGCCGGCTACGAGACGGGTGTGTTCTCCTCGAACGTCTACGTCACGGACCACCCGGTCGGGCTCGGCGAGCCGTTCGACACGGTCTGTGGGGTGCCAAGCGAGGTCCCCGCCGACCATCAACAACCCGGCGACTTCGAGATGGAGGCACCCACCGGGTTCTGGTACGCCGACCAGTTCCTCGACTGGGTGGACGACCGTCGTGGCGGGAGCGGGCCGACCGACAGCGCCGCGAGCGGAGACGACACGGAGCCGTGGGCCGCCTGTGTCAACGTGATGGACGGCCACCGGCCGTACCTCCCACTGCCGACCTACGACGAGTGGGGTGACGAGGAGGCCCGCCGGCTCCAGTCGGAGATCGGTCGGGGGCAGTTCGTCTGGCAGTTCTACGGCGACCGCCACCCGTTCTGGTACCTCGACGCGCTCGAACGGCTGTACGACGGCGCGGTCAGACAGGCCGACGCCGTCGTCGAACGGGTCGTCGGCGGCCTGGCCGAGCGTGGGCTGTTGGACGGCACCCTCGTCGTGATCACCGCCGACCACGGCGACGGACTCGGCGAGCCGTCTCCGGTGCCGGACGGCCCCGCCTCCGTCGCCCACACGCTCGGCACCCACGAACACCTGACACACGTGCCGTTGCTAGTCCGCGCTCCCGGACAGACGACCCCGCGTCGCGTCGACGACCTCGCGACGCCCGCACGGTTCCCCGCCGCCGTCGACCGGTGGGTGAGTAGTGTCTCCGGGTTCGCCGACGAGACGCCGGACGAGGCGGCCGCCCGTGACACAGACGACGGGACGTTCACCACACCCGAGTTGCTCGTCTACCGTCGCCCGGTCGACGGCCCGAAGCTGCGGACTGCGCGGGAGTTCTGTGGCGACGACCACGAACGGTACGTGAGCGTCTCCGCAGCGCTCTACCGGGATCTCGTCGGGACGGACGTGGAGAAGCTGGCGTACTGGGACGGCGAGGCAGTGCGCGTCCACGCACACGACGCCCAGGGGCGGCTCCGCACCGGGACGGGCGACCCGACGGTCGTCACCGACAGGGTCGCCGCCGAGCGGGCGGGGCCGTCACTGGCGACACCCCGCGAACAGGACGAGGCGGAGCTCCCCGACGAGGTGTTGAACCACCTCGCCAACATCGGCTACCGGTGACGGATCGTCACCCTTTCGACCGGAGTGGGGTCAGACGACCGTATGGAGATCCAAGCAGTCGTGGCGGTCTCGCGGACCGGCGGCGTCGGCGTCGACGGCGGCGTCCCGTGGTCGTACCCGGAGGACTTCGAACAGTACCGCGACCGGGTCCGTGGCGGGCCGTTGGTCGTCGGGCGGCAGACGTTCACGGAGATGGAGCCGGTCCCGGAGTCGACGAACCTCGTGTTGACCCGCGACGAGTCGCGGTCGGCTGCGCACGCGCGCGTCCGGTTCGTCACCTCGCGTGCCGAGGCCGTCGCCGCCGCGGAAGCCACCGGGAGTGACACGTTGTCGGTCATCGGTGGTGGCGGTGTCTACCGGGCGTTCCTCCCGTTCACCGACCGGGCGTTCGTCTCCGAGCTCCCGGAGGACCTGGTCGGTGACGCCCGGTTCCCGTATCTGGGTGCCGGCTGGCGAGTCGTCTCCGAGCGCGACTACGACGAGTTCCGACTCGTCGAGTACGAGAACACGACACCGCGCTCGCGGTCGGAGCTGTAGCCACCCGCCGTCGGTCACGGCCGGCCGCCGTCCGTCAGTCCAGACAGACGTACGTCTTCGTCTCGCTAGTTCCGTCGAGGTCGTGGATCTGGTCCGCGACAGTCTCCATCGCCTCGTACATCTCGTCGGCGACGATCTCGGCGATCACGTCGTACTCCCCGGCGACGGCGTGTCCCTCCGTGACTGTGGCGAGATCCCGGACGCGGTCGGTCACCTCGCCGACGACGCCCGCGTCTACCTGGATCATCACGTACGCTCTGACCATGCGTGTCACTGTCACCCACGGCAAATATTGCTTCCGGCCGTTCCCGAGCACCCACCGTCCGGGGACACCGGGGGTGGGGGCAACTCTTTTAGGCAGATCTATCGTACCGCCGCGGTATGCGATTCGTCATCGTCGGCGCGGGTCGGGTCGGTCTGCGGACGGCACGCGTGTTGCGCGAGGAGGACCACGAAGTCGTGTTGGTGGAGGCACACGACGACCAGGGGGCTCGGGCACGCGACGCGGGGTTCGACTGTGTCGACGGGGACGGCTCCCGCGAGGAGCTGTTGGTCGAGGCGGGTGTCGAGGAGGCAGACGCGTTGGGCGCGCTGACGGGTGACCTCAACACCAACTTCGCGGCCTGTCTGATCGCCAACCACCACGACTGTCGCACCGTGATGCGGATCGACGAGGACTACCGCGAGGGGATCTACCAGAAGTACGCCGACGAGGTCGACGAGATCGTCTACCCGGAACGGCTGGGCGCGATCGGCGCGAAGAACGCGATGTTGGGGGGGAACCTCCAGGCCATCGCGGACGTCGCCGAACACCTCCAGGTGGTTCTGTTCACGATCACGGACGACTCCCCGATGCAGGGGTACAACCTCTCGGAGGTGACACTCCCGTCGGAGGCTCGCATCCTCGCGTTCGGGAAGGCGGGCGAGCCGATGGGCGTGCCGTTGCCGGACGACTCGTTGGAGCGGGGCGACCGGATCGCCGTGCTCGCCGACTTCGCCGTGCTCGGCGACGTTCGGCAGTTGTTGCTGGGGCGGTCCGCCGAGGAGACCGCCGCGGCCGCGGCCGGGGGTGAGTCGGCGTGAGCGTCACCGCCTACGTGACGGTGAAGGTCAACACCGGCGACGTGGACCGCGTGAAGGAGTCGTTGACGACACTCGACGGGGTCGTCGAGGGGCACGTCGTCGCCGGCGACGTGGACTTCGTCGCCAAGGTCGCTGGCGACGACCCGGGGGCGGTGAGACGGATCGTCACGGACGGCGTCCAGCGTATCGACGGCGTCGAGGGGACACAGACGTACATCGCGATGGACGAGTGACACCGCGAGAACCGAACGCTCGGTCCGGCAGTTCGGTCGCTTCCGGGTTCGGAACCGGAACCCTCGTCGGCCACGCGAAGGTTTACTACTGACGCTCCCCTCCCGCGTCGTGTGAGTAGCGTCCCCGAGCGTTCGGAGATCGACGAGGAGTACAAGTGGAGTATCGAGTCGTTGTTCGCCGACGACGAGGCCTGGGAGGCGGCCCTAGAGTCGGCAGAGGCACAGATCGACGACCTGCGGGTGTACGAGGAGCGGGTCGACGAGAGTGCCGCCACCCTCCGCGAGCTGTTGGAGACGTACGAGACGGTGACACGCGAAGTCGGCCGGGTCGCACAGTACGCCCGACTCCGGTCGAACGAGGACACCCGCGACCAGACCTACCAGGGGATGGCCGCACGGGCACAGTCGCTCGGCTCGGAGCTCTCCAGTGCGGTCAGCTTTCTGCAACCGGAGCTCCAGGCACTCGACGAGGCGACGCTGAGAGCGTTCCTCGACGAGGAGCCTGCACTGACAGAGTACGAACACTACTTCGACGACGTCCGTCGCAAGCGTGAACACACTCGGTCGAGCGAGATCGAGGAGATCCTCTCGGAACTGGGCGAGGTGCTCGACGCCGCGAGCGAGACGTACCAGATGTTGACGAACGCGGACATGACGTTCCCGACCGTCGACGGCCCCGACGGGGAGCCGGTGGAGATCTCACAGAGCAACTTCACGTCGTTGCTCCAGAAGCCGGACCGCGCGTTCCGCGAGCGGACACACACCGCCTTCTACGAGGAGTGGGGTGACGTGCGCAACGCCGTCGGGACGACGTTGTCGAAGTCGACGAAGACCCACGTCAAACGGGCGGAGATTCGTGGGTACGACTCCGCCCGTGCGGCGGCGTTGGACGGCCCCAACGTCCCGGTCGAGGTGTACGACACACTCGTCGAGACAGCCACGGACAACGTCGACACGCTGGGGCGACACGCGGAACTGAAACGGCGAGCGCTGGATGTCGATACCGTCGAGAGCTGGGATCTGTACATGTCGCTGACGGGCGAGGAGAGCCCCGACATCAGCTACGAGCGCGCGAAGGAGCTCGTGATCGACGCCGTCGCGCCGCTCGGTGAGGCGTACCAGTCCCGGATGGCCGAGGGGTTGGAGTCGCGGTGGGTCGACGTGTACGAGAACCGCGGGAAACGCTCCGGTGCCTACTCCGCGGGGACGTACGACAGCCAGCCGTTCATCATGATGAACTACCAGGACGATGTCTCCTCGTTGTACACGCTGGCACACGAGTTGGGCCACTCGATGCACTCCGAGTTGGCGAACGACGCCCAGCCGTGGCAGTACGCCGACTACGAGATCTTCGTCGCGGAGGTCGCCTCGACGGTCAACGAGACGTTGCTCACCCACCACCTGTTGGAGAACGTCGACGACGACGAACTCACCGCCCACGCGATCGACCAGTACCTCGAACGGTTCCGGTCGACGTTGTTCCGACAGACGATGTTCGCGGACTTCGAGCAACGGATCCACGAACACGCGGAGGCGGGGAAGCCGCTCACGCCGGCGACGTTCGACGAGTTGTACGGCGACGTGAAAGAGACGTTCTACGCGACGGACGCCGTCCGGGTCGACGACCTGATCCGGCGGGAGTGGATGCGGATTCCCCACTTCTACTACGACTTCTACGTCTACCAGTACGCCACCGGCGTGTCGGCGGCGGCGGCGATCGTCGAGTCGATCCGCGAGGAGGGGGAGTCGGCGGCCGCCGACTACCGCGAGGCGTTGGCGACCGGCGGGAGCGACTACCCGGTCGAGATCCTCGACACCGCGGGCGTCGACGTGACCCAGCCGGCGTTCGTCGAGTCCGCCATCGACGTCTACGACGAGTTCCTCGACCGCGCGGCGACGTTGTTGGAGCTGAACTGACACCCGGCCGCCCCCGTCTGCAGCCGGCCGAGACCGCCAACGACACGACACTCGCGTGGCGGGCTCAGACCGGGTCTCCCACCCGACGAGCGAGAGAGGAGACGGTCACGGGACCCAAAGCGACATAAGAATCCACGCCGTACAACTGACGTACCACATGTCACGCAGTCCCTCTCTCCCGGAGCGTCCTCGTCTGGATCTCGACCCGGAGATGAGCGAACAGGAGCGGCTCGACGCGATGCGGAAACACTTCGAGCGGATCGTGCAGGTGAACGACGAGCTCGACGACCGGCTCGACGACGCCGAACACCGGCGGAGCGACCTCCGGGAGGAGGTCGACGAACTGAAACGGCGCAACGAGGCGTTGAAGACCTCCTCGTTGTACGTCGCGACCGTCGAAGAGATGACCGACGACGGGGTCGTCATCAAGCAACACGGCAACAACCAGGAGGTGTTGACGGAGGTGTCGGCGGGGCTCGCCGACGAACTGGAGGCCGGTGACCGGGTTGCGATCAACGACTCCTTCTCGATCCAGACGGTGTTGGACGACGAGACGGACGCCCGTGCGCAGGCGATGGAGGTCGACGGCTCTCCGGCGGTTCTCTACGACGACATCGGCGGCATCGACGACCAGGTCCGAGAGGTGCGCGAGGCCGTCGAGGACCCGCTCGTGAACGCCGACCAGTTCCGAGAGGTCGGGGTCGAACCCCCGAGCGGCGTGCTCTTACACGGCCCGCCCGGCACCGGGAAGACGATGTTGGCGAAGGCGGTCGCCAACGAGACGGACGCCACCTTCATCAAGATGGCCGGCTCGGAGCTGGTCCGGAAGTTCATCGGCGAGGGGGCACGGCTCGTCCGCGACCTGTTCGAGCTCGCCGCCGAGCGCGAACCGGCCGTCATCTTCATCGACGAGATCGACGCCGTCGCCGCCAAGCGGACGGATTCGAAGACCTCCGGCGACGCGGAGGTCCAACGGACGATGATGCAGTTGCTCTCGGAGATGGACGGGTTCGAGGACCGCGGCGAGGTGCGGATCATCGCGGCCACGAACCGGTTCGACATGCTCGACGAGGCTATCCTCCGGCCGGGTCGGTTCGACCGGCTCATCGAGGTACCCAAGCCGGGTCCCGAGGGGCGCGAGAAGATCCTCGAGATCCACACCCGCGAGATGAACGTGGCGAGCGACGTGGAGTTCGCCGAGATCGCCGACGAACTGGACGACTACTCCGGCGCGGACGTGAGCGCACTCTCGACGGAGGCCGGGATGTTCGCCATCCGCGACGGCCGCTCGGAGGTCCGACAGACCGACTTCGAGGAGGCTCGCGAGAAGGTGGAAGACGACGAGGAGGGGCCGCTCGCGGACGAACTCCGACCGTACCAGTACTGACGCCCCCCGACCGACAGTCACTTCATTCTCTGTGGCCGTCCGCTCGTATGGAGATCGCTGTCGCGGCCGGTGTCGGCCGCGGGCCGACGGAACTGTCGGCGTTGGACGCCGCACTCGCCGGTGCCGGTGTCGCGAACTACAATCTCGTCACTGTCTCGTCTGTCGTGCCCGCAGACGCGACGGTCCGTGTCGTTGACCGCGTCCCCGACCGTGGGCCGGCCGGACACGCGCTGACGGTCGTGCTCGCGGAGGCGACTGCCCCCCCGACCGGGACGGTCGACCCGGACGCGACCGCCACACCCGTCGACCAGACGACGGCCGCTGCCGTCGGACCGACCGACACAGAGTCGGACGTGGTTGCGGGACTGGGGTGGGCGACCGGCCCCGGCCCGGGGTTGTTCTACGAGGCAACCGGCGACGACTCCGAGACCGTGCGCGAACAGATTCGCCGCGGACTCGCGGCGGGTGGCGGGCTCCGCGACTGGAGGCTCCCGGATCGGGAGACCCACATCGCGGCCGGCCGCCGCCGACCGGACGCACACGTCGCGGCCGTCACGGTCGCCGCCTACGGCACCGCGACACCGCCCGACGGGAGAGGGCCGAGCGGCGTCGACACGGACACCGTGTGAGACGTTCGCAGGTGCCGACGCACTTATCCGCCGGCCTCCCAAAGTACTGACGACTCTCGATGAACGGCAACAACCCCTACGCGGGGCCGCCGGGCGTGGTCGACGCCGGGCAGCCGGAGGAAGTGAACCTCACGACGGACCAGAAGAACGCTCTCCGGGAGGCGGTGTCCAACATCGTCACGCGGACGGAGTCGTACCTCCCGGACGGCTACACCGTGGGGTCGGAGCTCAACTACGGTCACGACGGTCCGCAGGCGACCGTCGCCGTCCGCCCGCCGGTCGGCCACGCGGTCAGCGCCGGCTTCTCGCCGAGTGTCGAGGAGCTGGCGGCCGGACTCGACGACGACGACCGCGAGGAGGTCGCGAAGGGGCTCGCCGCCAGCGCCGCGATCCAGGTGATGGACGCCGTCGGCGACGACATCGAACCGACGGGTCGGTAGTCGGTCTCTGCTCGCCGTTCGTTCTCACAGTCTGGGGTTCCGTGACAGACGGTCACCTGAAGACTTACCTCGCGTGCGACAGGATCTGTCGTCGATGGCCGACCTCCTCCCCGGACGGCGCGACGACGACCGGCCGGACGCGCCACGCGTCGTCGGGATCGACGGCGACGACGCCGACGAGGTGTTGTCCGCGTTGTCCGCCGGCACTGCACGCGAGATTCTGAGCAGTCTCCACGAGGAGCCGGCGACCGCCAGCGAGATCGCGGACCGTGTCGACACGACCCTCCAGAACACCCAGTACCACCTCGACAGTCTCACCGACGCCGGGTTGGTCGTCGAGGCGGACACGGTCTACTCGGAGAAGGGGCGCGAGATGACTGTCTACGGGCCGGCGGATCGCGCGCTCGTGGTGGTCGCGGCTGACGACGACGACACCGGCGGGCTCCGGGGTGCGTTGCGGCGGCTGTTGGGGACGCTCCTCCCGGTAGGTGGTGCCGCGGTCGCCGCCGAACTGGTGTTCGGCGGGCCGTTCGCGCCGGGTGGCGGCTCCGAGTCCTCGGGTGGGGGTCCCGTCGAGTCTGCGGACGTGGCGGTGTCCGGCGACACGACAGGGGCGGCGACCGGCACTCCGTCGGCCGACGAGGCTCTCAGAGCAGCCGAGACCGCGACGCCGACGGTCGGCGAGGCCGTCTCTCCGGTGCTCGACAGCCTCGCCGCTTCGCCGGGCGTAGCGTTGTTCGTCGGCGGCTGTGTCGCGTTGGTGACGGTCGCGTTGCTCCGCCGCCGACACTGAAACGGTCGTTTGAGTCTACACAGGCTACTTGTGACGAGCCGTTGTAGCGGCCTGTGCGGTTCCCCCGCAGGTCGGCCCTCCGAGCCCTCGCCCGACCCGGCGCGGCTCAGTTTCACTCCTCTCGGTCGCCGGTGCCGACGGTGAACTCGGCGAACGTCTCTCCGTCGACAGTGACGAGTCGGCCGTCGAGTCCGCCGTCTGGCCGGGGTTCGAACTCGGCGTGTGACTGTCGGCTCCCGCGGGGTTGGGCGTGGCTCCCGGGATTGACGAGCACGAGATCGTCGGTCACCTCCACGCCGGGCGTGTGGCTGTGACCGTAGACGACGGCGTCGGCGTCGTGCTCGCGGCCGAACAACGCCAACTCCGTCGGCGACCGGGCGCGGTGGCGGACGGCGAACGTCACCTCCTCGTAGCCGACCACCCGAGACGCCGGGAGCCGGCTCTGGACGGCCCCGGTCGCGTTGTTGCCGGTGACCCCGTACAACGGGTCGGCGACAGACTCGAACGCGTCGAGCGTCGCCTCCGTGTAGAAGTCGCCGGCGTGGACGACGGCCTCGGCCGCTCGCACCGCCTCGCGGGTGCGTCCGGTCAGTCTGTGTTCTTCGCGACCGTGCGTGTCGGAGACAGCGACGAGCACACCCGTTCGTCGGCGGGCCAGCGAGATGAACGCGGCGGTCGCCCGGTTCTATCTCTCGGGGTGGCGGCGGTAGACACGATGGCTGAGAGCAGGTCCGTCGTGATCGTGGCCCTGGCGGCGAATGGTGCTATCGCGGTCCTGAAGTTCTTCGCCTCTCTGGCGTCGGGGAGTCACTCGGTGCTCTCGGAGGCGTACCACTCGCTCTCGGGCGTGGGGAACCAACTGTTCCTCCCGATCGGCATCGGCTACTCCGACCGGGCAGCGACCCGTACACACCCGTTCGGTGTCGCCGGCGTCGACAGCCTCCGGTCGATGTTCGTCGGCCCACAGACGGTTCCCGTCACGGTCGACGTGTCGTTCGACGACGACGACCTCGACACGACGACCAGATCGACGAGACCGAGACGACACTACGGACCGTCGACAACCGCGTGTCGATCGACCACGTCGAGCCGGAGGGGTGACGACCCCGACTGGTCGGACGGTCAGGTGACGAAGAACAACAACGCCGACAGCGCGAGCGAGGCGAGAGCGACCACGGCGGCCAACGCGCCGCCCATCTGGACGGCGGCGTTGGCGTGGCTCGCCAACGTCTCCGTGCGGTCGTTGCCGAAGACGGTCACCTCGGCGCGTTCCGTCGCCATCCCGACCTCGGCGGGCGCGAGATCCGCGACCGCCGCCTCGGTGGCGCGTTCGACCACGTCGATCAGCGTCTCCCAGTCGAGTTCGTCGCCGACCTGGTTCTCCGCCTCGACGGTGTTGACGATGTGTGTGTCGGTGGTCAACACCTCTGCCTCGTCGACGTCGAGCGCGTCGACGATCTCGCCACGGAGCCCCGGCTCCATGTTGTTCCCGTCGACGAGCACGTAGGCCGTCCGTTGGCCGTCGACCTCCGTGACCATCACCCGGACACCCAGCGGCCCGATCCCCTCTTCGGGGTCCCACTGTGTCTCGACGTGCCCGACCCCGACCGCGAGGTCGTCTCGGTGCGCAGCCGCGAGCCGGTCGCCGGCGTCGCCCGCGGCGGAGATCATGTCGAACGACCGGCTCGATCCCGGCGTGACGTGGCCCAGATCCGGCCCGTCGAGCCCGTTGTTGGAGTTGTGGGCGTCCGCGAGCATCACGTCCTCGATCCCGTCCGTGCGGGCCTCGGCGGCCGCAGAGAGGCCGACGGCGTACTCCACGTCGTCGGCGAACCCGGGTGCGAACGTCGACACCAACAACGCGCCGTCACCGAACGACTGCCCCACCACCGACGCCTCGCCGGACTCCGTCCGCACGCTGGGGGTCGCCTGTGCGGTGTAACTGAGCCGCTCACTCGCCCGGTCGGCCGCGTCGAGCAGCCGGCCGACCTCCCGTTCCGTGACGAGGTTGAAGTCGTGGCCGGCGGTGGCGTGTGGCGGGAACCCCAGCCCGTCCGTCTCCTCGGCGACCCGCCGCGGGAGGTTGCCGCCGCCGATCTCCCCCATCGGTCCCGGGTGGATCATCGGCAACACCCAGCGTGCGGTCTCGGTCCCGTCCGGTCGACGGACGGCCAACACCGTCACGGGAACGACCGCCTCCTCGCCCAACTGCTCGAAGAAGTCCTCCAGTTCGCGGCTCCCCTCGGCGATGTGGCCGACGAACCCCTGGAGGAAGTCCAACACGGAGACGCCCAGCGACTCCCGCCACGGGCGGTCGACGACGTAGAGGAACGCCCAGACTGCGCCGGCGTACAGCGTGCAGGTCGCCCCCAGCAACAGGAAGTGCTCGGGCGCGACGAGCGTCAGCTCGGCGGGAGCGGCGTCCACGCGAGAGGCGTACGTCATCAGGTACGCTTGTCCGATCGGGCCGCCGACCTCGATCAGCCGGACGGTGCCGCTGTAGACGAACAACAACACCGCCGCGACACCGGTCTGGATGCTCGCCGGCACCGTCGCGACGAGCAACGACGACCGCGAGATGGCGACGATCACCAGCAGTCGGAGCGCGAACACGGACGCCAACGCGACCACGAGCGTGTCGAAGACGAACCACTGGCCCAGTGGCGTGAGGTAGACGGCGGTCCCGGCGAGCGCCAGGACCGCGACGAGCAACACCTCACAGACCAACGCGAGCAACATCGACCGGTCTCGGGAGAGCCGGCCGCCGACGTACTGGTCGACCCACGCGGTCCCCAGCCCCGCGACGACGGTCGGGACTCCGACGAAGAACATCCCCTCCCAGGCGTCCCGTCCGACGAAGAAGACCCCTCGCCACGTGCGACCGACCTCCGGGCTGTCGAACGCCGCGACCCCCGCGAACGCGGCCAACAACAACGCCGCCACGACGCTGCGGTACCAGGAGGGTGCACGGAACACGAACCGCGACAGCCCGGCGAGGTTGCTCTGTGAGGCTGTCATTGTCGGCACAGTTCGGAGTCCGTGTACAAAAAGCGACCCGGTCTCTCTCCGACGACGAGTCACGCGAGGGGTTGAAGTGTGGTGCCGGCACCAGACGGCCCGTGTCCGACGACCCTCCCGCACACCCGACGGGCGAGCAGCCCGCGACCGACTCCGATCTGGTCGCCTTCTCCGATCTTGCCCGTGCGGCCTACTGCCCACGCCAGTGTTACTACGCCCGAGCGGACGACGACCGTGGCGTCCCCAGTGAGGTTGCCACGACGGTGGAGTTGGCTCACCGCTACCCGGCACTGCGCGGCGACACCGACCTCGACGAGGAACCGATCGCAGTCCCCCCAGCCACCTACCGCGACCGACTCGACGCGCTCGCAGACCGCCCGGACTGGCCGGTGCTCGCGAACCCACCGGACCGCGACGTGTACCTCGCCGGGAGAGACTGCCACGGGGTCGCGCACAAACTCCTCCCGGGAACCGCCGTGGAAGACGGCGCTGCGGGCGACGACGCGGCCGCCGACCGGCCCACACCGCCGCCGGTTCCGGTGATCGTCTCGCCGGGTGCGCCACACGAGACGGGCGTGTGGGAGCCACAGAGCGTCCGTGCGGTCGCGGCCGCGAAGGCGCTCGCCTGGGAGCGGGAACGCGAGATCCCGCGAGCGATCGTCGAGTACCCCGCCCACGCCGTCGTCAGACCCGTCCGGCTGGGTGTCCGTCGGATCGCGGCCTACCGGCGGGCACTCCGCACCACACGCGGGATCGACGGCCCCCCACCGCGACTCCGTGACTCCTCCCGGTGTGAGCCGTGTGCGTACCGCGAGGAGTGTGGCGTCGAGACGAAGAGTCTACGGAGTCGACTGGGGCTGTGACTCCCAGGTCCCACTGCTCGTCCAACCAGTCGCGCAGTTTCACCACTCGTCCAACCAGTCGCGCACCTCGTCTGCGAGCGCGCCGGCCCGCAACACGGTGTCGCGTCCCGGGTCGACAACGGTGCTCTCGCCGCCGGGGGTCTCTCCCGCGTCGACGACGGCCCCGACCGCGTCCCGCAGGCCTCGGTCGAGCGCCGCCGGGTCGCGGACGCTGCCGGTACCCGACCGGTTCGCACTCGTCGCCGTCACGGGGCAGTCGGCGCGTGCGGCCAACTCGCGGGCCGTCTCGTCGTCGGGGACACGCACGCCGACGCGGTCCCGACCGGCCGTGAGCACGTCCGGGAACGCCGATCCGCGGGCGACGACGACCGTCACCGGGCCGGGGAGGAACGCCTCGGCGAACGCCGTCGCGCGCTCGCCGGCGTCGACGGCCGCCAGTGCAGTCTCTGTGTCGGGGAACGCCGCCGACAACGGCTTCGACCGGTCCCGACGCTTCAACTCGAACACTCGTTCGACTGCGGCGGCGTCCGTCGCGTCGGCACCCAACCCGTACACCGTCTCCGTCGGGTAGACGACCGTGTCCCCGTCGCGGACGGCGGCCGCAGCCCGATCGAGCGTCTCGTTCACACTGCCTTGTCGCTCGTCCGCGAACAAGTGTGTGACGCGTCGCGCCGGCCGTCAGAAGAACTCTCGTGGCACACCCGTTCCCTCGACGACCGACTCCCCGTCGTCGTAGTAGCTCCGTTCCTTCGACCAGTTCGGGTTCCACACCTGGAAGTCGAGGTGTGGCCCCGACCCGGAGCCGGTCGCCCCCTCGTAGGCGACCGTGTCACCGCGTTCGACGGTCGCGCCGTCCGCGACCGCGAACGACGACAGGTGGCCGTAGCCGGTCTTCCAGCCGTCACCGTGGTAGAGCAGCAGCCAGTTACCGTAGCCGCCGTCGTCGGAGCGGTGTTCGGCGGTGCCGCCCGCGGCCGCAGCTACCGGTGTCCCACCGCCGCCTGCGATGTCGACCGCCCGGTGGTACCGTGAACACCCACCCAACGGTCGACACGCCCAGTAGGTGTCGGTCACGGTTCCGGTCATCGGACACGCGAAGTCGGCCGCGGCCAGCCAGTTGCCGGCGACCCACCCTGTCACCGGTCCGTCGTCGTTGTCGCCGGAGAAGTCCACCTTCCACCAGTCGTAGCCGTCGGCCGACTCCGGCCCCTCGCACACCTGCCCCCCAGTCCGCTCGTCTACGACCGTCGTCCGGGCGTACCCCGTGCCCGGCCCCCCCCGGACGCTCAGATCCGCGGTCGTGAACACCGGGTCGAGAGAGTCGTACCCCGTGGCCGCCGTCGCCGCTCCGGCTGCCGTGCCCCCGACAACCCCCGCCGAGGCTGCCGCCTGCAGGAACGTCCGCCGTGTCGAGCGCTGTTTCATACCTCACTAGTGAGACTATACCGAAAACAGATAAGATTTGTCCAGCGTAGCCTCGTGTCCCGGCCGGCTCAGAGGTCGTCGACGGCGGCCTCGATCTCGTCGTAGTCTGGGAACTCCGGCCACTCTCGGGAGACCCACGCGTACCGGACGGTGCGGTCGCCGTCGATCAGGAACACCGCGGGTCGGTGTTCAGTCACGCCGGCCATCCCGTCGAGGTCGTGGGCGACACCGTAGTCGTCCGCGAGCCCGGCACCGGGGTCGGAGAACAACTGGTAGTCCATCTCGCGGTCCTCGATCAGCCGCCTGTGTGCGTACGGCGTCGAGACGGAGACACCGACGACCTGGAGCCGCCGGCCCCACTCGCGGTCGCGGACTTCGTTCCACATGTACGTCGCCGGGAACGACCCGTCCATCCCGTGGAACACGAGCGCGACCGGCCCGTCGTCGACCACTTCCGAGAGGCTGGCGTCGGCCCAGTACTCCTCGCCGACGAGCGGGCGAGTGAACTCGGGTGCGGTCTCACCCGGCTCCGGGTGGTCCGTCGCCGGGAGTTCGACCACGTCGAACTCGACCACGTTCACGCACCCCCGTCGCCGTACGTCGCCTCCACGTAGTCGACGATGTTCGCGGACTCGGACATCGTCACACCGGTCGTCGGGTCGCGAATCGCTGGGACGGTGCGTTTACCGGTCAGCCGGGCGACGGCGTTCCGGTCGGAGTGCATCGGCTCGACGAACCGGGACTCGTAGTCTACGTCGTGTTCGTCCAGCACCCGCACGACACGCTCGCAGAACGGACACGCCTGCAGCCGGTACAGTGTGATCTGGTCGTTGGCCACGAGCCGACCTACGGGTTCTGTGGGCCTAACCTCTTCGTCTCTCGGCGTCGACGAGCGCCCTGGGCCCCAGAGAGGACAATGTTTAACCACGGAGCCACCGAATCCCTCGGCCGTATGGATCTGCCGTCGACGTCGACAGCCAGCCTGCTCCAGACTGGTCTCCTCGACAGCCTCCCGACCGTCGACACGGCGGTCACCGTCGCCGGGTGGCTCTCGATCGTGTTGTTGATCGTTCTCTCGGCGTTCTTCTCGTCGTCGGAGATCGCGATGTTCTCGCTGGCCGGCCACCGAGTCGAGTCGATGGTGGAAGAGGGGCTGCCCGGTGCCGAGACGGTCAGCGAACTGAAGTCCGACCCACACCGACTGCTCGTGACGATCCTCGTCGGGAACAACATCGTCAACATCGCGATGTCGTCGATCGCGACGGGGTTGTTCGCCGAGTTCATGAGCCAAGGGCGGGCAGTGTTGTCGGCCACCTTCGGGATCACTGCGCTGGTGTTGTTGTTCGGGGAGTCTGCGCCGAAGAGCTACGCCGTCGAGAACACGGAGTCGTGGGCCAGACGCATCGCCCGTCCGTTGAAGCTGTCGAAGTACCTGTTGTACCCGTTGATCGTCCTCTTCGACTACCTTACCCGGGTCGTCAACCAGATCACCGGTGGTCGGTCGGCCATCGAGAGCTCCTACGTCACTCGCGACGAGATCCAGGAGATGATCGAGACGGGAGAACGGGAGGGTGTGATCGACGAGGAGGAACGCGAGATGCTCGACCGGATCTTCCGGTTCAACAACACCATCGCGAAGGAGGTGATGACGCCTCGGCTGGACGTCCACGCGGTGTCGACGGAGGCGACCGTCGACGAGGCGATCGAGACGTGTGTCCAGTCGGACCACGAACGCATCCCGGTGTACGAGGGCACGCTCGACAACATCATCGGCGTCGTCAGCATCCGGGATCTGGTCCGGAAACGCTACTACGGGGAGGCGAGCCCGGAGTTGGACGACGTGGTCAGACCCACGCTCCACGTGCCGGAGTCGAAGAACGTCGACGACCTGTTGGAGGAGATGCAGGAGTCGCGCGTCCAGTTGGTGGTGGTGATCGACGAGTTCGGCACCACGGAGGGGTTGATCACGCTGGAGGACATGGCCGAGGAGATCGTCGGCGAGATTCTGGAGGGTGACGAAGACGAGCCGTTCGAGTTCGTCGACGACGAGACGGTGCTCGTCCGTGGCGAGG